>Ga0233444_10004091_pt1 | contig 14098 bp, 13 predicted proteins | sample SI_124_October20_6_FD_182792 | JGI IMG/M metagenome (GOLD analysis project Ga0233444, IMG submission 182792) | Seawater microbial communities from Saanich Inlet, British Columbia, Canada - SI_124_October2016_10_MG | ecosystem: Environmental > Aquatic > Marine > Inlet | place: Canada: British...
TTCGTTTCGATAAAATAGTAAACCCAACTGAAGTTGAAAGCGTTCTTGTAGGTGCTTTTGGAAGTGTAGAAGCTAAAACTTTTGGGGACGATAATCAGTTGAAAATCACTACTAAATATAAAGTAGACGAGGAAGGAACTGCAATTGATGTAGAGATTTACGAAAAGCTCTATGCTGGTCTTCAAGCTTATCTTCCTGCTGGAATTAGTTATGACGAATTTGTAAACGGTTCGGATTCTAAGACCGTGGGAATTATGTCTTCTATCAAAGTAGGTCCAACGATTGCTGATGATATTAAGAAAAACTCCTACCTAGCCGTTTTTGGATCTTTGATCGTAGTATTCCTTTATATCCTATTGCGTTTCCGTAAGTGGCAATTCTCTTTGGGAGCGGTAGCAGCTGTTTTCCATGATGTATTAATCGTGTTGGGTATCTTCTCTCTTACCTATTCTATCATGCCCTTCAGCATGGAGATAAACCAAGCATTTATTGCCGCCATATTGACCGTAATTGGTTATTCGCTAAATGATACGGTAGTAGTTTTTGACCGCATACGAGAATTTACAAATGAACATACGAAATGGGGATTGGATACAACGGTTAACGCTGCCTTAAACAGCACATTGAGTAGAACGTTGAATACGTCATTGACTACCTTATTGGTATTATTGGCCATCTTTATTTTCGGTGGTGAATCTATCCGAGGCTTTATGTTTGCCTTGATCATTGGAGTTATTGTAGGAACCTACAGTTCTGTATTCATTGCTACTCCCGTAATGTATGACACACAAAATAAAAAGGCTTTAAAAGAATAAGTTTTAAGCTTTTACTGAATATAAAAAATCACGATGTAAGTCGTGATTTTTTTTGGTATTAGAATTTAAAAACTCTTCTTAAGAACCCGTATGTGTTCAAGATGGTGCATACTGTGCCATGAGTATATCGCCAGCACTACATATAGTGAGTATTCTTTGGAACCTTCAGGATGATAATACGTACGTTCCATTTGAGAGCTCGAAAGTTTACTGAAGAAGCTTACCCATCGATTATGGATACCATCGATAATGGATAGGCTAGGGGAAACGTCACTTGCGGAAGCATCGTCGAGTTTTGCCCAATCCGATTCAGTATAATCTTTTATTTTTGGAGTATCCTCAAGGAGTGCATGTTTACATCTGAGGTATGCGTGGGAGTGACTATCCGCTAAGTGATGAACAACTTGAGCAACGGTCCACCCACCTTCTCGGTAAGGAGTTTGTAATTGATTTTCATTTAGACTATTTACTTCTTCTTTAAGAAGTTTCGGAAAATCCTTTAAAATGGATAGTGCCTTGCTTTTATCTTTGAGAGAAAGTTGCGCGGTTGGCCAAACAAACTTTCCAGTAGGGTAACGTAAAAGATCGAGGGGATTCATGGTTTATTGGTTTGATTTTGATTTTTTAAACATAAAGAAAAGACCAAAAAGGATCATGGGAATACTCAGCCATTGTCCTGTGGATAAAAGCGGAATGTAGGTTTCGAAACCACCTTGGCTTACTTTTACGAATTCCACTAAAAAGCGAACACTAAAAAGCACGATAAAAAACAGTCCAAATAAATATCCATTAGGTCGCTTTACTTTGTTGTTGTATAAATAACGTAGCAAGAAAAATAATGCTAGATATCCGATGGCTTCGTACAATTGTGCAGGATGTCGGGGAGCAATTTCTCCTCGATTAAGAAAAACAACCCCAAAATTATTATATGTATAATTCCCAACGATCTCTGAGTTAAAAAAGTTTCCAACACGAACCAATGCTGCTCCTAAACTTACAGGAATGACCAGTCGATCTAAGATCCAAATTAAAGGTTTGTAACTATATTGTTTTTGATAAAGATACAAGCCAATCAAAATTCCAATGGTAGCTCCATGACTCGCTAATCCTCTAAATCCTGTGAATTCATATCCATCGATTAAGCCGAATAAAAAGCTGGAACCTTCCAAAGCTCTTATGGGTAAAAGAATTTCGATTAAGTGATTTTGATAGTAATCCCAACTGTAAAAAAATACTTCTCCCAGTCGAGCTCCAAGAACGGTAGCTATGACTACATAAAAAAGCAGGGGTTCCACATAATCCACAGATACTTTTTCCTTTTCATACATTTTCTTCATCAGGTATATACCCACTGAAAATGCAACAACAAACATTAAACTGTAATAATGAACCCCAAAACCTCCAATTTTAAATAAAGTGTCAGAAGGTGCCCATTGTATTTTAGAAAAAAGCATATGCGTCTATATTAGTTGGTTAAAAGTAGCTATTTTTTATGAATTTATCTCCAAGTTTACGGAACAGGATCATATCCTCCTTTGGTCCAAGGATGACAGCTTAAAACACGTTTAAGGGTTAAATAAAAACCTTTGAATAGACCATGTTTTTCAAAAGCCTCAAGACCGTATTGTGAACAGCTGGGTGTATGTCTGCACGATGGAGGTGTTAGTGGCGATATATAGGAACGATAAAATTTAATAAGGAGTACAAAAGGGAGTATCGCGATTTTTCTCATTTCCAGAGTGCCAGTTACAGACTAAATCCTGTTCCATCTTTGCCATCCTTCAGTTGAACGCCCAGTGCAAGGAGTTCGTCTCGAATACGATCTGAAGTAGCAAAATCCTTATTGACACGCGCAGTTTTCCGAATGTCGATCAACATGGATACAGTACCCTCTAGGGCTGTGTTTACAGCGGATTGATTTTCAGATCCATCCAACTCAATACCCATAATGTCTTCAACAAATTCACCCATTTTATGGGATAATTTCTCTTGATCGTCTGCAGAGATTGTTGCTGTTTCATTTTTAACTGCATTAATGAACCGAACGGCATCAAAAAGTTGCGCAATAAGAATTGGACTGTTAAAGTCATCATTCATTGCTGCATAACACTTGGTCTCCCAAGCATTAAAATCAAAGGTAGTAGTAACCGCTGAAGGTGTTAACTGTTTCAGCGTCTGCATGCCTTCTTGAAGACGATTGAACCCTTTTTCGGAAGCCAATAATGCATCTTCACTCAAGTCTACAATGCTTCTGTAATGGGCTTGTAAAAAGAAAAACCGAATTACCGAAGGAGTAAATGCTTTTGTGAAAATATCATTATCTCCAGAAAACATGGCGTCTGGAAGGATGTTGTTTCCGGTTGACTTTGCCATTTTCTGACCGTTAAGAGTCAGCATATTAGCATGTAGCCAATAGTTTACAGGCGCTTGGTTGGTCATCGATTCGGCTTGAGCGATTTCACATTCGTGGTGGGGAAATTTCAGATCCATACCGCCTCCGTGGATATCAAATTGATTCCCAAGATATTTTGTACTCATCGCTGTACACTCCAAATGCCATCCTGGAAAACCATCACTCCAGGGTGAAGGCCAACGCATGATGTGTTTTGGTTCTGCTTTTTTCCATAACGCAAAATCTTGTGGACTTTTTTTATCCGACTGACCTTCTAAGCTTCGTGTATTGTGAATGAGATCTTCAATCTTACGACCACTAAGTTTTCCGTAGTTATGGGTTTCGTTATACTTGAGCACATCAAAATATACAGAACCGTTTATTTCATAGGCAAACCCTTTTTCAAGGATGGTCTTGATGATTTCAATTTGCTCAATTATATGACCGGTTGCAGTTGGCTCAATGCTCGGTGGAAGGTTGTTGAATTTTGCAAGCGTATTGTGAAAATCAACGGTGTAGCGCTGAACTACCTCCATAGGTTCAATTGCTTCTAAGCGTGCTTTTTTTGCAATTCGATCCTCGCCTTCATCTGCATCATTCTCTAAATGTCCCGCATCGGTTATGTTACGGACATAGCGTACCTTATACCCTAAATGTTTTAGGTAACGGTAGATCAAATCGAATGACATAAAGGTTCTACAATTACCTAAATGTACATTACTGTAAACCGTTGGACCGCAAACATACATACCCACATAGTTAGGTGTGAGGGGCGTAAAAATTTCTTTTTTTCCGCTGAGGGAATTGTATACAGAAAGCTGCTGCATTAGAATTCAGTGTCGAGTTGGATATAATCCAAAAATTCGCGTTTGGTTTCTTTCTTTTTAAATAGCCCTCCAAATTCTGAAGTAATCGTGCTACTGCTAATATCACGAATCCCTCTAGAGTTTACACATAGGTGCTTTGCATCTATAACACAAGCCACATCTTCTGTGCCTAAAACTTGTTTGAGTTCTTCTACAATTTGTAAGGTAAGACGTTCTTGTACTTGTGGACGCTGAGCGTAGTATTGTACAATCCGATTCATCTTGGATAAACCAACTACGGTACCTTTTGAGATATAGGCTACATGAGCTTTACCAACAATAGGAAGTAAGTGATGCTCACAAGTGGAGTATAGGGTGATGTTTTTTTCTACGAGAATTTCACCATATTTATATTTGTTGCTAAAAGTTGAAGCTTTTGGTTTTTTGTCGGGGTGGAGCCCACCAAAAATCTCATTGACATACATTTTAGCAACCCGTTTTGGAGTTCCTTTAATGCTGTCGTCTGTTAAGTCCATCCCAAGAATTTCGAGGATTTCCGCAACTTTTTCTTGTATTAATTCTACCTTTTTTGGGTTGCTGAGCTCAAAAGCATTAGCACGTAAGGGCGTGGTAGCACTACTACCTACATGATCATCGCCATAAGCATCGATCGTTTCTTCTAAGGAATTATTCACTATCATAGTATCTTTAAAGTCTTACAAAGATAATCATTTATGCTAGATTTTTTGGAGCATATCCCTTTTTAGATACAGGAGTTTTATTATAATTTAAGCGTGTAGGTCAATCCGATGGTAAAACGTTCTCTTTTAAGATCAATAGCATCTGTTAGACCCGTAGAAAAAAGTTGTTGTTGGCCTCTAAATTCACTGCTTACAATACTCAAATCTAGGGAGCTTCCTCCAAAATTGATTCCTCCGCCAATACTTTTGGTAGAACTGCTGTTGTCAAAGTTTTTTAGAGTAGCACCTTGCTTAATATATCCGGCACGAATACTGTAATTTCCAAAGCGGTATTCACCACCAACTCTAAGGACACCAGCTGCATTTACGTTCTGAATAATGACCTCGTTTTCCTGGTTTAGAAAATCATCATTAGGTTCGTCGAATTGTGCTTTATCGTAGTTTACTTGAGTAAAGTCAACACTGATCAATCCTTTTAGTCCAAAAACATAGGCAAAACTTCCGCTGTACTTCGATGGGGTTTTGAAGCGATATTCGGGATAAATATTGATTACATCAGGTTCTATTGTAATATTATTCCCATCATTACTTGCCACAAACTGAGTGGTTTCTTCGTTGATAGAGAACCAAGTAGGACTTTCATAGCTTAATCCGAATCGAATCTGCTTATTCAGTTTAGCAATTGCGCCCACTTGAAAAGAGAACCCATCGCCAAAAGACAGGAGCTCATTGTTAAAACGAAAGGTATTGAGAGTGGAGGTGTTTGAATAATTACTTTCATAAAAATTATTTAACTCACGATATTCTAATTTGTGGGAATTGATGTTGATACCCACATGGTACTTGTTTAAATATTCTCCACTAAAATTGAAAGTATACTTTTTGATCCCACCGCTTCTTTGAGTTACATATTCATGAAAATACCCCTCTGACTCTGGGCTTACATTACTTATATAAGCCGTGTTTGTTGATTCATCGGCTAATGCATCAATGATGAATGATTGGTAGCCTAAAAATCCCTGTTGAGCGTCAAAACCAACACTTTCTCCGAGGAATGAATATAAATCTGATTCATTTTCATTCGATCTAATTTGAAAATTACTCAACTCAAAACCTTGAGCATTATTCAAAAAGTATTGATCGACCCCAGTTGTGTTGTAACCATCCGCCTCAAAAACATTATTGAAATTAGCCGTTTTTTGGTAATCAAAGGCAAAACCAATCTTTGACCACGGACTCTGTTCCGTATTCTTTAAAATCAAAGCAAAACCTACTTGGTCAAATTCAGAGTCTTTATTGTTAGTCTCATAACTGCTTTCAAAATACGTGGCGTTGGTTTGGTTTCGAATGGAGCTGGTCGTAATGCTGAATTGGGTATGTTCAAATACAGAACCTGCCGCTGGGTTGTTTTGAAGAGCGCTAAAGCTGCCTCCTAAGGCTCCAAAAGCACCCCCCATTGCCGTATAACGAGCAGTTCCGTTGAGATCAGACGTACTGTATCTCAGGATATCTTGAAAAGTTTGCCCGTTCATTGAAGTGACAAAAAAAAGCAATAGTATGGCTTTGAAATAATGTTTCATAGGATTTAATTGGAATGAGTATGATTTAATTTCTTCTACCTGATCTCGATGAACGGGAGCTAGAACTTGATCTTGCAGCAGAACTTCTGCTGCTCGAACTTCGAACATTAGAACTTCTACTACTGTTATTGTAGTTGGAATTATTACTTCTCGAAGGCGATGTTCTCGGTTTGTAATAGTTCGAGTTCGACCCTGAATTCACGTTGTTGGGTCTCCTTGCTTGTGAGCGAGAAGAATTATTGTTGATGATGATGTTGTTGTTCGTTGGAGTAACATATCGCCGAGCATAGTTTCGAATTTCTTCGCCATTACTTCGCGATACATTAGAAGAATTTCGAATTAAATTCGGAACCCGTGCAACAGTATTTGTGCTTCTTGAACCAATATTTCCTCGTCGTAATGAAATAGCAGATATTCTTGAAGCATTGGAGTTGGATCGTCTTGAAGTATTTACTGACCCGCGTCGAGAATTAGAATAGGATCTTCTTCTGGGTTGAATGCTATTTCTAGCTACACGATTAAAATTTCTATTATTGAAGCGATTGAATCTACGATACGGGTTGTAGGGAAAGTAACCTCCATAAAAATAAGGGTCATAAAAACCATAGGCATAGGGAGCGTAGTAGGGATTGTAAAATCCCCAACCATAAGGGTTGTATCCTCTTCCAAAACTACCGTAAAAGCCACCGCCAAAATTCCCAAAACCAAAACGGAAACCATTGTTGAAAAAGGGGTCATAGCCTAAGTAGTTAAAACGATTATCTATAGGACCACCAACGACATATACATTGGTGCTTTGCGGTGCACTTCCCCACTGTCCTTGGGGGACTTGTGTTGCGTTTGCAGGGTTTCCTGTATAGTTGTCGACATCTGTTAAATACACATCAGTTGCAGATTCATCCCATGCATATTCTTTAGATTTTTCATTGAAGTATTGAGAGTATTCAGTCGATTTGGGTGCTTGTTTTTTGGGCGTATTTTGAACTTGTTGATCACTACTGTAAATGCCATCAGTAGCGTAATAGGAAGTAGGTTGAAAACTACCACAAGAATACAGAAAAATAGAAAAAACAATAAGAAATGTAGTTCTTAAGATCGAAGTTGATGGATGATTTTTCATAATATTCAGTTTTAGCAGTTGTAACAAAAGTAAATCAAAAGAATTACAACTTGTGGTTCATAAGATGCTATTTCAAATTCTATGCCAGAAAAATGAACTCTGATAATCTTCGCGTAACAGACCCACAAGATTCATTTTAATTGAAATGCCAATGAACTACTAAAAACAATCTAAAAATAAAACTGAATTCCCTATTTTTGCTGTAGCACTAGATTTCTGAATTTGAGGTTTTTATTTAAGTTATAAGCACCACTAGTATTTAGAATATGCAATGGGACTAATAATTTTATTCTGTCTTCAGTACATTATAAAAAAATCAGGAATAGCCCTCTAAAAAAAATGTTTAAAAAAATAGAACGACTTATCGAATTCTTAGGTTTTAAAATCATTTCAAAAGACTTCAACAGACCCTGGGGAGGTTTTCTTGTCATCGATGAAAGCCAAGCCCAAGAGTTTTCTAATCACTTTTTTGAAGGGTTTGATGTAGATACACTAAAAATAGGAGGGAAGTTGAGCCCTAAGATTTTGATTGTGAAACCAGAAGCCAGACTGTCTTGGCAGTATCATAACCGAAGAGCAGAAATTTGGCAGATATTCCAAGGCTCAGCGGGTATTGTGAGAAGTGTTGATGATACTGAAACCAAAATGGAAGTGTATAATGAAGGCGATCAAATTCTTTTAAAGCAAGGGGAACGACACAGGCTAATTGGCTTGGATGACCCTTGTGTAGTTGCAGAAATATGGCAGCACACCGATATAAATAACCCTTCGGATGAAGATGATATCATCCGAGTACAAGACGATTTTGGTAGATAAAATCTTAAAAAATGAATAAGAAAAAAGGAATGATTATTTCGGGATATTTTAATCCCATTCACAAAGGGCATATCGAGTATTTAAATAACGCGAAGGCTTTGTCCGATGAGTTGTTTGTGATTGTTAACAATGATCATCAAAGGGCTTTAAAGGGGAGTGCTGAATTTCAAGAAGAACAAGAACGCGTATGTATCGTTTCTAATATAAAATCGGTAGATCATTGTATACTTTCTGTAGATCAAGACCGAACCGTATGTAAAACCATTGAGAAAATTGCGCTAGATTTTGGCAACGAATTTGACTTAAGTTTTGCCAATGGTGGAGATCAAACCAATAGCAGTATACCGGAAAAACCAATCTGTGATCAATTGGGAATATCCTTGGTCGATGGACTAGGCGACAAAATCCAATCGAGCAGTTGGTTGTTGAAGAAGTAAATGTTTTCGAAATCCAGCAATCAAAGCACTAAGGTTAGATAAGCATTCACTGAATATTCTATCCAAGAGATTACACAAAGCGATGGGATTGTACTGTATTTTACTCTAATTCCCTAGTCCAATCTTTCCATAAGATTTACTCAGGTTAATAAAATCAGATAACATTCATTTTTTTGTAGGTAAAACAAAATGAAAACAATTAATTTTACACCTCAATATTTTAAAGAGCACATCGTTTAATTCTATTTCAAACTAATGTCAAAGAAACTTACAACACGATCGGAAGATTATTCCAAATGGTATAACGAACTGGTTACTAAAGCTGACTTAGCAGAAAACTCTGCGGTACGAGGCTGTATGGTAATCAAGCCTTATGGCTATGCCATTTGGGAAAAAATGCAAGCTGAGTTGGATAAGAAATTCAAAGAAACCGGACATCAAAATGCCTACTTCCCTTTATTGGTACCTAAAAGCCTTTTTGAAGCTGAAGAAAAGAATGCCGAAGGATTTGCAAAAGAATGTGCGGTAGTCACCCATTACCGTCTTAAGAACAATCCAGATGAGTCAGGCAAACTAATGGTAGATCCTGACGCTAAATTAGAGGAGGAACTTGTGGTTCGACCTACAAGTGAAGCAATCATTTGGAGTACCTATAAAAATTGGATTCAGTCCTACAGAGACCTGCCAATTCTCATTAACCAATGGGCGAACGTTGTGCGTTGGGAAATGCGTACCCGTTTATTCCTAAGAACTGCAGAGTTTTTGTGGCAAGAAGGGCATACCGCCCATGCAACGAGACAAGAAGCCTTAGACGAGACCATTTTGATAAACGATATTTACGCCAATTTTGCAGAAAATTTTATGGCAATTCCTGTCATTAAGGGAGTGAAGTCAGAAAGTGAACGTTTTGCTGGGGCAGAGGAGACCTATTGTATCGAAGCACTGATGCAAGACGGAAAAGCCTTACAGGCTGGAACTTCTCATTTTTTAGGACAAAACTTTGCCAAAGCATTTGACGTTAAATTTGCATCCAAAGAAGGGAAGTTGGAGCACGTTTGGGCATCCTCTTGGGGCGTATCGACCCGTCTAATGGGCGCGCTCATCATGACCCACTCCGATGATAACGGTTTGGTTTTACCTCCAAATTTAGCACCCATACAAGTCGTCATTGTTCCTATTTACAAAGGAGCAGAACAATTGGCAGCTATTGCTGAAGTAGCTTTAGCCATTAAACAGCAATTGCTTGATCTGGGAGTGAGTGTTAAGTTTGATGATCGCGATAATGTGAAGCCAGGATTCAAGTTCAATGACTATGAGCTTAAAGGAGTTCCTTTACGCATTGCAATAGGTCCAAGAGACTTAGAGAAGAACCAAATAGAGCTGGCAAGAAGAGACACCCTGACCAAGTCTTATGAACCCATCGCTGAACTTGGAATAGTAATTCCGAATTTGCTCAAGGAGATTCAAGAAACACTTTTTACAAAAGCGGCAAATTACAGAGACGATCACATCACGGAGGTAGATGATTTTGAAACTTTTAAAGAAATCCTCAATGCCAAGGGGGGGTTTGTTTCGGCGCATTGGGACAGAACATCCGAATCTGAAGAAGCAATAAAGAAAGCTACAAAGGCAACAATACGATGTATTCCGTATGCTTCGGTGTCCAAAGAAGGAAGCTGTGTTTTTTCTGGAAAACCCTCAGTTCAAAGGGTGTTATTCGCTAAAGCCTACTAATCAGCATATTCAAGAAACTGCTTTTTTTGTCAAGAAAATTATATAAAAAAAATCAATAAAAATTAACGGAAAAGGGTTGCAGGGTATATTATTTCGTTTTAAATTTGCAACCATAAAAAATGGCCCGTTCGTCTATCGGTTAGGACGTTAGGTTTTCATCCTAGAAAGAGGGGTTCGACTCCCCTACGGGCTACACATTAAAAAACAACATTTAGATGGCAAATCATAAATCTGCATTAAAGAGAATTAGATCAAACGACAAGAAAAGATTACGTAACCGTTTTCAACACAAAACAACACGTAACGCTGTCAAAAAGTTGAAAGAACTTACGGATCGTAAAGAAGCTGATATATTGCTCAAGAGCGTTATCTCTATGTTAGACAAATTGTCTAAAAACAACATCATACACGCCAACAAAGCAGCTAACTTGAAGTCAAAATTGACTAAACACGTTTCGGCTCTTTAGTTGTATCTGTACCCCTTTAAAAAAGTGCTATCCATTTGATAGCACTTTTTTTTTGCTTTTGTTTTACAGAAGTACACCATAGCATTAAATCAAATGTAAATCGGGACCTAATCATACTCTTATGGTCTTTTGAGCTCGCTTTAAGACCTAAAAAAAGTGCTATCGTCGGATAGCACTTTTTTGTTTTGTAAGGGTTTTATTTAAGCATTCATCGAAATCAAAAACTCTTCGTTGTTTTTAGTTCTTTTAAAGCGATCGTTGATGAATTCCATCGCTTCTACAGGATTCATGTCGGCAAGATACTTGCGCATGATCCACATGCGTTTTACGGTATTTTCATCCAATAAGATGTCGTCACGTCTTGTGCTTGACGAAATCAAATCTATGGCCGGGAAAATACGTCGGTTGGAAATTTTACGTTCCAATTGAAGTTCCATATTTCCAGTTCCTTTGAATTCCTCGAAAATAACTTCATCCATTTTAGATCCGGTCTCTGTCAAAGCAGTTGCAATGATCGATAAGGATCCTCCATTTTCAATGTTACGAGCTGCCCCGAAAAATCGTTTTGGTTTGTGTAGTGCGTTGGCATCAACCCCTCCACTCAATATCTTTCCTGAAGCAGGCTGAACAGTATTATAAGCTCGCGCCAAACGGGTGATGGAGTCTAAGAGTATTACAACATCATGACCACATTCAACCAAACGCTTTGCTTTTTCTAAGACAATATTAGCCACTTTAACGTGTCTGTCTGCCGGTTCGTCGAAGGTAGAAGCAACAACCTCTCCTTTTACATTACGTTGCATATCGGTTACCTCCTCAGGGCGTTCATCAATCAAAAGAATGATTTGATACACTTCGGGATGATTAGCAGCAATCGCATTTGCGATGTCTTTAAGCAGCATAGTCTTACCCGTTTTTGGCTGCGAAACGATCATGCCACGCTGTCCTTTCCCGATAGGAGAGAAGAGGTCGATGATTCGAGTTGAAATGGTACTCTGTCGCTCTGCTAACTTGAATTTTTCTTGAGGGAAAAGCGGAGTAAGGTGTTCAAAAGATACACGATCACGAACTACTTTTGGATCGAGACCATTGATTTTATTTACTTTAATTAATGGGAAATATTTTTCTCCTTCTTTTGGTGGACGGACGGTTCCAAGGACGGTGTCTCCAGTCTTAAGACCAAATAAGCGAATTTGAGACTGAGAAACATATACATCATCAGGAGAGGAGAGGTAATGGTAATCCGATGATCTTAAAAAGCCATAGCCTTCAGCCATAATGTCTAAAACTCCTTCGGAATCAATAATCCCTTCGAATTCATAATCAGGTTCGCGGTAACGATTGCGTTTGTCTTTGTTGTGATTTGGCTCACCCTGATTTTTGTGCTTTTGATTGGGGTTGTTATTTTTTCGCTGGTTTGGGTTTTGCTTTTGATTTGGATTCTGCTTCTGATTCGGGTTTTGGTTTGGATTCTGTTTTTGATTGGGATTCCCATTCTGTTTCTGATTGGGGTTTTGTTTTTGATTTGGGTTCCCGTTTTGATTATGAGCTTTTGACTTCTCAGGATTATTTCTTTTTGGCTGCGTAGGTTCTTTCTCTTCTTGGGTGGAATATTCTGAGCTTACCGCTGTATCGGGTTTACTTTCTTGTGTATCTGTATTTTTAGTCGGTTTGGACGTTCTTACATTTGGTTTTTTCGCTCTAACCACTTCTTCTTTTGGTGCAGTTGGAGCTGATGCAGCTGCGGGTGGAATGGGTACACTCTTTATCGCATCTGGATTTGCAGAAACATAATCTATGATTTGATAGATCAAATCCATTTTTTTGAGGCCAGTAATTCGCTTTACACCAATTGACTTGGCTATAATTTGTAAATCGGGTAGTTTTTTACTCTTTAATTCTGATATTTCGTACATTCTTTTTGTGAAATTGATTTACTCGGTAGAATCCCGGTAAATGTGAAGTTTGTTTGAAGAACAATCCTTGATTTGTTGATTGCTTTAACAATAATACGAAAAAAATATAACCCTCAATGAAAAATCTTTAATTTTGAAAAAAAAATATAATGCTGCAAAGAATTCAGACCCTGTATACCCTTGCTTTCATAGCAATTACAATCCTTGTTATTGTTCGTTTTCCGATACCCTTAGACGATAACCCTGAGCGTATTTATGGGGTTCTCAGCAATATGCCTTACCTCTTTGTTTTACTTGCTTCTGTGAGTTTGATGCTGTTTTCCAAGCGGAGTTTTCAACTTGTATTGAACAGACTTATTTTAGTCACTTCAATAGGATATGAGGTATTTGAACTGGTAGATGTTTTTGAGCAATTTAATTCTCTCAAGCAATTAATCTTAATCCATTATTCACTTGTCTTGCTAAGCTGGATATTCTTAGTACTGGCTAACAAATACATCAAAAAAGATGAGGCTTTGATTCGGTCCGTAGACCGTTTGCGTTAATCTTGAATTTGACCTCGCATTCCCAACTCTATAGCTTCTAGATTTTGAATCTGATCTCCATCAATTTCAAAGCGCAACATGGTTCGTACCTTGTGAAATCCTTGTACACCCGCTGCTCCGGGGTTCATATGTAAGTGCTTGTACTTTTTGTCCTGCATTACTTTGAGTATGTGGGAATGCCCACAAATAAAAAGCTTCGGGAATGATCTGCTCAATACTGTGCGTACTTTGGGGTTGTAACGGCCAGGATTTCCTCCAATATGGGTCATGAGTACTGCTACTTTTTCGCAGTAAAATTGTTGAAATTCTGGAAAACTTAGCCGTGTCTCTTTTCCGTCGATATTGCCGTAGACTGCCCGCAAAGGTTTTATTTTTTCAATAGCATCGGTTACACTGAGGTTCCCAATATCGCCGGCATGCCAAACTTCGTCTGCCTGTTCAACATAACTGAGGATACGTTCGTCTATATGGCTATGCGTATCGGAGAGGAGGAGTATTTTTTTCAAAAGTTTAGTAAAGGAGTTTTGGTGACTTTTAGGTTCTCGTTCAAATGTCTTAATTAATTTATTTCATTGCAATTTACTTTAAATAAATATGTGAAATAATGCTTATTCGATTTAAATTACTTTCAATTAAACTCGCGCAATTGTAGATATTGTTTTGCTTGTTATGTTTTTCTGATACCTTTGCAACAAAGAATTTAAGTGCGTTATTTCATCAATTTATCTTATTTAGGAAGTCCGTTTCACGGATGGCAATGCCAACCCAA
>Ga0233444_10004092_pt1 | contig 14097 bp, 19 predicted proteins | sample SI_124_October20_6_FD_182792 | JGI IMG/M metagenome (GOLD analysis project Ga0233444, IMG submission 182792) | Seawater microbial communities from Saanich Inlet, British Columbia, Canada - SI_124_October2016_10_MG | ecosystem: Environmental > Aquatic > Marine > Inlet | place: Canada: British...
GAATTAATCGCATCAGAGAATATTGTTTCTAATGCAATTTTAGAAGCACAAGGTTCAGTCTTAACAAATAAATATGCTGAAGGTTATCCATCAAAAAGATATTACGGAGGATGTGAGCACGTTGATGTTTCTGAAAATTTAGCTATTGAACGGGCAAAAAAATTATTTGATTGTAAATTTGCAAATGTACAACCACACTCTGGTGCACAAGCTAATGGCGCGGTTTATTTGGCGCTATTAAAACCAGGCGATACTACTTTAGGGATGAGTTTAAATTCTGGCGGTCACTTGACTCATGGAGCAAAACCAGCTCAATCTGGCAAATGGTTTAATGCACTACATTACGAAGTTGATAAAGAAACAGGCTTAATTGATTATAACGCTGTTGAAAAACTTGCTGTAGAAAATAAACCAAAACTTATAATTGCTGGCGGTAGCGCTTATTCTAGAATAATTGATTTTAAAAAATTTAGAGAGATATGTGATAAAGTAGGGGCATATTTATTAGTTGATATGGCACATTTATCTGGTTTAGTAGCTGGTGGAGCTTATCCTAATCCCACTAAGTATGCCGATGTTGTGACTTCTACAACACATAAAGTTTTGAGAGGTCCTAGAGGCGGAATTATTTTAACTAATAGCGAGGAGTTATCTAAAAAATTTAATAGTGCTATTTTTCCTGGTTTACAAGGCGGACCATTAATGCATGTAATTGCAGCGAAAGCTGTTTGTTTCAAAGAGGCTTTATCAGATGAATTTAAGACATACACAAAAAATGTAATTAATAATGCAAAAATTTTATCAGAAGGATTGTCAAAAAAAGGTTTTAAAATTTTTTCTGGTGGAACAGATACGCATTTAATGCTTCTTGATTTAAGATCTTTTAAAGTTACCGGAAAAAATGCACAAGCTTCATTAGGAAGAGCCAACATAACTTGTAATAAAAATGGAATCCCATTTGATACAGAAAGTCCATTCGTAACTTCTGGAATCAGGTTAGGGACACCTGCCTGTACTACGAGAGGATTTAAAGAAGAGGAATTTAAATTAATTGCAGATTTAATTCATAAAGTAATTAAAGGTTTAAGTGAGAACAATTCAGACAATTCAAAAATAGAAAATGAAGTCAAAAAAGAGGTTATTGACCTTTGTTCTTCTTTTCCTATATATGGAAATTAAATAAATTTATGCTCTGTCCTTTTTGTAGAGAAAAAGATACATCAGTAGTTGACTCCAGGCCGACTGAAGACGGTACAGCTATAAGAAGAAGAAGGCTTTGCGGTTGTGATAGAAAAGAAAGATTTACTACTTTTGAACGAGTTCAATTTCAAGAATTAACGGTGATAAAAGGTAACGGAAAAAGAGAACCTTTTGATAGAGATAAAATTTCAAAATCTATAAGAATTGCTACAAGAAAAAGACCAATAGACTCAGAAACAATTGAAAAATTTATATCAAAAATAGTTAGGAATCTTGAAGGGTTAGGTGAAAGTGAAATACCCACACCAACTATTGGTAAATTTATTATGGATGGTCTATCCACACTAGATAAAGTTGCTTATGTTCGTTTTGCTTCTGTTTACAAAAACTTTAAAGAAGCTAAAGACTTTGAACAATTTGTTGGCAATTTAAATGAAAACAAATCATAAATTTTTTTTAAACCTAGCTTTTCAGTTAGCTGAAAAAAATTTAGGAAAAACTAATCAAAATCCATCGGTAGGATCAGTCGTGGTTAAAAATAATACAGTTATTTCATCAGGTATAACCTCTGTTGGTGGTAGGCCTCACGCTGAATTTAACGCCTTAAAAAATAAAAATACTTTTAAAGGAGCTGATCTTTATACAACTTTAGAACCATGTACACATTATGGTTTTACGCCTCCTTGTGTAAATTTAATAATAAAAAAAAAAATTAATAATGTTTTTTATTCTTTTGAAGACCCTGATAAAAGAACATTTAAAAAAGCAAAAAAAAAACTTAAAAAAAAAAATATTTACGTTAGATTGATTAAAAATAACAAATTCAAAAGTTTTTACTCTAGTTACTTTATAAATAAAAAATTTAAAATTCCTTTCATTTCTGCAAAAATAGCAATATCAAAAGATTTTTTTACAATAAACAAAAAGTCGAAGTGGATTACAGGCGAACACTCAAGAAAAATAACACATTTTTTAAGATCTCAAAATGATTGCATTGTATCTACATCAAAATCTATAAATAAAGATAATTCACTTCTTAACTGTAGGATTGATAGATTAAATACTTATAATCCAGACTTACTTATTATTGATTTAAATTTAAGATTAAAAAAATTTCTTGCTTTAAATAAAATCGTAAATAAACGTAAAACTTTTATAATTACAAAAAAAGAAAATAAAAAAAATATTAAATATTTTAAAAAAAAAGGTTTTAAAATAATATTTATAGATGCTTTAGATTCAAAAAATGATTTTAAAAAATTATTTAAAGATATTTATGAATTAGGTTATAATAGAGTTTTTTTTGAAACCGGTCTCACTTTTTTAAATACACTTATAAACTTTAAATTGTTAAATCAGCTATATGTTTTTCAAAATAATATTAATTTAAAAAAAAATGGATCAAATAATTGTTCACCTAGAAATTTACAAAGAATAAAATTAAATAAAAAAATTAGGGTTAATTTAAATAATGATATGCTCTATAAACAAGAATTTTAATTATGTTTAATGGTATAATTTTTAATACTGGAAAAGTTAAGTCAATAATAAAAAGGCCAAACAGTACACTTATTGGCATTGAAACAAATTTAAAATTTACAACAAAAGAATTAGGTTCTTCAATATCATGTGATGGTGTTTGTTTAACGCTAACAAGAATAAAAGGAAAAAAAATTTATTTTTACATATCAAAAGAAACATTAAATAGGTCTACTTTTAAGTTAATTAGAATTAATCAAGTCATCAATTTAGAAAAATCATTATCATATGGGCAAAAAATATCCGGCCATTTTACCCAAGGACATATTGATACTGTAGCTTCAGTAAAAAAAATAAATTTGTTGGATAAAACTTGGGTAATAAAGTGTAAAATCCAAGATCTGAAATTTAATAAATTTATAATAGAAAAAGCTTCAATTTCAATAAATGGCGTCTCATTAACAGTTTCTAAAGTTATGAAGCAGTTATTTGAAATAACTGTAATCCCTCACACTTTAAAGTTAACTAATCTTAAAAATCTTAAAATTAACGATATGATAAATGTTGAGTTAGATATTTATAGTAAATATATATATAAATACTCCATTTAATATGTCTAATAATAATTTCTCTAAAATCTCTTCGATAATTCAAGATGCAAGAAAAGGTAAAATGTTTATTTTGGTAGACGATAAAGATAGAGAAAATGAAGGGGACTTAGTAATACCAGGATCCAAATGTAGTTCTAAAATTATTAATTTTATGGCAAAACATGGAAGAGGATTAATTTGTTTGGCTTTGACAAAACAACAAATTGATAATTTAAAACTTCCATTAATGTCTCCAATCAATAAATCAAGAATGCAAACGGCTTTCACGGTTTCGATAGAAGCTAAAAAAGGAATTACTACCGGTATATCAGCTCATGACAGAGCTAAAACTATTAAAATAGCTATCAACCCAAAAACAAAAAAAAAAGATATTGTTTCGCCTGGCCATGTTTTTCCATTAGTTGCTAGACAAGGAGGCGTATTGGAAAGGGCGGGCCACACAGAGGCGTCAGTTGATATCGCAAAATTATCAAAATTAAATCCCAGTTCAGTAATATGTGAAGTAATGAATGAAGATGGTCGAATGGCTAGACTTAAAGATTTATTTAAATTTTCAAAAAAGCATAAAATTAAATTAGCTTCAATTGAAGATATAATTTCTTATCGACTTCGTTATGAAAAGTTAATAGAAAGAATTAATTCCAAATTAATTATACTTAATAAATCTGATAAAATTCATTTATATAGTTATAAAAATAAATTAGATAACAATATTAATTTTGCAATAACTAAGGGTAATTTAAAACCTAATATTTCTACACCTGTAAGAGTTTTATCAACAAAAATAAAAAATAAATATATTTTGAATAATTTTGAAATTAAAAAATCCCTCAAACATCTTTCTAAGCACAAACACTTTCTGTTACTAATTATCAATAAAATCAATAAAACAAACGATAGTAATATCAACACGTTAAGATATTATGGTATTGGTGCACAAATAATTAAAGATTTAAAAGTAAAAAAAATGATACTTATTTCAAGAAGGCGAAAAAAAATTATTGGATTAGAAGGATTTGGTTTAAAAATTAAAAAGCAAAAAATTATTAAATGAAAAAAATTCTTATAATTAATTCAAACTTCTATAAAAATATATCTCAAAGTTTATTCGATAGCGCTAAAAAAAGACTTGCTTTAGAGAACTGCTCAACAAGTAAAATTGATGTACCTGGAGTATTTGAAATTCCTGTAGCAATAAGAAATAATATAAAAAAATTTGATGGTTTTATTGCTTTAGGCTGCGTAATAAAAGGCCAAACTCCACATTTTGATTTGATTTGCGCTTCAACATTTAATGCAATTTTAAAATTATCTATAGATTTTAATAAACCAATTAGCAATGGAATAATTACTGCTATTAATATGAATCAAGCTATAAATAGGAGTATAAAAAGTAGTTTAAAAAAAACAAACAAAGGTTCCGAGGCAGCTAATGCAGTTATTTCAATTTTGAAAAATGAACCAAAAAAAATCTAAAAAAACCTCCCCAAGAATCCAGATTATTCAGAAAATTTATAATTATTTGATGAACCCAGATTCAAATATTGAGTACTCAAAAAATCAGTACAAAAAATATATCAAAGACGTTGTTGAGGGTACTTTAGAAAGATCTGAACTTATCGAAGAGACTATAAATGTAAACTTATCACAAGATATCGACTTAGTAAAAACTGATAAATTGTTGAAAATAATACTCTTTGCCTCTGTTTTTGAGCTCATGTTTAAACACAACACGCCTACAAAAGTTATAATTAGTGAATACTTATTGGCATCTGAGTATTTTTTGGAAAAAATACAAATAGGTTATTTGAACGCGATTCTTGATAAAATTGCAAAAATTTTAAGAAAATAACTTAAATTTTTTATATTTTTTTATAACTTTAGCTTGCGTTTTGAAGTTATTTTTGGCATTTACCCATAATATAATGACTGTTTATTTAGAATTACTTTATTTAATATCATTCACGGGAATTTTAGCAGTAGCTTATAGTTACTTGTTATCAGGCCAAATCTTAGCCGCAAGTCCTGGTAATAATAAAATGCAAGAAATAGCTCATGCCATACAAATTGGAGCAAAAGCTTATTTAAACAGACAATATAAAACAATAGCAATAGTTGGAATTATTGTATTAGCAATTGTCATATATTTTTTTAATTATTTAGTAGGCTTAGGGTATTTTATCGGTGCATTTTTATCTGGGGTTGCGGGTTATATTGGAATGTTAATCTCAGTAAAAGCAAATGTTAGAACTGCAGAAGCTGCAAGAAAAAGTTTGCAATCAGGTTTAACTATTGCCTTTAAATCTGGGGCAGTAACTGGACTATTAGTTGCCGGTTTAGCTTTATTATCAATAACTATCTATTATATAATTTTGATTTCTTTAAATGTTGATACCAGAGAAATTATTAATGCCCTGGTTGCTCTTGGGTTTGGAGCATCACTGATTTCTATTTTTGCTAGATTAGGAGGCGGTATATTTACTAAAGGTGCCGATGTAGGTGCGGATTTAGTAGGTAAAGTTGAAGCAGGCATTCCTGAAGATGACCCAAGAAACCCAGCAGTGATTGCTGATAACGTAGGTGATAATGTTGGTGATTGTGCTGGAATGGCAGCAGATTTATTTGAAACTTACGTTGTAACGATTGTAGCTACAATGGTTCTTTCGTCAATTTTTTTTCCTCAAGATTATAATTTAATGATTTATCCTTTAGCGATCGGTGGAGCTTGTATAATTACATCTATTATTGGCACATGGTTTGTTAGACTTGGCAAAAGTAAAAATATTATGGGCGCTCTTTACAAAGGATTTATAGTTACAGCCGTAACTTCACTTTTAATTTTGTACCCTGTAACTGATTCTATTGTTGGTTTAGCAAAAAATTACAATAATAATGGTAAAATATTTTCTGGTATGGATTTATATATATGTGGTGTAGTCGGATTTGTAATTACGGGTCTTTTAATATGGATTACAGAATATTACACAGGTACTAATTATAGGCCTGTACAATCTGTAGCACAATCTTCTACTACAGGACATGGTACTAACGTTATTCAAGGTTTGGCGATTTCAATGGAAGCAACTGCAATTCCAGCTTTAATTATAGTTTCAGGAATTTTATATACGAATAGTTTGGCTGGTTTATTCGGAATAGCTATTGCGGTGACATCGATGCTTGCTCTTACAGGCATGGTTGTGGCTTTAGATGCCTACGGACCTGTTACTGATAATGCTGGTGGTATAGCTGAAATGTCTAAACTTCCTAAGAGTGTAAGAAAAACTACAGATGCATTAGATGCAGTTGGAAACACTACAAAAGCTGTAACAAAAGGTTATGCAATAGGTTCTGCTGGATTAGGGGCTTTAGTTTTATTTGCAGCTTACACTGAGGACATTAAATATTTTTCTACAGTTTCAGGTTCTGCTTTAGATGGAGTTAATGTAACTTTTGATTTATCAAATCCTTTCGTAGTTGCTGGTTTATTAATAGGCGGAATGCTTCCTTATTTATTTGGTTCAATGGGCATGCAAGCTGTAGGTAGAGCAGGTGGAGCTGTAGTTGTTGAAGTTAGAAGGCAATTTAAAAAGATTCCAGGTATAATGAAAGGGAAGAGAAAACCTGACTATGGTAGATTAGTTGATTTATTAACTAAAGCTGCAATTAAGGAAATGATCATTCCTTCTCTATTACCAGTTCTATCACCTGTGATACTTTACTTTGTAATTTTACAAATTGGTGGAATAGAAGCAGCTTTATCTTGTCTTGGCGCTATGTTGTTAGGAGTTATTATTACAGGATTGTTTGTAGCTGTATCAATGACAGCAGGAGGTGGAGCATGGGACAACGCAAAAAAATATATTGAAGATGGTAATTTTGGTGGTAAGGGATCAGAAGCACACAAATCCGCTGTGACAGGCGATACTGTTGGAGATCCTTATAAAGATACCGCAGGACCTGCCGTTAACCCAATGATTAAAATTACAAATATAGTTGCTTTATTATTATTAGCTGTAATAGCACATTAATATAATTTAATCTCTTTTGTACATCCTTGTTCTTATGCTAGATAAGAATTTTTCAATAAAACTTTTTTGAGCCAATTCATTTGCAGTATTTTTTTCTGAGAATTTCATTTTTTTAATATCGTTTTTATCTAGCATTTTTTTATATTTTAAGATTCCGTATTTATCAAAATCTAATACTAAAACATTATTTTCTTTTAGAATATTTTGTCCAAGTTTATGAAATTCTCCTTTAGTTAAAATTCTTTCTATGTAAAACCATTCATTATCATTATTTATAGATTTTGAGTGTGGTTGACCAATGAGATTTAATACGTCATTTTTATTTGATTTATTGATCACTAATTCATTTGATCTGTTTTCTAAAAATACAATGCCATGATTATTATTAGGGTCTTGTAATTGACAACCAATTAAAATAAAAAAAATAAGTATTATTTTAAAATTATGATTAATATTAAAAAACATAATGACAATTTGTATAACACATTATTGACTTTATCTAGAAGCGTTTTTTTTTACGATAAAATAAAATTAGCAGATAATTTTGAGACACGTATTTACCTAATGTTCATGCATTTTTCTATTATGATGATTGTTTCAAAAAAAAAAGGTAAAAAGTTTGATCAAAAATCGTATGATTATTTATTTTATAATATTGAAAATAATTTGAGAGAATTGGGCTTAGGTGATGTAGCGGTAAATAAAAAAATGAAAGACTTAAATAAGATTTTATATGATATCTTATTAAAAATTGAGCTGGAGCCTAAAAATGATAAAGATTTCATAATTAACCATATATTAATTTCTAAGTATTTTTCTGAATTAAATGAGCAAAAAAATGGTAGATTTTTGGAATTTAAATCTTATTTCTTAAATTTTTTTCATTTTTGCTTTGAAATTCATCTAGATAATATGGTAAGAGAGGCGATAAAATTCAAAAATTAATTATGGCAGTACCTAAAAGAAAAACATCAATCTCCAGAAAAAAAATGAGAAGATCGCATCACAAGTTATCCTCAGTTAATATTATTGAAGATAAAAAAAGCGGTGAATACAAACTATCTCATCATATAGACCTTAAAACAGGTTTCTATAATGGAAAAAAAATTCTAGATATTTAATTTTTTTGTTAATGGAAAAAAAAATTACTATTGCAATAGATGCAATGGGTGGAGACAATTCACCTGATAAAACAGTACAAGGTGTAGGTATATTTATTGAAAAAAATTACAAAAATAAAGATTTTTTAATAAATCTATTTGGACAAGAAGAAAAAATTCAAGAAAAATTAAATTTTTATAAAATCCCATCTGATTTAATTAAGATAACACACACAAACTCTGTTGTATCAGATGAAGAAACGCCTTTGACAGCTGTAAAAAATTCAAGAAATACAAGTATGTGGAATTGTATAAAATCTCAAATTGAAGGTAATGCTGATATAAGTTTATCGGCAGGAAATACCGGAGTTCTTTTAGTTGTTTCAAGAATGATTTTAAAAATGATGGATAAAGTAAGCAAGCCTGCTTTAGCGGGTCTTTGGCCCAGTAAAGAAAGTTTGAATGTTGTTTTAGATTTAGGTGCTAATATTGATTGTAGTGAAAATAATTTAATTGAATTTGCCGAACTAGGATCCGCTTTATACAAATCTCTTTTTCCCCAAAAAAAACCTATAGTTTCTCTTTTGAATGTTGGTTCTGAGGAAATTAAAGGTACTGAAATTTTAAAAAATACTTATAAAAAAATAAAAAATTTAAAAGATAAAAATTTCATATTTGATGGTTATATAGAAGGAAATAAGATAATGAGCGGAAATTCAAATGTAATTATTACAGATGGTTTTACAGGTAACATTGCATTAAAAACTGCTGAAGGAACCGCTAAGTTCATTACTGATAATTTAAAAGAATCACTTACTTCAAATTTTTTTTCAAAGATTTCTTTAATTTTTTCTTATTTTTCATTAAATAAATTTAAAAATAAATTAGATCCTAGAAAGTACAATGGTGCAATATTCTTAGGATTAAATGGTCCCGTAGTCAAAAGTCATGGAGGTACTGATTCTTTAGGTTTTTATTATTCAATTGATTTATGTTACAAAATTGTCAAAGGTAATTTGATGAAAGAAGTAAAAAATAATCTAAATCATTTAAATAGTGAATAAAGATAATTTAACAAAATTAGATTTAGCCAAAAATTTAAATAAGATTTCTGGTCTTTCAGTATCAGTTACAAAAAAATTAGTTGATGATCTGCTTAAAATTTTAAGCATCAATATCAAAAACAATACTACGATTTTAAAGAATGTTGGTACTTTTAAAACTGTAAATAAAAAAAAGAATAGGAAGAAATCCTAAAACAATGGAGCCTTTTATTATAAAGGCTCGTAAATCAATTATCTTTGTTTCGTCAAAAAAATTACAAGAAACCCTAAATAAATAGTGTGAGAAAATTATTAACAATTACAGAACTTTCAAAAAAATTAAATTTAATAAACTCAGATGATAAAAAGCCACTTAATCATATTCTGAGATATTGGGAAAAGGAATTTAAGCAAATAAGACCAAAAAAAATTAGAAATCGAAGATATTATTCACCAGAACAGGTAGAAACTATTAAAATGATAAAATTTTACATAAAAGATAAAGGCATGACTATCGCAGGTGTTAAAAATCTTTTAAATGCAAATATTAAACTTGACGATTATAATTCAGATAGTTTAAAAACTCTATATTATAAAAACTTTATTAAGGATAAAAGTAACTCACTATTAAATAAATTAAAAAAGATAAAAAGACATGGCAAAAAAAACTCACTTAAAAATTAGAATGGTACCCGAAAGCAACCCTGATAGTAAATTTATTTATTATGCTAAAAAGCCCACTAAAGGAGAAAAAGTCAAAGATAAATTAAAATTAAAAAAATATAATCCTAACACTCGTAAACACGAATTTTTTATTGAAAAGAAACTTCCTCCGCACAGTAAATAATTATTTTTTAAATGTACGATATTCGTAATCAATAAAAGCTCTAATCATCGATTTCCAAATTTTTTTGGTTACCGTTGTATCAATTTTTTTTTTCTTTGATTTTTTTAATATTGTTTTTAATATTATTGATATTCTTTTTTTATCAATAATTTCTTTTTTAAATTTTTTATTTTTTAAAACCTCGTCAACAAGATGCATTCTTTTTTTTATTATATCTAATAATAAATTATCTAGTTTATCTAATTTTTTTCTTATTTTAGTTATGTTTTTATTTACCATAGCGACAATATAAAATTTTACGATTTTATAAATAAATATATATTATAAATAATGAATGCAAACGATAAAAATATCAATAATTTATTCCTATATTGGTTGATCTGCTCTTCAACTCTCGTTTTCATTATTATCATTGTAGGAGGACTAACTCGTTTAACAAATTCGGGTTTATCGATTACCGAGTGGGAATTATTCAAAGGAATTTTACCGCCTTTAAATCAGAAATCATGGTTTTTTTATTTTGATCAATACAAAAAAATACCACAATTTAATTTGCTAAATTACAATATGACTTTAGATGAATTCAAAGTAATTTTTTACTGGGAGTATTTACATAGAATTCTAGCTAGGTTAATTGGTATATTTTTCTTTATTCCTTTAATTTATTTCTATTTATTAAAAAAAATTAATAAAAGATATATGACTGTTTGTTATTTTATTTTTTTTTTAATTATTCTACAAGGTGCTGTTGGCTGGTACATGGTTAAAAGTGGACTTGTGTATGATGTTACCGTAAGTCATTATAGACTATCAATTCATTTATGTTTAGCTTTTATAATAATTTCAAATATTTTTTGGTTAATTCTTAATGTTAAGAAGAATACAGATTTAATTTTTTTAAATCTTAATAAAAAAAATATCTTTTTTTTCATTTTAATAATTTTAATTTTTATTCAAATTATTTTAGGGGCTTTTGTGTCAGGTCTAGATGCAGGACGTATATATCAAACGTGGCCTCTTATGGGTAATTCTTATATACCAAATGATTTAGTTATAAAAAATTTAAAAAATATCTTTGATTTCAACAATCATTCTTTGGTACAATTTTACCATCGTAATTTAGCATACTTTATAACATTTTATATATTAGCTCTGAATTTTTTTATATACGAAAGAAAAATAAAAAATTTATTCAATCCTATGAAATTTTTATTACTATCCTTAATTCTCCAAATTATTTTAGGTATTTTAACTTTAATGAGCAGTTTAAATATTTATTTAGCATCTGCTCACCAAATAAGCAGTGTGATATTGGTATTTAGCTCAATAAATCTTTATTATTTTCGATCTAAATAAATTGACTTTATCTCTCATTCTTTGTATTTATCGGCCTTTATCATGACACCGTTTATTAAAAAAAAAGAAATTAAAAAAGACTGGTATGTTATTAATGCACAAAACGCCGTAGTTGGCAGACTTGCAGCTTTTATTTCAAAAGTTTTAAGGGGAAAAAATAAGTCTACATACAATCCTCACATGGATAATGGAGATTTTGTAGTTGTTACAAATATTGACAAAATAAAATTTACTGGAAAAAAATTTATTAATAAAAAATATTATAGACACACTGGTCATCCAGGTGGTATCAAAGAGTCTAGTCCTTTATTTCTTAAAGAGAAAAATAAAACAGAAGATATTTTAAAGTTAGCTGTTAAAAGAATGCTTCCTGGCGGTCCCTTAGCAAAAAAACAACTTACAAAATTAAAGATATATAATGGTGATAAACATCCTCATGATATTCAAAAACCAAAAGTTATTGAATTTGATAAATTAAATAAAAGTAATATTATAAAATAACATGGAACAAAATATTCAACCATCTGCAAAAACAAAAAAAGTTAAATTAGATTTTAAAGAAAGTAAATATGCTACAGGTCGTAGAAAAAGATCAATTGCAAAAGTTTGGGTAAAAAAGGGTTCTGGTAATATTCATGTTAATGGTTTGAAAATGAATGATTACTTCAAACGACCAGTTCATCAAATAATTGTAACAAGACCATTAGAAATTTCTGAAGTAGCTACTAGCTATGATGTAAAATGTTCAGTTAAGGGTGGTGGGCTTTCAGGTCAAGCAGGGGCAATTATTTTAGGAATTTCGAAAGCCTTGATATCACATGATGAAAATTTAAAAAAAAATTTAAAAAAAGACAAACTAACTACTAGAGACTCTAGAGTTGTTGAAAGAAAAAAATACGGCCATAGAAAAGCAAGAAGAAGCTTCCAGTTCTCTAAAAGATAATCATTTAAATTTTACTATTTTTAATACAGTGATATAAATTGTTATGACTGTATTAAATAAAATTAACATAGCTGTAATTGGAGCTACAGGTTTCACAGGATTGGATCTTATCTTATTATTATCTAAGCATCCTAAAGTAAAAATAGTTAATTTGTGTGCCACAAAAAATATAGGAAAAAATATTTCTTTTTTTGATAAAAGAATTAAAAAAAAATTACCAAAAATTTCTTTAATAGAAAAAATTAATTGGAATATATTAGATTTAGTATTTTTATCTTTACCTAATGGTGAAGCCCAAAAATTGGTAAAAAAAAAATTTAATAAATATAATAAATTAAAATTTATAGATTTATCGGCTGATTTTAGAATTGAAAATGAAAAAATTTATTCTAAACAATACAAAATTAAACATAAAGCCCCCGAATTAATAAAACACTCTATTTATTCAATAAGTGAATTCATTAAAAAAGATATTGAAAAATTCAGAATAATTTCTAATCCAGGATGTTATCCTACAAGTATTCAAATTCCTTTAATACCATTGATTAAAAAAAATTTAATTGATATAAATAATTTAACTATAGATTCTAAGTCGGGATATTCAGGCGCAGGAAAATATTTAGAAAAAAAATTTACTCATAAAAATTTATATAAATCTACATATGCTTACAGCACTAAAATACATAGACATGTTTGTGAAATTGATCAAGAATTTAAGAAAATAACAAAAAAGAAAATACAATATACTTTTAATCCTCATTTGCTTCCAACTTTTAGAGGCATTTTATCTTCAATTTATGTTTTCGGTAAAAGCGGTGTTACTGGTAATATGCTAAGAAATATACTTATAAAGTTTTATAAAAAATCTAAATTTATAAAAATTTTAAGACTAAATTCACCTTTAGGTTCAGGTAACGTTCTAAACACAAATTATTGTGAAATATCTATTTGTGAGACAAGATTTAAAAATAAATTTGTTATTTTTTCAGCAATTGATAATTTAGTTAAAGGAGCTTCTGGTCAAGCTATTCAAAATATGAATTTACTTTTTAAATTTTCTGAAACACTCGGCTTAAAATGAAATATTTTATTTTATTTTTAATATTTCTTTTCTTACAAAGTTGCTCAAAACCTAAAACAGTTTTAATTTGTGGTGACCATATTTGTATTAATAGAGCTGAAGCTGAGCAATATTTTGAAGAAAATCTTACAATAGAAGTTAAGATAATTGATAAAAATAAAAAAAAAGAAATAGACTTAGTTCAATTAAATCTTAAAGATAGTTCAATTGATAATAGACAAATCAATATCGAGCCAAAAATAAAAACAAAAGAAGAAATTAAGATTCTATCAAACAATGAAATTAAGACAATAAAAGAAAAAATCATTAAAAAAGAAAAAATTAAAAAAAAAAAAGTAACTTTAGAAAATAAAATAAATAAAAAAGTAAAAAAAAATGATATTAAAAAAAATAATGAAGAAGTTGATAT
>Ga0233444_10004094_pt1 | contig 14094 bp, 10 predicted proteins | sample SI_124_October20_6_FD_182792 | JGI IMG/M metagenome (GOLD analysis project Ga0233444, IMG submission 182792) | Seawater microbial communities from Saanich Inlet, British Columbia, Canada - SI_124_October2016_10_MG | ecosystem: Environmental > Aquatic > Marine > Inlet | place: Canada: British...
CTCGTCTACTATTTAGATCACCAATCACATCTCCCATAAAATCTTCCGGTGTCACAACTTCTACCTTCATCATTGGTTCCAATAGTTTTAAGGTTGCTTTGGTGCATGCTTCTCTAAAGCACATTCTTGAAGCTATTTCAAAAGCCAAAACACTTGAGTCAACATCATGGTGTAATCCGTCTAATATTGTAACTTTATAATCAATCACGGGGAAACCTGCTAATATACCGCTTTCTGCTACGCTTAGAACGCCTTTTTCTACACCAGGAATAAATTCTTTTGGAATGGAACCACCTTTAATTTTATTTTCAACTTCTCTACCTTGTCCCGGCTCTAATGGTTCTACACTTAATGTAACTTTTGCAAATTGACCCGAGCCACCACTTTGTTTTTTGTGAATGTATGTAACTTCTGTTGAGGTTAAAATTGTTTCTCTGTAAGCAACTTGCGGTGCACCTACATTTGCTTCCACTTTAAATTCTCTTTTCATTCTATCTACAATAATATCAAGGTGTAATTCACCCATACCTTTAATGATAGTTTGACCCGACTCCTCATCAGAAGTAACTCTGAAAGAAGGGTCTTCTTTAGCCAATCTACCTAATGCTTCACCCATTTTTTCTTGATCAGCCTTTGTTTTTGGTTCAACTGCAATTTCAATTACTGGATCAGGAAACTCCATTGGCTCCAATAAAATTGGTTTATTTTCATTACATAAAGTGTGCCCTGTAATAGTATGTTTTAAACCTGCTAAAGCTACTATGTCTCCTGTTGTTGCTTCTTTTATGTCTTCTCGACTATTAGCATGCATTAAAAGCATTCTGCCAACTCTTTCTGTTTTTTCTTTTGATGAGTTATATACAGATGTTCCGGCTTGAATTTTTCCTGAATAAATTCTTATAAATGTTAATGAACCAACAAATGGATCATTAGCAACCTTAAACGCTAAAGCTGAAAAAGGTTCATTATCATCGAATTTCATTTCCAACTTATCCTCTGAATTAAGTTTTGTGGCTTCAATTGAGCCAATATCAAGCGGACTTGGCAAATAATCTATCACGGCATCAAGTAAGGGTTGAACACCTTTGTTCTTAAAAGCTGATCCTGTTGTTATTGGTACAAAACTAAATTCTAGAGTTCCTTTTCTTATGCATTTAATTAAATCTGACTCTGAAGGTTCTTTTCCATCTAAATAAGCTTCCATCAGTTTTTCATCTTGTTCTACAGCTGCTTCAACTAATTCTTTTCTGTATGTATTTGCTTTCTCCTTATAATCTTCTGGAATATCTACAACATCAAATTTGGCGCCAAGATCTTCATTTTGCCAGATAACAGCTTTCATTTTAACTAAATCAATAACACCTTTTAAGTCGGCTTCTGAACCTACAGGAAGCTGCAATACTAATGGTTTGCAACCCAGTCTATCTTTTATCATATCAACACATCTGTAAAAATCTGCACCGGTTCTATCTAATTTATTTACAAAACAAATTCTTGGAACTTTGTATTTGTCGGCTTGCCTCCAAACTGTTTCAGATTGAGGTTCTACACCAGCTACACCGTCAAACACACATACTGCACCATCTAAAACTTTTAAAGATCTTTCAACTTCAATAGTGAAATCAACATGACCTGGTGTGTCTATAATGTTAATTCTATGATCATTCCAAAAACAAGTTGTTGCCGCAGAAGTAATAGTAATACCTCTTTCTTGTTCTTGCTCCATCCAATCCATTGTTGCGGCACCATCATGGACTTCACCTATTTTATGACTTTTACCTGTATAATATAAAATTCTTTCTGTAGTAGTTGTTTTACCAGCATCTATATGAGCCATGATACCTATGTTTCTATATTTATCTAATGTATATTTAGTAGCCATATTTTTTTACCATCTGAAATGAGCAAATGCTTTGTTAGACTCTGCCATTCTATGTGTATCTTCTCTTTTTTTAATTGCTGATCCTTTATTTTGTGATGCATCTAAGATTTCAGCATATAACTTTTCTGCCATTGTTTTATTTTTTCTTTTACGCGTAGCATCCATAAGCCATCTCAAAGCTAAAGCTTGAGCTCTTTTTGATTTAACTTCAACTGGAACTTGGTAAGTCGCACCACCAACTCTTCTTGACCTGCATTCAACATTTGGCTTAACATTGCTTATAGCTGTATTGAAAATTTTTAAAGGGTCTTCATTATTTTTAGATTTAATTATTTCTAGTGCATCATAAAGAATTTTTTCAGCTGTAGATCTTTTACCATCATACATTATGGAATTGATAAATTTTGAAACAACTTCTGAATGAAATTTTGGGTCTGGGTAAACTTTTCTAACTGGTGCTTTTCTTTTTCTAGACATAAATTATTTTGGTTTTTTTGCTCCATATAAAGATCTTCGTTGTTTACGATTTGCAACACCTTGAGTATCTAAATTTCCTCTTAATATGTGATAACGAACACCAGGTAAATCTTTTACACGCCCACCTCTAAGTAAAACTACAGAGTGTTCTTGTAAATTATGACCTTCACCTGGAATATAAGCAGTGACCTCAAAGCCATTTGACAGACGCACTCTCGCAACTTTTCTTAAAGCTGAATTCGGTTTTTTTGGTGTTGTAGTATAAACTTTGATGCAAACACCACGTTTAAGAGGTTGTTTTTCAAGTGCTGGAACTTTATTTCTAGCAACAGGTTTAATTCTACTTTTTTTAATCAATTGATTAATAGTTGGCATATTTATATTTTGAAGTTAAAGTAGAGATTACCTTGGCAGAATTTTTGTTAGTGTTTAAGGTTTTATGCACCTTACTTCTAACATTCAAAATTTGCCGTAAACTAACATTGAATCAATAAAAGTCAATATTTAAGAGGTCTTTTGAGAAGATTTAGCTCGCTTGATCCGGCGCTGTAGAGGCAGATTCTAGCTCTTGTTTTTGAAGCTCTTCTAATCTAATTTTATCCTGTTCTTTTGCTTGTTTATCCCAGTCAATTTTAGTTAATCCAGTTCCAGCAGGCACCAATCTACCTACAATAACATTCTCTTTTAAGCCTTCTAATGAGTCAATTTTTCCTTTAATTGAGGCGTCGGTTAATACTCTTGTAGTCTCCTGGAATGAAGCGGCTGAAATAAATGAGTTTGTTTGTAAAGAAGCTTTTGTGATACCCAATAAAATTCTTTCAAAAACTGCAGGTTTCTTTTTATCTTCTCTTAATTTATCGTTTATTACATTTATATCTAGTAAATCAATTACTTCTCCAGAGAGTAAATTAGATTCACCCGGGTCTTTAATTTCAACTCTTTTTAACATTTGACGAACAATTGTTTCTATGTGCTTATCATTTATAACAACACCTTGTAATCTATATACTTCTTGTACTTCTGTTATGAAATATTCTGTAAGTTTCTCAACACCTAAAACTCTAAGTATGTCGTGAGGTAAAGGTGCTCCATCAAGCAGATATTCACCTTTTTTAATTTTTTCACCTTGGTTAAAGTTTACATGTTTGCCTTTTGGTATTAAATAATTTGAGGTTTCACCAGAAGAAGAAATGATTGAAATTTTTTGTTTACCTCTTACTTCTTTTCCAAATTCGATCACACCATCATTTTCAGCTATGATAGCGCTATCTTTTGGTTTTCTTGCCTCAAATAATTCAGCAACTCTTGGTAATCCGCCAGTAATATCTTTTGTTTTTGAAGTTTCTTTAGGAAGTCTAGCCAAAACATCGCCTGCTGATATTTTTTGACCGTCTTTAACTGATAAAACAGTATCTGGTACTAAATAATATCTTGCTTCATTGCCATCGGCTTTTTTAATTATTTCACCCTTTTCATTTCTTAAAGTTATCCTTGGTTTTAGTTCTGAATTTTTTGAAGATGATTTCCAATCTGTTACAGACTTAGATGACAAACCTGTGGCATCATCCAATGTTTCAGTTAATGAACTACCCTCCATTAAATCCATATAATTTACTATTCCACCTGTTTCTGCAATTACCGGAAGAGTGTAAGGATCCCACTCAGCAATTTTTTTTCCTTTTTCAATTACATCTCCATCTTTAAAAAATAGTTTAGAACCATAATTAACTTTATAAATAGCAAGCTGTCTATTCTGATCATCTTCAATACTTAATTGAGTATTTCTTCCCATTACAATTATATTTTTCTTTGAGTCTTCAATCAAATTTTTATTGATGATATTTAATTTACCTTTAGTTTGAGAAATAATTTGAGACTCTTCCTTAATTTGCGCAGTGCCTCCAACGTGGAAAGTTCTCATGGTTAGTTGCGTTCCTGGTTCACCAATCGATTGAGCGGCGATCATTCCAACAGCTTCACCAATACTTACTAGTTTGCCTCGTGCCAAATCTCTTCCATAACATACTTGGCAAACACCTTTAGTCGAGGCACATGTTATTACAGAATAAACATTAACGGATTTGACGCCGGCTGCGTCTATTTTTTCACAATCAAACTCATCAATCAATTTATCTTTTTTTATAATTATTTCACCAGTAACTGGGTTCTTAATATTTTCAGCTATAACTCTTCCAAGAACTCTCTCTGATAAACTTACAAGTATGTTTCCACCTTCAATAATCTCAGAAATATATACAGAAGATCTTTTTTTAGGATCACATGCTGCTTTTGTAATTTGAACATCTTGAGCTACATCACATAATCTTCTTGTTAAATATCCTGAGTTTGCAGTTTTCAAAGCAGTGTCTGCTAATCCCTTTCTGGCTCCGTGAGTTGAATTAAAGTATTCTAATACAGATAGTCCTTCCTTAAAATTAGAAATTATAGGAGTTTCAATAATTTCACCTGAAGGTTTTGCTATTAGCCCTCTCATTCCTGCTAGTTGTTTCATTTGAGCTTGTGAACCTCTTGCACCTGAATCTGCCATCATATAAACGGAATTAGTTTCTATTCTATCATCATCATAAATTTTTTCGGCAGAGGAAATTTGTTTCATCATTTCATTTGCCACTGTATCTGTGCATTTAGACCAGACGTCCACTACTTTGTTATATTTTTCACCTCTAGTTATAAGTCCATCTGAGTATTGTTTTTCATATACCTCAATTTGTTTTTTTGTATTATTAATTAAACTTTCTTTAGTTTCTGGTATCAACAGATCATCTTTACCAAATGAAATCCCTGCTTTAAAAGCATGCTTGAAACCAAGAGTTTTTATTTTATCACAAAAAATAACTGTCTCTTTTTGACCGCAAAATCTAAATATAGTATCAATTACTTCTGAAACATTTTTTTTTGTTAACAGCCTATTAACCAAAGCAAACTTTATATTGTGATTTTTTGGTAAAACGTTAGATAATAAAAATCTTCCTGCTGTACTAGTATATTTTTCTCTTAAAAGTTTTCCATCAATATTGACAGTGTCAAATACTGAAATTATTTTTGAATGTAAACTAATTGATTTGTTTTCAAGCGCTTGTTCTATTTCTTCAATGCTTGAAAAAATAGCTCTTGGTTTTTGTTCTTTATCATTATCTTGTGAAAGATAATAAATACCTAATACAATATCCTGACTCGGTACTATTATTGGTTTTCCATTTGAAGGGCTTAAAATATTATTTGTTGACATCATCAAAACTCTTGCTTCAAGTTGAGCTTCTAAACTTAATGGAACATGAACTGCCATTTGGTCTCCATCAAAATCTGCATTAAATGCCGCGCAAACAAGTGGGTGCAATTCAATAGCGTTACCCTCAATAAGTTTAGCTTCAAACGCTTGAACACCCAATCTATGAAGTGTTGGAGCTCTATTTAAAAGTATCGGGTGTTCACGTATTATGTGCTCTAATGAGTCCCAAACTTCACTTTTTTCTTTTTCTACTAATCTCTTTGCTTGTTTTATTGTTGTTGCTAGACCTAATTTATCAAGTCTTGCATATAAAAATGGTTTGAATAGTTCTAATGCCATTTTTTTTGGCAATCCACATTGGTGTAATTTTAATTCCGGACCAACTACGATTACTGAACGCCCAGAATAGTCTACTCTTTTACCTAATAAATTCTGTCTAAATCTACCTTGTTTACCCTTAAGCATTTCAGCTAAAGATTTTAGTGGTCTTTTACCAGTTCCTGTTATGACTCTCCCTCTTCTTCCATTGTCAAATAATGCATCAACAGATTCTTGTAGCATTCTTTTTTCATTTCTTACAATTATGTCTGGTGCTTTTAAATCTAAAAGTCGTTTTAAACGGTTGTTTCTATTTATTACTCTTCTATACAAATCATTTAAATCAGACGTAGCAAATCTTCCTCCATCTAAAGGGACTAGAGGTCTTAACTCTGGTGGAATAACTGGTACAGTGGTTAAAATCATCCATTCTGGTTTATTTCCCGAAGTTATAAATGACTCAATTAATTTTAGTCTCTTTATCGTTCTTTCTTCTGTTACTTTAGATTTTATCTCAGATAAAGACTCTCTTAATTTTATTTGTTCTTTTTTAAGATCTAAATTTATTAAAATTTCTCTTACTGCTTCAGCACCAATGCCTGCTGTGAAAGCATCTTCACCAAATTCTTCTTGAGCTTTGAGTAAAGCTTCTTCTGATATTAGCTGTCCTTTTTTTAAAGTTGTTAAACCAGGTTCAACAATAATAAAACTTTCAAAATAAAGCACCTTTTCAACTTCTTTAAGTTTCATGTCAATTGCTAAGGAAATTCTACTCGGAAGTGACTTTAAAAACCAAATGTGAGCAACAGGACATGCTAAATCTATATGCCCCATCCTTTCTCTTCGAACATTTGATTTTGTGACTTCAACTCCACATTTTTCACAAATAATACCTCTAAATTTCATTCTTTTATATTTACCACAGAGACATTCATAATCTTTTACTGGGCCAAATATTCTTGAGCAAAATAAGCCATCTTTTTCTGGTCTAAATGTTCTGTAGTTAATTGTTTCTGGTTTTTTTATTTCACCAAAAGACCACGATTTTATTTTCTCAGGACTTGCTAAAGTAATCTTGATGCTATTAAAATTATTCTCTTGTGGAATATTTTGATTTTCAAAGTTTTTTGTTAAATTTCTTTCCATAATTAATTTAATTCTATATTCAAGCCAAGTGCTCTAATCTCTTTAATTAAAACGTTAAATGATTCAGGTATACCTGATTCAAAATTGTTGTTTCCTTTAACTATTGTCTCGTAAACTTTTGTTCTACCTGCAACATCATCAGATTTAACTGTTAAAATTTCTTGTAAAGTATAAGAAGCGCCATAAGCTTCTAGCGCCCATACTTCCATCTCTCCAAATCTTTGTCCGCCTAATTGAGCTTTTCCACCCAATGGTTGCTGTGTAACTAGACTATAGGGACCTGTAGATCTCGCATGTATTTTATCCTCTACTAAATGATTAAGTTTAAGCATGTAAATTATACCAACAGTAACTGGTCGATCGAATCTTTCTCCAGTTTGTCCATTCCAAAGATGTGTCTGTCCTGAATTAGGAAGTTTTGCTATATCCAACATTTTGTTTATATCCTCTGTTGTTGCTCCATCAAATACTGGTGTCGCAATAGGAACACCGTTAGATAAATTTTGAACTAATTCTGCTACTTCTTTGTTAGATAGTTTTGAAATAACCTGTTCATAATATGTATTTCCATAAATCTCTTTTAGTTTTAGTTTTATGTTATCTATTTCTTGGTTAAAATTTTTTAAATATTCTTTAATTTGATCTCCTAGTTCAGAACAAGACCAACCTAGATGAGTCTCTAAAATTTGGCCAACGTTCATACGGCTTGGTACACCTAAAGGATTTAAAACAATATCAACAGCTTTTCCATTTTCCATGTAAGGCATATCCTCAACAGGAACAATTTTACTAACAACACCTTTATTTCCATGTCTTCCAGCCATTTTATCACCCGGCATCAATCTCCTTTTTACTGCAACGAAGACTTTTACGACTTTCATTACTGTTGGTAATAAATCGTCACCTTGTTGTATTTTCGTTACTTTGTCTTCAAATCTTAATTTAATATCTTCGGAAGCATTGTCGAATTGATTTCTTAATTTTTCTAAATTAATATTAAGGTCTTGTTTTTGTAGCGGTATTTTCCACAAATCTTTAAGAGATAGGTTTGCAAAATCATTTATATTTAAAGTTGTTCCAGGTTTTAATTCTTGAAATTGTTTATTAATACTTTGTCCATTTAATAAATCTATTACTCTTAATTTGATATTTCTATTAAGTATTTCTTCTTCAACTTTTTTATCTTCTTGAACTGCTTCAATTTCTGACCTTTCAATCGCAATTGAACGCTCATCTTTTTCAATACCATGTCTATTGAAAACTCTTACATCTATAACAACACCGGTGCTACCTGAAGGAAGTTTTAAGGAAGAATCCCTAACATCAGTAGCTTTTTCACCAAAGATAGACCTTAATAATTTTTCTTCTGGACTCGAAGATGTTTCACTTTTTGGTGTAACTTTACCAACTAAAATATCACTAGGTTTAACTTCTGCCCCAACATAAACAATTCCTGATTCATCCAAATTTCTTAAACTTTCTTCGCTAACGTTTGGAATATCTCTAGTGATTTCTTCAGCACCTAATTTGGTATCTCTAGCCATAGACTCATATTCCTCAATATGGATTGAGGTAAATACATCGTCCGTAACACATCTTTCTGATATCAATATTGAATCTTCAAAATTATAGCCCTGCCATGGCATGAATGCTACTGTTACATTTTTACCTAAAGCAAGTTCTCCTAATTTTGTTGCTGGTCCATCAGCAATAATATCACCTTTTTTTATCTTATCTCCAACTTTTACTAATGGTTTTTGATTAATACATGTGTTTTGATTTGATCTTTGAAATTTAGATAAATTATATATGTCCACCGCTGATTGAGACAAATCTGTAACTTCTGTTGCTTTAACAACAATTCTCTTTCCATCAATTTTATCAACGGTTCCGCTTCTTTTTGCTACTATTGTAACACCTGAATCCAAAGCTACATCTGACTCGATACCGGTTCCAACTAAAGGTGACTCTGGTTTTAATAAAGGCACAGCTTGTCTCATCATATTCGATCCCATCAATGCTCTATTGGCATCATCATTTTCTAAAAAAGGAATTAAAGCTGCAGCAACAGATACAAGTTGCTTAGGAGACACATCTATATAATCAATGCTTTCACTAGTAGATAATTCAAAATTTAAATTTTTTCTACAAGCAATCAATTCTTCAGAAAAAGAGCCGTCTTTATTTAATGCAGAATTAGCTTGAGCAATTGTAAATTTTTCTTCTTCAATAGCAGATAGGTATTTAATTTCTGAAGTAACTTTACCATTAATAATTTTTTTATAAGGACTTTCAATATAACCAAACTTGTTTACTCTGCAATAAGTGGCTAAACTGTTAATTAATCCAATGTTTGGTCCTTCAGGAGTTTCTATAGGACAAATTCTTCCATAATGAGTTGGGTGAACATCTCTAACTTCAAAACCAGCTCTTTCTCTTGTTAATCCACCAGGACCTAGTGCCGAAACTCTTCTTTTATGAGTAATTTCAGATAAAGGATTTGTTTGATCCATGAATTGTGACAGTTGCGAAGTGGCAAAAAAGTCTTTTAAAGAAGTAGTAATTGGTTTTGCATTTATTAAATCTTGAGGCATTGCAGACTCTATCTCCAGAAAAGTAGACATTTTTTCTTTTACAGTTCTCTCCATTCTTAAGAGACCAATTCTAAACTGATTTTCAACCAATTCACCAACAGATCTAACTCTTCTGTTTCCTAAATGATCGATATCATCAACATCACCTTTTCCATCTCTTAAATCTAGCATAAACTTAATAATAGCAACTATGTCTTTAGTTTCTAAAATAGTTTTTTTGTCACTAGTATCTAAATTTAATTTAGAATTAAGCTTAACTCTACCAACTTCCGATAAATCATATCTTTCCTTTGTAAAATATAAATTATTGAAAATTTGTTCAGCTATTTCAACAGTTGGAGCTTCTCCCGGTCTTAAAATTTTATAAATATCATTTAAAGCGTCTGATTTAGTTAAACTTTTATCTATTTTTAAAGTTTCTAAGATATAAGGTCCTTTATTTATTGGGTCTATGTTAACAATTTTTAAATTTTTTTCTTCTTGTTGAATAATTTTTTCAAGTTGTTCTTCGGTGATATCAAAACCAGCACCAATTAAAGTCTCACCACTTTTATCTTTAATATCATGCGCTATATATTTTCCAATTATTTGGTCATTTGGTATAGAAATAGATTTTAATCCCTTTTCCTGAAGTTTTTTTGCAATTACTATATTAAGTTTTTCACCTGCTGCTAAAGCTTTTTTATTATTGTTAGCGTTTATAAGATCATAAGATAATTTTATTGGCCTTTTATAATTATTTGGATCAAAATCAGTAATCCAGCTTTTTGTCTCGTCTTTATAAGAATATTTGTTTGTAGTGTAAAAAGTTTCTATTATTTTATCTTTTGTAAAGCCAAGAGCAAATAAGATCGTTGTTATTGGTAGTTTTTTTTTTCTATCTATTCTGAAGTATAAAATATCTTTTGGGTCAAATTCAAAATCAAGCCAAGATCCTCTGCCGGGGATTATTCTACAATTAAACAAAAGTTTACCACTAGCGTGGGTTTTACCTTTGTCATGATCAAAGAAAACACCAGGACTTCTATGCATTTGGTTTACAACCACTCTCTCAACACCGTTTGTAATAAATGTAGCACTTGGTGTCATCAAAGGTAAATCTCCAATAAAAACCTCTTGTTCTTTCGCAGAAAGAATCTGTTTAGTATTATTTTCAACGTCTATATCGTAAACAACTAGTCTTAAATTTGCTTTTAGTGCCGCGGAATAAGATAAGCTTCTTTGTTTGCATTCAATAACGTCAAATTTTGGTTTTTCTAACTTATATGAAATGTATTCTAAAGTAGATTTGTCATTACCATCTTCAATAGGAAAAATACTATTAAAAACTTTGTCAATACCTTTAGAGAATTCATTAAGTTCATCTTTTAATGATTTTGACTTCAAGAATTCATTGTATGAATTTTTCTGTACTTCAATTAAGTTAGGTATAGATAAACCTTCGATTAATTTACCGAAGTTTTTTCTTATATGTTTCTTTTGAGTAAAAGATAATTGCATCAAATATAAAAAAATTTTATTGCAAATACTACTTTACAATAAAATCTAGTCTTAAATTTTGTTTACTTTAGTTCTACTTTAGCGCCTGCTGCTTCAAGTTTTTTCTTAAATTCTTCAGCTTCTTTTTTAGGAACACCACCTTTAATTTCTTTTGGTGCTGCCTCCACTAAATCTTTTGCTTCTTTTAATCCAAGAGCTGTTATTGCTCTCACTTCTTTAATTACATTAATTTTTTTATCTCCAGCTGATGTTAAGAATACTGAAAATTCAGATTTTTCCTCTCCCGCTGGTACTGCTCCTCCTGCTGCTGCTACTGCTACAGGCGCTGCTGCTGTGACGCCCCATTTTTCTTCGAGTTGTTTAGAAAGTTCAGCTGCTTCAACTACTGTTAAAGTTGATAATTCATCTACTATTTTATTTAAGTCTGCCATTTTGAATCCTATGATTTAATTTTTTAAACTCTTTGCGCGCGCTAAATTAGCAATTTTTGAGCCAGGTGCAAGTAAAATACTCACTAATTTCTGAGCTGGAGTAGCTAATATACCTACAATTTTAGCCCTTGCTTCTTCAAGAGAAGGTAGTGTGGCGATTATAGCCACTTCTTTTTGGTCCAAAACCTTTCCATCCATAAAACCTGCAACAATTTTTAGCTTATTATGTGATCTAGCAAATTTAGTTAAGATTTTTGCAGTTGTAATGGGGTCTGAAGAAATAGCTGCAGCCGTGGGCCCGGTAAAATATTTTTCTAAATCTTTAACAGGAGTTTCTTTAATTGCTATTTTTGTAATTCGATTTTTTGTAATTTTAAAAAGTATTCCTTTATCTCTTAATTCTTTTCTTAATTCATCAAGTTCTGTAACATTCAACCCTTGATATTGAGCAATCATTACTGACTCATTTGATGTAAAGTTTTTTTTCATTTCCTCTACATAATTTTTTTTTGCTTCTTTGTTCATTATAACTATTTAGCTCCAACTTTGTACGAAATACCCATTGTAGATGTTAGAAAAATATTTTTTATAAACTCACCTTTAATAGTATCTGGTTTTTCCTTTTTAACACTTTCAATGAAGTGATTATAGTTTTCTAATAATTTTTCACTAGTAAAACTTTTTCTCCCGATTGTAGCCGCTAAATTTCCATCTTTATCATTTCTAATTTCAATCAATCCACTTTTGATATCTTTAACTGCTTTAATTACGTCAGTAGCAACTGTTCCTAATTTAGGGTTGGGCATTAAACCTTTAGGGCCAAGTACTTTACCATGTTTTCCTATTTTACTCATCATGGCTGGTGTGCAAACTAATTTTGTAAAATTAAATTTACCTAAAGCTATTTTTTCTATTAAATCATCTGATCCAACGACTTCTGCACCACTTTTTTTTGCTTCATCAATTTTATCTGCTTCACATAAAACAGCTACTTTATTTTTTTTACCAGAACCATTTGGAAGATTTACAACCGTTCTTAAACTTAAGTCTCCTCCTTTAGATTGTTTTAAATTTATTCTTAAAGATATATCAATGGACTCATCAAACTTAGTTGTAGAATTTTTTTTTACTAAATCCAATATTTCCTTAGCAGAAATTTTCTTATCTTTTAGTTTTAACTTTAAAATTTCTTTGTATCTTTTAGATTTTTTTTTCATAATTATTCTTTAACTTCAATTCCCATGGATCTTGCTGAACCGCAAATAATTTTAGTTGCTTCTTTGATGTCAAAGGCATTTAAATCTTTCATTTTCTCTTTAGCAATTGCTTCAGCTTGTTTCATTGTAATAGAGCCTGCAACTACTCTTCCTGGTTCTTTCGATCCGCTTTTTAACTTAGCTGCCTCTCTTATAAAGTGTGATGCAGGAGGAGATTTAATTATAAAATCAAATTTTTTATCTTTATAAACTGTAATAACAACAGGAACAGGTTTTCCCATGAAAGCTTTTGTTTTTTCATTAAATGCTTTACAAAATTCCATTATATTAATTCCTCTTTGACCTAACGCAGGTCCTACCGGAGGAGCTGGATTAGCTTGACCTCCTTTAATTTGTAATTTTACATAACCTGCAATTTCTTTTGCCATTTAATTTTTTTCCACTTGGTTAAATTCTAAATCTACCGGTGTTGCTCTACCAAATATAGAAACAGACACTTTAAGTCTAGATTTTTCTTCATCAATTTCTTCAATTAAACCGTTAAATGATGCAAATGGTCCATCACAAACTTTAACTTTTTCACCTATTTCAAAATTAATGCCCGTTTTTTGAGTAACAGCGCTCTCGGAGACTTGACCTAAAATACGCTTAATTTCGTTATCAGATATTGGAGTCGGTTTATCTGAAGAGCCTAAAAACCCACTCACTTTTTGAAGGTTTTTTATTAAATGAAAAATTTGTTTAGTGAGATCAACCTTAACTAGTACATAACCTGGAAAAAACTTCTTTTCTTTTTTTGTTCTTTTTCCTTTTTTAACTTCAGTAACTTGGTGTGTAGGTACTAAAATCTCTTCAAGACTCTCTGATAATTTGTTTTTTTTTAGTTCCTCTTTAATTATTTCAGCAACTTTTTTCTCAAAGCCCGAGTATGCTTGTACAATATACCAGTTCATAAATTAAAAATTAATAGTTAAAACTAAATTTAATAAAAATCTCAAAATCTGATCCAAAATTAGAAAAAATACAGCTGCAAGAGAAGCTAAAGCAAAGACCATTACTGCTCCCATCATTGTATCTTTTTTCGTTGGCCAAGATATTCTAAAAGTTTCTTGTTTAACTTCCTGAATAAATTTAAAAGGATTTTTCATAAATTTTTTAAAGTTTGGCAGGAGCGGAGGGACTCGAACCCACAACCTCCGGTTTTGGAGACCGGCGCTCTACCAATTGAACTACGCTCCTAAGCGTTATTTAATTATTTTAGTTACTACTCCAGCTCCAA
>Ga0233444_10004095_pt1 | contig 14093 bp, 8 predicted proteins | sample SI_124_October20_6_FD_182792 | JGI IMG/M metagenome (GOLD analysis project Ga0233444, IMG submission 182792) | Seawater microbial communities from Saanich Inlet, British Columbia, Canada - SI_124_October2016_10_MG | ecosystem: Environmental > Aquatic > Marine > Inlet | place: Canada: British...
ACTTTACTCCTCGTAGAGGCGTAATGACTAGATATGCTAAGAAAATGGTTCGTCCAGAATTCTATGGTAAAATCTATGTTAAAGATTTAGCTAACGTATAATCGTTAATTAAAACTTAGTAATAGGTCATTACAATAGTGATGATAAATTAAAAGGGGACTTAGGTCCCCTTTTTTTATGTCTATTATATTTATTTTAAAAACACTATATTATGTATTTAACAATTGACTCATTCGAAGCCTATTTAGAATCCATCGAAACTCAAGAATTAGTAGATGAAGGTATCTATGAATTTATTTTATGGAATAAAGATACTGAATCATGGGGATTGAAAAGAGTAACCTCAGAAGATGAAATGGATGATTACCTACATACTAATGTTAATGAATCTGATGCAGGTTTAAAAGAACTTAAAGAAAAACACCCTTCTTATCCCGTAGTATGTTTAGAAGAGGATGTTTATACAGGGGAGAATCCACCAGAATCAAACGAAAAAACCTTAGAAGATACAAATTAGTATTGTTATAATCTTTCCTTTTTAATTACTTTATATTTATAATAGTATAATTGTATAAGTTAAGGAGAGTAATATATGTCTCAAGCAAGAATTTGGACAGGTTCAGCAGATTTTACTTCTGGTTCATCAACCCCCTTTGGAATTTATGATGATGATTCATTATTTCAAATAGATGCACCTAAAGTTGCTTCATGGTGTGCCAAGAGGTTAGGTTATCCTATAATTGATGTTGAATTACAAGGTGATAACTTTTTTGCAGTATTCGAAGAAGCAGTATCAGAATATTCAGCACAAGTAAACCAATTTAATATAAGAAACAATCTAGGTTCTTTAGAAGGACAACCGACTGGTGCTAATTACACCGGTCAATCAGTATTAGGTTCGGAGTTAGTTAATGTAGCTACAATAGCAGAAAGTTATGGTAACTTTGCTAATGTTGGTGGTAGAGCTGATATAAAGAAAAACTACATAACAGTAGGAACTGGTTCACAAGAGTATGATTTACAAACACTTTTCGCTGATGTTTCAGAAAGTGGTGAAAGAATTGATGTAACGAAAGTATATTACGAAACAACTCCAGCAATCAACAGATTCTTTGACCCTTACTCAGTAAGTGGACAAGGAACACTTAACTTAGTTGATGAATTTGGATTTGGTTCATTCTCACCAGCGGCACAATTTATTATGATGCCGATTTATGAGGATATGTTAAGAATTCAACAAATAGAATTCAATGACCAATTTAGAAAATCAGCACATTCATTTAATATAGTAAACAATAAAATAACTATTTTACCAAAACCAACTTCAGAATATCAACTTTGGTTTGAATATCAAGTTGTAAAAGAACGTAGAGAAGTAAATACTATTATAACTCCTAATGTAGTATCAGACTACTCTAATATTGGATATAACTTTGCTGAATACACTAAAATCAACGATGTTGGTAAACAATGGGTTAGAAAATATACACTCGCTTTGGCAAAAGAGATGTTAGGAGCAATTAGAGAGAAGTACAATACAGTACCAATCCCTGGTTCAGAGGTTTCATTGGATGGAGCGGCATTAAGAGCTGAAGCACAAACAGAAAAAGATAATCTTATAGAACAACTAAGAGAAAATCTTAACGAAGTAAGTAAAAAAGTAAGAATGGAGAACGAAGCTGCAATGGTTGACCAACAACAACAGATTGCACAAAAAGTTCCCCTAAACATTTATATAGGATAAAACAATGCCAAAGTTTTTCAATGCAAAAGATTTAGATTTCATAAAAACTATCTCTGAGGAGGTGGTAGATTATGTAGTTGAACAAGCAGTAACCTTGTTTAAGGTATCTGTGGGCGAAACTAAAACTAATCTATATGGTGAATCTTTAGGTAAGGTATGGAAAAAACCATCTACTATAATGGCAATCGTAGATAGAGAGCCAATTAATATTAATTATGAAGGATTTGGTGCAGATAAACAAGGTACAGTTGAATTTAGATTCAATAGACAGAGATGTAGAGAAGAATCATATGCAGTACCAAAGGTTAGAGATATAAATGGTACTCTTGTACCAACTGAGGCAATACAGAACCTTACAGTTGGTTATCCAGAGATTGGTGATATAGTTTTGTATGATGAAATTTACTATGAAATAGATAATGTGAGAGAACCTCAATGGATTGGTGGTTCACCGGAAATGTATGATAAAGAAAGTGGTGAGTTTGCAGATACAAGTAATGTATTAATTGCAGCTTGTCATATGGTAAGAAAATCACAAATACAAATAGATGACAGGACAGTATAATGGCAGTAGACCCACTAAAAAATGTTAATTTTAACAGAGGAACACAATTAAAACGAGAAGGAAACGAACTCGGTAAAGGTGTTAGACTCTATGATGTTGATTTAGCAATTGCTGAACACATGATAGATACTGTTGTGCCATCAGTTGAAGCATTTAATGAGAAAATCAAAGTACCAGTAATGTATGGTAATCCAGAACGATGGGCATCCATACAAAAAAATGGATATCTTAGAGATAAAAAGGGAATGTTACAGATTCCTTTGATTATGTTTAAAAGAAATTCAATCGCAAGAGATGATACGATGCCAAATACAATGAATCGTCATGTATCATACCCAACTGTTACTAAATTCTCAAAAAAACACAAATACGATAGATTTTCTACAATGACTGGAACAACAAGACCAGTTCAACAGTATGATGTTGTAATGCCTGATTATGTTTCTATTTCTTATGAAGTAATGATATGGACTGATTTTACAGAACATATGAATAAGATTGTAGAAGCGTTTCAATACGCAACAGATGAGTATTGGGGAGATAAGAGCGGATTTAAGTTCAGAGTTAAGATAGATAACTTTGATAATACAACAGAAGTTGGTGAAGGAACTCAAAGAATAGTAAGAACTACATTTACAATGGTAGTAAATGCATATTTATTACCAGAAAAGTTTGATAATGAACCAACTCATACTAAATCTCTATCACCAAAGAAGGTAGTATGGGGATTAGAGTGGGATTTAACGGGTGGAACTGGTACAAGTACTAATTCACAGATAGAAAAGAAAATGTATAACGAATATTCAGATATAATTGATTTTATGTCTGTTCGTGGTTCACAAGAAACAACTTTTGTAGATGCAGATACAGTAAAACTAACAAATGTAGAATTACCTAAAGTACCAATTGAATTAACAGATTCATTTAATGATTCTGATAGATTTAGAGTGTATGTTAATGGAGTTTATGTAAAACCAGCGAAATATTCTTATACAGGTTCGTATGTAGATAATGAAATTACATTTAATTTTAATACTGGTTCTGCTATAAGTGATACAACATTGGGTTATGAAATTGCAGTAACAGATGAAATAGGTATAACTGGTAAATTTATAGAATTATGATAAAGGATTTACAAAAATTACTGAAACAAGTACATGACCCTAATGAATATCAATTGGAGGCACATAATTTAAATCACCCATTATATTGGGTTTTTAAAGCAGAAAATGCTAAATTAAAAGATTTAGATTTAAAATTAAGGCCAATTCGTAAGGAACATGCGAGGTTTGATATATTTATAAATGGACAATATATTTTAGAGAAGGATTATTTATTTGAACAATTTGGAAAGGATTTTTTAGTTAAGTTTAAAAAATCTAATTTCCCTTATTCACTTTCATCTTCTGATGAAATAAAACTAGAAGGAGATGTAGAATCGACATGAGTAAGAAAAAACCAAATATAATAACCCCCTTTAATGATAGACAAAGAATTAAAGATTTGGTAAATGAGGTAATAGATGATACGTTTATCTCTACTCACACACCAGATACAGTTACGTTGAATGAATTCATTGTACTAACTCTTGCAAACAAAAAATTTGTTTTCCAAGACGTTGCAGTTGATGGATTGGAAGATTATGTAGATATTTATCTTGTAGGATTGAAACAAAAAGATGATTCCTACACGGTTATAGATGATGATACTAATTTAATAATATCTTTTACAGAATCCCTTGGATTGGATGATTCGTTATTCACTAGTGGTGATTTTGAGGTAAAAGGGAAAATAGTGAGTAGATAAGAATGGCAACATTAATTCAAAGTAAACAGATACAAGGAATCGTCTCCGCATCGGTAATTCATGGAGAATTTCTTGTTAGTGGTTCTTTAACTGTAACGGGTTCAAATTCAATCTTAGGTTCAGTTACTGCATCTGCTATATCATCTTCATTTTTAGGTGATGGTAGTGGTATTACTGGTATAACATATTCTCAAATAGATAATACCCCACAATTTATTGGTGGTAATAATGTAACAATCACTTCATCTTCGAATGTAATAACAGTTCATGCAACTTTGGATGGAACTGGTTCTGATGCTCAAAATTTATCTATATCAGGAGACCAACTTACTATATTAGGTGGAAATACAATTACAATACCGACAGGTAGTGGTGTTTCTGATTATACACAACTTACAAATGTACCAAGTGGAATTATAAGTGGTAGTTCACAAATTACTATTACTGAATCACAAATTAGTGATTTATCACACACAAATATATCATCACTAAACACATTTAGTGCATCAATACAAAGTGAGGTTAATTCTTTAACTGCAGCAACCTCTTCATATTTAACTGAACTCCCAAGTGGAACAATTTCTGGTTCAGAACAATTACCAAGTGGATTAGTTTCACAATCCGCACAAATAACGATTACAGAATCTCAGATTTCTGATTTAGACAAATATACTGACTCTGATGTAAAAGCAAAATTAGATTCAGAAGGTGTTGTAAGTGGTTCTTATGTAGAATCATTACCACAAGGAGTAATTAGTGGTTCAGAACAACTCCCAAGTGGAGTAATAAGTGGTAGTTCACAAATTACTATTACTGAATCTCAAATATCAGATTTATCACACACAGATATATCTAATCTTAATACATTTACTTCTTCTATACAAACTGAAGTAGATTCACTAACCTCAGCAACCTCTTCATATTTAACAGAAGTTCCAGCTGGTACAGTTAGTGGTTCAGCACAGATAATAGATTCACTTCCAAGTGGAACTGTTAGTGGTTCAGACCAAATAACTATTTCATCATCTCAGATTAGTGATTTAGCACATACACAAATTCCCGCAGGTACTATTTCTGGTTCAGAACAACTACCAAGTGGATTAGTTTCTGCTTCGGCACAAATAACAATTACTGAATCTCAAATTAGTGATTTAGATAAGTACACAGATTCAGATGTACAAACATATATTGATTCTATTGGAATCGTTAGTGGTTCTGTTGTTGCAGAACTACCAAGTGGTGTAATTAGTGGTTCGGAACAACTACCAAGTGGTGTAATTAGTGGTTCAACTCAAATTATAGATTCACTTCCAAGTGGCACTGTAAGTGGTTCATCACAAATAACAATTACAGAATCACAAATTAGTGATTTAGACAAATATACTGATTCGGATGTAAAAACTAAGTTAGATGCAGAAGGTGTTGTTAGTGGTTCTTATGTTCAATCTCTTCCAAGTGGTACTGTTAGTGGTTCATCACAAATAACAATTACAGAATCACAAATTTCAGATTTAACACATTATACAGATTCAGATGTAAAAACAAAATTAGATACTGAAGGTGTATTAAGTGGTTCATTAGTATCACAATTACCAACTGGCGTTATTTCAGGTTCAGAACAATTACCAACTGGCGTTATTTCTGGCTCATCTCAAATAACAATTACTGAATCTCAAATTAGTGATTTAGTTCACTATACTGATTCAGATGTAAAAACAAAATTAGATACTGAGGGAGTATTAAGTGGTTCTTTGGTATCACAACTTCCTAGCGGAGTTGTAAGTGGTTCTACACAAATTACAGATGGAAGTGGAATAGTATCTTCCTCCAACCAAGTAATTCAACATCTGCCAGATGGTGTAATTAGTGGTTCTACTTATAGTGAATTTAGTTCATCTGTATATGATAATATTGATGAATTACAGATATTTAGTTCATCTGCATATCAATTAGATTCTGCATCACTTGATAGACGATTAGATGGATTAGAAGGTGGAGCAGCATTATACTATGATTTATCTAATACAGTTATAAACAACAACTATATAAAATCTGGTTCGGGTGAACTTTCTGATACATCAAACTTCCAAACTGGTAACAGACCATTTAGATTAAAATTCAACCAAACAGCAAAATTAGCATACGAAGTTGGTGATATCGTTTATATAACAAACTTTGATAGAGATACTATAATTCATGCATTAGTAAGTTCATCATATGAAACTGGTTCATTAACAACTGGATTTAGTGTATTAGATGTTAATGGTTCAACTGATTCAACAAGAATAAACGATTCATATTGGGTTGTAACAAAACAAAGTGGTGGATTTATCACATCAGCATCATATGGTATTGATTCGGCATCTTTTGACCATAGAATTGATATAATTGTATCAAGTGGTAGTGGTGCTGATTGGAATGTGAACTTAACTAATATTCCTCAAGGAATTGTAAGTGGTTCAGACCAACTAACTGGTTCTCTTGCAAGAGTAGAAAGTTTAGATACTGTATCTTCATCATTAGCAACTACAATTCAAAATGTATTCCAATCATCTTCTAACTTTGATAATCAAACATTAGTAAGTGGTTCATCACAAATTGATATAAGAAATACTACAAATTATGTAGCAGATGAAAACATTGACCACACCACAGTTGTTATTACGGCAGGTGATGGTTTAGATGGTGGTGGAAATATTGCTAGTTCACGAGAAATAACATTAAATGTAACATCATCTCATTTTGAAGATGGGGTTAAAGATGTTTTAACCGCGGAAGGTGTTGTAAAACAATCTACATTAGATACTGATATAGTTGGAACAGATTTCTCACAATCAGTTGATAATAGAATAAGAAGTGTGGCTGCAGGGGCAGTACCAATTGGTACTGTAAGTGGTTCAACGCAAGTTGATATTGAACAAACACAAAACTTTACGGCATTTAGTTCATCTATTGCAACCTCTATTGATGGAGTAAGTGCAAGTCCAACTGATATTGGTTTATTAAATACATTTACATCCTCTATACAAGGAGAAGTAGATGCATTAATTGCAGCAACCTCATCATATTTAACATCAGAAACAGATTCACAAACACTTTCTATTGATGGAGACCAATTAACAATTAGTACAGGTAATACTGTAACTATACCAACTGGCTCAGATGTAGATATTTCTGCTCTGAATACTTTCACAAGTTCAGCAGATACAAGAATTACGAATTTAGAGAGTTTTAGTTCATCATTAGATGCTGATTTTGCAACTGATATTGAATTAGCAACTGTATCATCTTCACTATCTGCATCTATATACAATGCAGCACAAAGTGGTAGTGGTGTATCATCTTGGAACGAATTAAGTGATATTCCAAGTGGAATACTTAGTGCTTCAGCTCAAATAGCATCCGATATTAGTGGTTCATTCGCATCAGTAAGTGAATCATTAGATACAAGAATTACTACTGAAAAAGCTAGAATAGATAATATCCTAAGTGGTGCTAATGCAGATTACGACCAATTCGTAGAAATTGTTAATTTAGTTAACTCAACTGATACAGAAAACGATACGGCATTTGCAAACCATTATACTTCAAGTAGACAAAGATTAAGTTCATTAGAAGCATTTACATCTTCTTTAGATACAACTTATGCAACTGATACTGAAGTAACAAATTTATCTTCTTCGTTATCACAATCAATTTACGAAGCAGGACAAAGTGGTAGTGGAGTATCTTCGTGGAATGAACTAACTGATATTCCAAGTGGTATAGTTAGTGGTTCTTCTCAACTTACATCATCATACGATACAAGATATCTTACAAGTTCATCTTACTTTGTTGATTCTGCCTCATTCGATACAAGAATAGATGGAATCGCAGCAGGAAACGTACCTTCAGGTACAGTATCATCTTCGGCACAAATTACATATGATGGTAATAGAATTATATCTAATGATAAATTAGGAGAGTTATTTACTGATTCAGTAAATCCAGGTACAAGTGGTTCTGTTATTGATTTCTTAAATGCAATATTTTATCCAAATACAGGTCCAAGTATTTCAACTGGTAATCAAACAATTATAGAATATGTAACAAGTGGAACAACAATTACAACAGTAAGTGGAACTGACCCGGAAGGACAATCAATAACATTTGGAACTTCCTCTTTATATACAGATGATTTAGTAAGAGTTGCATCAAATGGTGTAATGACCCTAAATGCATTGGCAGAATCATCATCATTTAATACTGATTTGGTTGGTGGTGTTCATGGTCATAAAGTTGAAGTAACCGCAACAGATTCATTCGGTACTACAACTGAAAAAGATATTTATGTAATTATAACTCCAAACTCAACTCCTGTATTTAGAGAAACTTCTACAAGTGGTAACGTAATTACTTCTGTAACTGCAAACCTAAATGAAAGTTCTACTGATGATACTTTGGTAAAAAGAGTTTACTTTACAGATTCAAATGGAGATAATATAACAATTTACTCATCATCAATTGATAACAATCATTTTGATGTAACAAAATATTCAACTTATGTTGATATTAGACAAAATACAAGTTCGTTAGATTACGAACAACAAACATCTTATACGTTCAGTATATCTGCATCGGATGAACACTATGAAGCAGGACAAGATTCTGATTCTATTGTAGGATTACCAATTACTATTAATGTAACTGATAACTTAACTCCAACTGTTAATAACCAAACTCTTTCATCTATAAATGAAAATAGTTCAAATGGTGCAACTGTTGGTTCAATCTCAGCAGCAGATAACGAAGGTAACACAATAACATTTGTAAACTTTGAATTACATCAACTACAATTAGATGGTTCAATAGTTTCAAGTGGTTCTTATAGTGGAACATCTCAATTAACAGACCCACATGAGAATCCATTCCAAATGAGTACAAGTGGTATCGTAACAAGAAAAACAGGTGTTTACTTAAACTCTGATTTAGTTAATAGATATGTTTATAGAGCACAAGTAACAGACCCATATAACGGTTCATCGGATGTTGCATTGATAACAATTAATATTACCGATGATACAGCAGCAACACTTACAGATAATTGGTCAGCAGGACCTTATATCAAAGAATCTGAATTAAGTGGTACAACTATAAAAACAACAGATTATGGTTCTACTTCAGCAGATTATGGTTCAAATCAAAGTGGTACTTGGAGTTCATCTAACTCAGCAATATCAATTAATTCAAATGGTACTTTATCATTGAATATAAACTTAAGTGGTTCAGCAACTCAAAGTGGAGATACAATAGATTCAACAATTACATTTACAAATACTTTCGGTACAACAACTACTGATAGTTTAACTTTGGATGTTGTTGGAAATGAGGCACCAACTGCTACATTTACAAATCAAACATCTGTATTTGATTCTAACCAAGCAACAAGTGGAACAAATTTAGTTTCAGTTTCAATTTCTGATACAGAATCAGATTCACCATACCAATTAACAATCGGTGGAACTCATGCTGCTAAATTAAACGCAGTACCTCAAAACGTTGCTTCTTCATCTTGGGAATTACAAGCAAGTGAAGATTTAATTGGTGGAACTTATACATACGATGTAACTATAACTGATTCATACTCAGAAACAACAACTTACAGTAGTAGAACAGTTACTATTGCACAAGGAGATACTGGTACTTTAGGTGGAGATACTACTTCTTATATAATTGAATCAGCAGAAAGTGGAGATGTATTAAGAGATGCAACTGGTTATAACCAAGGAAACGCTTCACAATTATCAGTTTCTTATACAAACTATGGTTCACCATCGGTACAATCTTATACTTCATCAAACGAAGCATTTGATATCGATACAAGTGGTAACATAACTCTTGGATTGGATTTAAGTGGTTCAGTAACACAAAGTGGTGATACGATAAACTCAGATATTACTTTTGTTGACCAATATGGAAACATTGGTAGTGGTTCTTTAAGTGTTAGTGTATTTGCAAACAATCCAGCATCAGCAACATTTAGTGAAAATAGTTCATTCTTTAACACTAACCAAGCAACTGGTAGTGTTTCATTGGTAGATATAACAGGTATTTCTGATACTGAATCAAATACTCCATATGTAGTAACACTTACTGGTACACACGCAAGTTCATTTAATGTGGTATCACAAAATGTGAATGGAACTTCTTGGGAATTACAACCTTCTTCTGATTTATTAGCAGGAGATTATGATTATAACGTAGTAATAACAGATAACTATTCTGAAGTTACAACGTATAGTAGAAGTTTAACAATATCACAAGGAGATATTGGTACTTTAGGAGGAGATACTACTTCTTATATAATTGAATCAGGTGAAAATGGAGATGCATTTAGAGATGCAAGTGGATTTGGGGCAGGAAACAATTCACAACTTTCAGTAAGTTACTCACCTAACTATGGTTCTTCAGTAGTTCAATCATTTACTTCATCAAATTCTTCAGTAGCAATTGATGGTAGTGGAAACATTACATTTAATGGAGACCTTAGTGGAACTGGTAGTGGAGAAACAATCACTTCTGATATTACTTTCGATGACCAATATGGAAATGTTGGTAGTGGTTCAGTAACAGTAAACGTATTTGCAAATGGTGCACCAACTGCAGACTTTAGTAATTCTGGTCTGACTGGAAATTATAATGAGAACTTAGCAACAAGTGGAACGGCATTATTAACTTCAACCTTAACAGATACAGAAGGAGATACTCCATACTCAATGTCATTGAGTGGAACTGGTGCATGGGCAATTGAAGCAGTACCACAAAACTCTGATTCTTCATCTTACGAAATTCAAGTTACTTATGATACTTCATCATTAGTAGCAGGAACTTACACTTATGATGTGGAAGTAACTGATAGTTTTGGTAAATCTACAACTTATAGTAACAGAACATTTACAATCGCAGCAGCTGATGATGGTACTTTGGTTTCAACTGATACATACATTATTGAATCAGCAGTAAGTGGTGATTCTATTAGAAGAAATTCAAATGGTAGAAGTGGAACTCAAAGTTCAGTAGCAGTATCTTACTCACCATCATATGGTTCACCAGTAGCAACAAACTTCGCATCATCAAACGCATTGATTGATATTGATTCAAATGGTAGATTATCTGTTGGTAATGATATTAGTGGAAGTGGAAGTACAAATGGAAGTATAATCGCAACAACGATTACTTGGAATGACCAATATAGTAATAATGGTTCACAAGTTATATCAATAGATGTAACTCAAAACTTTGCACCAACTGTAAATACAACATCTACTTCTAACTTAAACACAAACCAAGCAACTGGTTCAGAATTAATTTTAAGATTAAATTTAACTGATACTGAGGGTGATACAATAAATGCAAGTGGATTAGCTTGGACTGGATATGATTCAACATATTTCCAACCAAGTAATACTACTGGTCAAATGAATTTATTAGTAAATAATACTTCAGTACCAGCAGGTGAATACGATTATACTGCTTCAATGGAAGATGTACATGGATTTAGTACAAATACTGTGAGTGGTTCTTATACAATCGCACAAGCAGATAATGGTACACTTGGAGGTGATACTGCAATTTACTCAATAGAATCAGCAGAAAGTGGAGATTCTTATAGAGATGCGACTGGATATAACAATGGAAATACGGCACAAGTAAGTGTATCTTACTCACCATCATATGGTTCACCTTCTGTTCAATCATTTAGTTCATCTAATCCAGCAATTGCGATAGATAATAGTGGTAACCTAACATTAGGTGTAGATATTAGTGGTTCAGTAACTCAAAGTGGAGATACAATAAGTTCAACAATAACATTTACAGACCAATATGGAAATTCTGATACTGATACAGTAACTGCTACAATATTTGGTAACCAATCACCAGCAGCAGGATTTACCTCCGCATCAAATTATGATTCAGATGCATCAGTAAGTGGTTCAACTGCAGGTACATTAATAGTAAGTGATACAGAAAACAACTCACCATTTACATTCACCCTAGCGGGAACTGATGGTGATAAATTTAATGTTGCAGGAAGTTCATCACCATTCACAATTCAACCAACTGGTTCATTGGATGCAGGAACTTATTCAATTAACATTACTGTAACTGATAATTATAGTGAAAGTGTAACTTTAACAAATGAAACAATTGTAGTGGATGCAGCAGAAGTATTATCAAACATATACGTTTATACTTTGCCACTTGTTGGTACTTACACAAACGTAAATGGTATAACAGCAAATGGTAGTGGAACACCACCATCACCAACAATATCAAATTCGTATGGATTCTTTACGGCATTCGTAGATTCGGATACGTTAGGAGATTCAACAATTACGGTATCTTATGGTACTAACTATACTGCAACAAGAAGAGCAATTGTAAGTGGTTCAAATGTAGATACTGCACTTGATAGTGTAGCACTCGGTATAAATACTGAAGAAAGAGTATATGTATTTATCCCAAGTGGTTCAGATACTCTTACTGGAGTACCAACGAGTTTTACAACTGCAAATCCAGGAACATCAACAACGGTGGGTGAATATGTATTTTTTATTAATGATGCTGATTCATATCAAACATCATTCCCAACTGATGTAAGAACTGCAAACATTCATAAGTTAACTTTGGACACTGCAGTAGATGGATATACAGATTGGTTTGTAGTAGGTACAAATGATAGATTTCCAACAGAAGAAAGTGAAGTATATGTTAGAATTGTACCATCAAGTGGTTCTGTACCATCATAATATTTATAGTAAGGAGAAATAAGAAAAATGGCAATTTCGGTTAATGAACAGATAGTATTAAATTCATCCTTTACAGGCTCTAACGCCTTAGCGGATATTCAGTTCATCAAAGGTGCATTCAAAGTATTTGATACCTATGATGATATGACTGATGCCCCTCTTGCATCAATTTCAAATAACCAAATTGTATGGGTAGAATCTCTTGAAGAATTATATCAAGCAACAGTAACTTTGGCAAATCCACCTTTTTCATTTACAGATTCAGTATCATGGAGTACATTTACTGGCTTTGGTTCTGGTGGTGGTGGTGGTAGTGGTGATATTACCGCAGTACTTGCAGGTAATGGTTTAATTGGAGGTGGACCAAGTGGTACAGTAAATTTAGCAGTAGGACAGGGTGATGGTATTATTACTGGTTCTGATTCTATATCTGTAAATGCATCTGATGGTATAACTGTAAATGAAAATGGAGTATCATTGAACACAGGTTCACTACATTTTAGTGGTGGAGTACAAAAAATTGAAATCAATGGTGGGGATATATAATTTATTCTCAATAGATTGATATTTATAATTATAAAAATATTACACTATATAGTGTTTTAAAAGGGCAGATGACCCAAAAAATAAAGGTTAACGAATAATAAAATTAATTAATTTAAAAAGGAAAAAAACAAATGGCACAAATTATAAGACACAAAAAAGGGGTCTTAGAAAGTATTAACGGCGCTACTAAACGTAAAGCGGAATTGTTAATTGCTACGGGTTCATCTGGAATTACATCTACAAACTCTGATGCTATCATATTTGTTGGTACAAGTGGTACTGAAGCTACTGCTGCTAACAAAATTATATATGGTACATCTACTCCTGATTTAACTGGAGCTTCGTATGGTAATCAAATTGATGGTGTCCCTTACTATAACACTTCTGAAAATAAACTTTACTTATTGGCTAAAGCTGGTAACATTGAGATTCAATCAACTGCAAACACTGGTGGAACTGGTATTATATCAGGTTCTGGTCAAATTGCAGAACTTGGAGCAAATATAGTATCATCTTCAGCTCAAGTAGCATCTCAATTACTTTCAGACAACCGAAATATAGATTTAGGAACTGGTACATTCGATGCAGGTCAAATCACATCTGATGGTACTCTTAATGTATCCGGTATCTCTAATCTAGGAGT
>Ga0233444_10004096_pt1 | contig 14091 bp, 10 predicted proteins | sample SI_124_October20_6_FD_182792 | JGI IMG/M metagenome (GOLD analysis project Ga0233444, IMG submission 182792) | Seawater microbial communities from Saanich Inlet, British Columbia, Canada - SI_124_October2016_10_MG | ecosystem: Environmental > Aquatic > Marine > Inlet | place: Canada: British...
ACCCGCTCAGGGCGATTAGCTCAGTTGGTTCAGAGCACCTGCCTTACAAGCAGGGGGTCGGGGGTTCGAATCCCTCATCGCCCACAACTTAAAAGAGTAAGGAAAGCCATCCACGAAAGTGGGTGGCTTTTTTCATTTAGGGCGAGCAAAGCTTGCTTTAGCGAGTACCGAAATGAAAAAAGCCAATCGCTGCTGCGCAGCGGATGGCTTTCTTTCTCTTTTAGTTGGGTACAAGGGCACCAGTGAAGGGTTCTTTCGAGCAGAGCGAGGAAAATCCCCTTTGCCCTTAAATATTTTAGAGGATAAATACCACTTATACTCTGCTTTAACTATTACTCTTAAAAATTAATCATAAAGGGCCTCTGAGAAACTTCGAGGTTCCCTACGATTTCCTTCTTAAATTCTTCTGGTAGATACTTTGGACCTTTAAGTCGTCAGCATAAGTTGGACTAAGTGTATTTTACTAAAAAAAATAGCTGCCCAAATTGGACAGCTATTCCACATAATATCAGTTAATTTTAGAACTCTAACGAAACCTTTTTCGCTAGTTCTATATCGTTACCTAAAACGTCGACTTTCAATGATATCAGCATACCGGCCATATCCTTGTCACCTGCATTTAGAATACCAATAACTCTATTGGTAGCCTTATCTATTACAGGACCTCCACTATTTCCGGGCCAAGCTCCAGCCATAATCTGAAGAGTCTCGTCAAATGTTCGCCAACTAAGCCCAGTTATAGTTCCAGTGGCAGCAGAGAAAGTTACTCCACCCGGGTATCCAGCAACTATAATAGGATCAGTCAACTGTGTCGAAGTGTTGAGTTGCAATTTGTAATAATTAGAGAACGTAGCATTTTCCAATTCCAGAATGGCATAATCTTTTTTAAGAGCATTGTCTCCACCATCCGCATCATAATCTGAAGGTATGTAAAGAATGCTTGCAACATAGTCAGTAGGATTATCTTTGAATGTCAAGTTAACTCGATCACCTTCCTCCATGTAGTCAAGACAATGAGCAGCGGTAATTAAATGTTTATCGCTGACCAAAAAAGCAGAGCAGTCACCAGCCGTTGATTGTAAATGGGCTACAGATTCAAAGTCCCCATAATTATCGGGATTAGAGTTGATTCCTGTCCATTTCATGATGCCGAATACGGCGATAGGTAAACAAGCAACTATGATTAGGACAATCCTAAGCACTCGCTTTAAATCACCTTCAATCTGGTTTCGTAGTGATTGTCTTTGTTGAGGTCCTATGAAAATTTTCATTATAAGTACTGTTTGTATTGTTCTTCACTTAAATATGCTACTTTACGAGAGCAAAAATTCTCCTTTTGAATTGCTCGATTTAGATAAGTGCGAGTGTCATCCATTTGGCCAATATGTACTAAAGGGTTGAATGTCGCTCCAGTAACATCTCCCATAAATCCATATTCCTGATATAGGATAATCGTATTCTGAAGACTGGAAAGGTCTGTAATATTACTAGACGTTGATGAAAAATCGCAGTTCGGGAATAATGGCGCATACTTTTTATGATCACTTGATAAAAGTACTAGTTTAGAATTCGGGTCTTGCCCAAAGCTATATACCCCGTCCTTCAATTTCACCATTGCCGGTATTTGTTGGCTGATTATTTCCACTGGTGAATTCAAAATTGTAATGATACCGTTCAAATTTTGGTCCTCTCTTGATTTTGCTTCACGCAAGATTGACTCTAGTGACGTATTTGCAAACAAATTTAACTTCTTGATTTCGTCTACAGAATTTTGCACGACGTCAGAATACACGGAATTTGGATCGTCCTCGAAAAAGTCCCAAATCAACTTTTCTCCAGTTAGTTTAGCATGTGTTATTCGTTGACTATCGTCTTTCAAATAATTACTCTTCGCTTCGCTCAAATCAGACGCCCTGGCTCCAGTTCGGTAAACCATTTTAAAGCAGCTAGCAAAAGTGTCTAGGCTTTTAACCAACTCATTGTCTCTTCTGTTTAGTGTGTAGTTCATATCGTCTCCATCTCCATCAATCAGTGTCTGAATCAGTGCTATCCGTCTTTCAACACTTTTTAGATTAGGTAGTCGACTGCCGTTAGAAGAAAGAAGCTCTGATTCTGGTTTCCCTAAATGTTCAACCACAGCCTTAAGTATTTCTACACTACTATGAATCTTCACTAAATCCAATAAGTGACTCAATATGTACTGAGCATATTTCTTACTGATTAACGCAAATTTGAAGACCTGCATTTCGGATAATAATGTTTCGATGTGCTTCTGCAAAACACCATCCCAAGTGGCGCTCTCTCCGGATATTCCATATCGTTCCTCATAAAAACCAATAATCTTTTTGAGGTATCCTCCAAAGGTTTCAATTCCTAGTTTTGTGACCGTTAGGTTTTTTCGAGAATTCGTTAATTCTTTAATGTAGTCCTGTACTGACTCGACCAGGATATTCCTTACTAAAGCTCCGTTATTACTAACCTGTTCATAGTAATTACCGGCAGATTTAGAACTAAATAAATCGTACAAAAATCTTTTACCACTTGGCTGTTCAAAATCCTTATTAATCAAAGACTCCGCATCGCCAGTAATTGCTTCTTTAATTGTAGTTCCTTTTGGTGTTGTTATAGAATCAATTGCATCACTACAAGCTTTTAGAATCTGTTCGGCTTTAACATGTATTTCATTTTTGATCAAAACCTCATCGCCAAGGATATTTTTTTTATTCCCTAGTCTATCTATGTAATCCGTTGGATTGATTAAATCCGAAAGTAACTCACGGGCAACGCTTAATGAAAGTATTTCCTCCAACTGAGCTTTCGGGAATTGAATCATCAAAAAGCCGTTGGAAATATTGTTTCCCATAGTTCCCGCGCCGCCCCTGTCTACTCGGCGACTCCCTATCACTTGCGAAAACGTTGCCTGCTTTGAACCAGTACCTAATATGTTCATACCTACAATCACGCCTGCCACTCTTATTAGCTCATCTAGGCTTGCAATAGACGCTTTAGCACTAGAAAAGTCTTGCGAGAGGTATTGAACTAATCCATAAGGAGCTCTTTCATCTTCTATTGTAACATTATCAGGGAACGTTGTTTTGTAAGTGTTCTTATAATAGTGATCCAAGGCAGACATAGCGCTGTGGCTGTTTTCGTGCAAAGACTTATTCATTCCAAAACTTTTGCCATCCGGCAATAGGAATATTGCCGTAACATTTGAATTTCGGGTAATATCTCTAACCAAATAAGGAACATCTACGCACAATCCAGAACCTGTGCCTCCAGTTAAACTACCCAAGATGATTATTTGGGTTTTATCGTCACCTGAAATCTTTGCATACTTCCTCTGAACCTCGTTTTTAAGCTTCTTATAATTATCACCTCCCCATAATGCAAGTCTGCCGTACGTTGGCATTCCACCAGCACCATTTAAATTCTTCAACACGTCTGTACTTTCGGGTATCCAGCTAGAATCTATATGCTGAGTAGCCTTAAGTTGTCGTATATCAACAGCATTCGAGCCCAGAGATAACGCAATTTGAGTTATCGAGGTTTTACCTGATGCAGTACGAACCGGTTTCTTTTCTAAATCAGTCTCTAGATACATTAATTCAACGTTTGAACCTGGTTTGTTTTTACGTGTGAATTCGTAAACGAACTGTTCCACCTGTTCCAACATTGAAAGTCCTGTAGAACCTATACCTATTAATAAAAATGAACCCATTTAAATTGAATTTAGAAGTTTATCATTATTAGACTTATACCAAAAAAGCATAAGTACATACAACGAAATATATGGCGATAATGCAAAATATACATTGAAACGAGATAAAGGAAAGACTAAGAAATTGAACACGTCTACACCATTAATCTTGAAAAAGTAATACCAGTATACACTGCACAAAAACAACACTATAATAATACTTTTATTTAATGCTAATCTTCTAGTAAAAATGATGGGCACATCTTTATCTTCAAAACGTATCATTAAGATATGTAACAACCAAGTCATCAGCACAGGCAATAATAGAATAATCAAATATCGCAATGCCCAAATCTGAAGATCATCAAGCATCAGTTTAAAAAAGAAATCTTTCATATTTACTCGCGTTCGAAAATTAAGTCACCCGGAGTGACGTTTTTAATTCTGTTATAAAGTGTAAGTGATATTACGCCAATAGGAATCAATACAAAGTACAAATAAAGATCGATTTCTAGAGGCAAGTAAAATAATGGGGGCGTTTTAGTATTTAGACCTATAACTAGTAATTCCGATATGTACTCTCCACTAAGAATGACTAAAAGATAAACGAAATGAAATATCACGGTAATAATAATCGCAGATATAGAACTATAGGTGATGATTATAAATCTGTTAGAAAGACCAAAGGCTTTCAGCGTCCCAAGATTTTTAGCATTCTTGTTAATATGTTCAATTATCAGTCGCGATAAAACAATTATTAAAAACGATATGGAAATCGATTTAAGGAACCACGAAAGAAGATTAGAAAGCGTTGAGAAGAGTTTGAAATTATTAGAATTCTCTATGTCACTCATATCCAATGCTAGATTGTTCTTATTGCACCAATTTTCGAAAGCTTCGACTTTGTTCAAGTCATTGATTTTTACCATGAGAAAATCTTTTTTGCTCGACTCAAGTGATTCACGCTCTCCCGCTAGATACCGAACCTTTGCAGGATCATAAATTCTGGTCAATTCAATCTTTTGTTGTCTACAGACTTCCAACAACTTCTCTGCCGAAATGGAATCATTAGTTTCAATAATCCATCCATACCCTGAGTTGGTATGAGTAAGTGTATCCTTGAATGACTTAAGATCAATTTTATTTAATCTTTCACGTAATTGTGAGTATAAGGAACCTGTAATATAAAACTGTTTGTAACTAAGATGGTCTGGGTGACCAAGGTTAAATGGTGTCTGATTAATGTCAGGATTGCGTAAAGCCTCATATAACTTAGGCTTAATCAACAAATCTATTTTGTTTGGCAATCTCTTTACCACACCTGCCACTCGAATGGGGAAACTACCACCATCCTTGTTTATATTGTCAACATCGATATTAATAAATTTTGGATACCCCTCTTTTTCTAAATTATATCCTAAGCGTTTTAGAAAATCAACTGTCACAATTATAGACCATGGATATTCCGACATTGAACTGTTGCCAGCGAGCAATAAATCACGTTTACTGCGTATGAATGCAAGAAACGGGTCACCTTTTTTGGTCACCTGTGCGATTGACAGTACACTCTTCGATTTTGACCTTATGTTTTTTTCCATCCTAAGAAAATAGAATGGATAAGTAGGTATAAACTCAAAGCTCTCTATCCCAAAAGACTTTACAATTACATTAGACGATAAAGAATCCGTTATATTTCGTTCAAATTCATCGTTCAGTGCAATATCTCGTGGAATTTCAATAGTTAAATAGGTAACGAATGGACTTTCCATTCTATCCGCTAAGTATTGTTTACTGGCAACACTAAATCCAATGGTCCAAAGGGATAATAGCATTACAATAAATATCAATACTATAGACAACCTGTTTTTTAATATTAACCTTAATTCAGGTATGGCAAAGACCCTAATGAAAGAAAATATATGCATCACAGTTGATCTTTTAAATAATGAAGTAGCCCCTCATTGTCGATGACCTCACCCAACGAATTTACCCAGTTAAGGTCTGATTTCGCAAATGTATCCTTACCGGTAATTTTTCCTTTAATATTTGAGTTAGCGTCTGTATTTTTTGATAACAAAACAACTTGGTCACCGTACTCCATAGCCAATGAAATATCATGAGTAACAACTATTGCTGTTTTATTCTTGGTTTTTATTTCTGCTGATAATTCGCTCATCAATTTAGTGGCGTTCCTCCAATCAAGATTACCAGTCGGCTCATCCGCTAATAATACATCATAATCAGCAACTGCAGCCCTAACGAAAGCTAAACGCTGTCTTTGTCCACCTGAAAACAATGAAGCATTCTTTCCATTGACAATTTCTGTCAATGCCTCGTTGTCATTTTTCTCATCAAAAACCTTTTTTAGCATTCTAACAGCATTGATTTTAGACTCAGACTCAGTCCTGCCCCTTACTATCTGAGCAAGACAAACATTTTGTAACGCACTTAAATTATTAAATAAGTTAGTGCTCTGGAAAACGAAACTGAAGTGCCTTTTTCGAAACGCAGAAATTTCCGACTCTGATTTCTTCCACAAGTTCATTAAATCACAAGAGCCATTATCGAATAAAAATTTCGTTTTGGGCTGATTCACAATTGTATTATTCATAAGGCCCAAAGTTTCTAAAAGAGTGCTTTTACCAACCCCCGAGGCCCCAACAAAGAATACTATATCGCCAGATTTAATCTTCAAAGAAGATATTTCCAGCACCGGATATTGCGAGTTTTTGTACTGGCAAACTGAATTTTCTAAAAAGTAACTCAACGTATCACCCATTGCCAGGAAAATCATTTAATGGTACCCAATAATGCGTTGTCCCCCCCATTTTAAAGGAACGATCTGAATACCATTGAGGACCAAAATTAGAACATTTCCTCAAAAAGTCTTGATAGAAAGCCTCAAAATCTGGATTGGTGGTATTCACCAAGTCCTTTATACGTGTGTTTCGCAATGCACCATATTTATTTTTGCTATCAAAAGGAATATTCATAGTAATGTTCCACACTTCATTCAAGGTTAAATTATCTATATATGATTGCTCAACTTGAGACCCAAGTATAGCCTTGCTTTGCTCCGATAAAGCATCTTTAAAAGCAATTTTAGCCTTTGTCGTATTACCGCCTTTGTAAAAATCTTCTAAAACTTTTTTTAACCTATCAAATTCAGTTGCGGTCAAATACACCACATTTTCATAGCATTGGGATCTTTTACTATAAAATTTTGTGCTTGTATAACCAATAAAAGAGAATTCCTTAAGGTTGCGTAGAATCTGTATACATTCTTCATAACTTTTTCCAGTACTTTCTGACAAAGATTTTGCTAAAACTCTTAACACCTCCTCTGTATATTCAGGCCCACCGACTGTACCCGTAGTTCCATCACCACAAATCGCTCGTAAGTCAACAATTTTCTTAGTAAGCGCCTCTACATTCTCTTCTATCGCATTCTGAATATTCTTCTTTAGCTCAACTGTTGACATTGCTTCACCCATGTTCGCGTATGTGAAACGTCCAAATCCATAGAGGTTGGTGATATCAATATCATCTTGCATTACGAATTGAAAGGTGTTTTTATTACTTATATGTTCGATTAATTCACCCCCCTCATTGGTGAACTCTGTTTTTCTATTGGCGAAAACACCTTTTATGTATTCCTTACTATCTAAGTTGAAGGTCATATAAGAATAATCTGTGCCCTGTATCACCTGGAATGCAATAAAATTAACGTCGTATGGGTCCAACACAGCTACAACCTCATCTAAGGTAATGGAATCTGGCTCATGATTTCCAGCATCTCCAATCAATACAATAATATTTGTTTGACCTTCTTCAAATCCCACTTTAGGCACTCCTTTTACTAATCCGTTGTATTGAGCCTCTGGTAAATCTTTGTCGGCACTAACCCTTGGTGTATTTAATAATTGTTTTTTAATTCGCTCATAGTTGTCAGTCAAAGGATACACATTATATGCCTGTGGACCATCCAAATAATCGCGGTAAATAATGGATCCAAATCTTACATTAGCACTGACATCTAATCCTTGATCAATAAAATCTGTGATACTCGATACAACAGGTTGATAAAAACTATTCATACTCTGAGTCCCGTCGATAACAAACACCACATTGATATTCATCATCTTAGCTTGTAACTTATCTATCTCCTCCAAACAGACAAAATCATTCTTTTTATTCTCTTGAATCTCGTAATTGATTTGTCCGACCGTCGCAACTTTTTTATTCTTGGAGTCAATATGTTCCAAAATGGGCATTCTCATAATGTATGGCGATAGCAAATAATCAGATAATACATTCTTAAATATCGCCCCCTTCGTTGGGTCAGGGCGATTATACATTATTGCTAAGTCTCTTTCTTTAGGAAAGACAGGTATAATTTTTCCAGTATAGTCATCAACTGCTCTTCTTTGGTTCGATGGCTCTAAACAAACTCGAGTATCCCAACCAGTGATATGCATTTCATTCATCCAACCCGTTACAGAACTTCGAGCTTGATTTTTGTTCTCGGAAATTTTATCCGTTAACGATAATAATGTCGAGCTTGGTGTCTCTTTTAGGACAAAGTAGATCTGAAATTTGTTCGATTTACCTATTATAGATCTAGTGTTTCGATCAGGATTCGAAAAATAATCGTATTGACCTTTAGTTACATTGTCAAGCTGACTTCCAGTAACACCCTCATCCATAAATGACATGAGCGCCATCCCTTTCTTGGGTGCAGATGTTCCCGAACTTAATACAGCATATCTAGATAGTATCAAATATTCAGCATTTATCCACCCAAGATCTTGTTTAGGGTTCGATTTTAAAACCACTTGCAGCCAACTACCTTGAATATCCTTTACGTATAAAGGTTCCATGAAATCAATCTCGCCACTCTCCCTTCCATTAATACGGTCAAAAACGAGGTTGTTATCTCTGTCACTATAAACTGTCCAGGTCCTTTCTGAATTAAAATTAAGCACCGATAATGGGGTAGTACCATCATAAAACCCATTCATCACGTCTTGTCGAGCATATTCAGAAAACTCTATTGGCTCGTTGTAAAATCCTTTTTTATTCACGTTTTGGCCAAATGCTACCGTGACAGCAGTAATTGCTATTACTAAAAGGCTATGTTTCTTCATTAATATAGATGTATTTGAACTGATTTTCTATTCTGTTTGAAATATTCCTCATTAAGTTTTTTATCATTCTGAGCTATATAAATCCTAAGGCTTTCTGATGCAATGCCCTCCATATCTTGTTCGAGAATCCCTAATATACCTCTTACAATCAAATTATAATGATTGTATGATGGTGAGAATAGATTTGTTAATGACGAGAAGTAATGCATAGTAAATGATTCTTGGCTGAGGTTTAAATCATCCAAACCTATTATGACATTGTGAATTGTTGGCACAGGGGTCGGTACGTTTGGATCCATGTCAAATATTTTATCCAATTGCAATGCATAATTATCCTCACTCCCCAAAACTAAAGGATAGTTGTCGTTACACACAACGACAAAAAATTCCTCTGAATTGTCTCTAAAACTTCCTAACAATGATTTGCATGTATCGACCAAAGGCGTAATCGATTTGATAGATGTATCATATAAACCGCTCGCATCAACCACGACCAAATGCTTTATTTGGCTATGTAATGGTAACCAACTTGTAACCAAGAAAACAATTATAAACTTAAAGTGCTTCATTATTTTTTTGTTTTGATTTTAATCGCAACGCTTTTACCGTCTTTTGAAAGTGCAATTGGTGATACTAACTCATACATTGTATTAGGGCAGCCGGCGATGATTTTGGCATACAATGCAGCCCAATCACACGGTTTACTATCAATTTCACCTTTAACTGTAATTGTCCGGAGTAAACGAGATAGTTCCTTGAGTGCTTTTCTACTGTTACAATTCACCAACAATAAATTTAAATTGTTACTGATAGCAGATTCTATTGATTTGAGCTCCTTCGGTGATAAAGGCAACGAACAAGTGTAAGATTGCCCATTCCTTTTTGCTATTTCTACCGTATCCTTACGATTATTACAAACAAGGAAAACATCCCACTTTTTAAGTTTTTCATTTATTGGATTCCATGAGGACCTTTTCTCATACTTACCATTTTTTCCATTTACTGATATCCATATACCACCTTTTTCTATCTCTGATTTCCGTGATTTACTTATAATTTTGATACTTATCTGACAATTATCTGGGTTAGGAGTGAAACTAAAGTCATCCGCTTCAGCAGTTAATGGACACTCTGCATTAGGGTTGACAGAGCCGCTGATTGACAAATGACTACTAACGACTTTAGCACTTGATTTTGGATCTTTAAAAATAAAGCTGAAAGTGCTCTCCAGGGTATCCGAAAGACAAGGGAATAACTCTCCAGTATCACCATCAAAACTTACAGGTCGATTGGTGCTATTATTGATTATTTTCTGAATTCGTTCTGGAAAATCAGCAGCTGTTTGACCATTATTATTAATCCTTTGCAAAACTACCTTCCATATCGCCCCTGAATTTTCGAATTTAACAATGTACGTTGGTCCCTCCGGGTGCGGAGGAGGAGGAGTATCACCTCCACCGCACATTTTTGTAATGAAGATTAATACTAGGGCCATACCAAGGCCAATTAGGACCTTTTTCCATGGTATTGGCGGTCTTTCAGATTTTGCTTTAATATTCGCTGAATTACATGCCACACACTCTGTAGTGAAATCATTTCCTTCAAATTCGTGGTTGCAATCGTTACAGATAAAATTCATACTGTGCTTACTTTATGTAATAATTAAGTTTAAGGCCAAAGGAAAGTGATTCCGTAAATGTTCTTGTTGTATTTAGATACATTGATTGTATTTCAAAAGGGTCTCGCGTAACTTGATCAAATAAATCATTCTGTCCTACATTACTCCTTGTAATCAAGAAACCGGGTTCTAATTCTAACCGAGGCAGTAATTCATAATTCAGGCCTATCTCTAATCCAAAGTAATACTTTAATGGATCAAATTCCCCAGAATATTCTGTATTGACCAAATGTTTACCAAAGTCATACACTCCATTTTCTTGAATAATTATGTGGTAGAATTCAGAGCCGTAAATACCTGAATATGTTATTGTCGCACTCGAATTGTATTCATATGAAGCCCCAAGTAAATGCGCGTAGTGAAACCCTGTGTAAATTTTAAGCCCCTTAGGTATTTTAAACCCATAATATGACTTAACACTTCCAGAAATCACACTACGGCTAATAATCCCTGCCTCTTGCAAATCCTTGATTTGAGCAATTCGATGATAACCATGGGCATCTGAATCTATAGAATTGAATGACTCTTGATACTCATTCAAAACAATATCGTAAGAATTGATACCATAAAAATAGCCTAGCTCCATTCGCGTCTGTAAAAGGCGTTGCCGGCTATTCAATAAAGTCAGTCCTAAATTTACATTATTCACAATATCAGACCCTTGCAGTACACCAACATAACCTTCTCCGAAGGTAGTTGGACTTACATACATTGAAAGATTCGAACCAACGGACAAATACATTGATTTTCTTTTCATTCTAATAGTACTGAAGTTTGAAAAAGACTCAATGGAATTCCCCATTTCTCCACCTAAGTTTTCTATTTCAAACTTCTTACGACCTATATAATCAGAATCTCCAAGGACTTGAAAAGCATAATCTGTTTCTCCCGATCGAACGCGAATGAATACAGCCCCATCTTGCTTAAGAGAAATGGTATCTGCATTGATTAAAACTTGGTTAAAATCTTTGCTAACATAAGTTACTTTTTTACCTAGCCCTCTACTTTTCATATCAAAAAAGTAATATTCTACTGCAGGTTCCATCAAAATTACTTTTTGAATCTGTATCAAACTATCTGAATAGGACATTTCCATTTCTAAGTTTAGGGTATCCTGATATTTCCGGCGACTCTCATTACCTATTGAGTATATGTACTTCTTCAATTGAACTCTTATGATCCCCTCTCCTAACGAAGATCTAATTAACCGAATGGATTGAATTGCAGGTTCAATTCTTGTTTCCAAAGGGTCAATGACTCGATAATTCTTTTTGACATAATCTTTAACGGACCAAGTGGAGTCTTGATTATTCATTGGAAGAATATCATTAAAATGCTCTCCATTTGAAGAGAATAATTTTAAAAATGAATTTTCATCCATCCTGGTTTCAAGAGTTGCTTTCTCAGTGTATTTATATACGGTTTCCAACGCTTTAAATCGTAAAAGCCGTTCCTCCGCAATGGACGTCTGACCAGTACTTTTAATCACTGATAAGCAAAATAACACACCTATTATTAAACGTCTCATAATCAGCGGGCAATAGTTATATTTTTAATTATCACACCAGTATCTGTTACTATATATAAATAGTAAATCCCAGCCGGTTGATGCAACATTAAGTTCCACTCATTATCAATCGATGAATCAGGTATAAAATCCCATTTTTTTCCATCCATTGACATCAAATATAGTTTATCGACGAATTTGAAATTACCCAAAATAGAAATATAACCCTTGGATGGATTAGGGTAAACAATGAATTCATTAACACTTGATTCGTCAACTGTTAATGCCTGCGAATTATCGCCATAGTACGAAGTTGAACTACAACCCTGATTCTTTAATGTCACGTAATACAGATTTTGCGAGGTATCAATGTTATTTAAATATTGGCAGTATCGAAGGTTACTCGTTTGGACAACATGCCTGACACCTGTACTACGTGAAATATATCCCCATGAATAGATTAATCCAGCCGTTGAATCTGAACATATAAGGATGTTTGAAGGAGCCTTCCAAACAACTTCTGTTTTCGCCGGAGCAATACTATTATTAATCAACAGAGGCAATTTAATTTCTCTTTGACACAAAGTTCTTCGATTGGTAATTAACGCCTTTAAAGTGTCCACTGAAAGGGAAGGAATACTATCAAAGTCAATAAAAACTCGATCCGTCATTTTCGATACAACTGTACCGGTTGAAAGCGACCAAACAATACTATCGTTAGATTCCGGGAAAATTCTATAATACTGCCCTTGAGCACCTTTACAAATCTCATTAGGACCAGAAATTATTGTAGAATCAAAGGCCGGTAGTGGATTAACTTTTATTCTAATCGAATCAGAAACCCTTATACCACAACCTTGGCTTGACTCTACTTTAACTCGATAGTATGCATTTTCATATTGAGGGGCATTCTCTTGATAACTCGTGCTATTTGTTCCAACTGTCGTCCAATTTTGACTACTATTAGAAAACTCCCAGGTGAATGTATATGGAAGTCTACCACCAATAAACCCATTCGCTAATAACCCGGGCGTTATTTCTCCAAAACAGATAGAATCTGTGTTATTTGAAACTAATACAGCCCCTGTCATAAATTCCTGCGCAACATCTACCACATATGTATTCGACGTATCCGGAACATTACAGCCGCTACTAGAGATCACACGGTACTCCATCGTCGTCAACAACGAACCCGTACTGTGCGTCAAGCTACTCGTACTGCCCGGAGAAACAGACCAACTACCACCCGGTAATCGACGCTCCCAAACATAACTATACACACTATCGCCACCTGAGGCCACCCCTACACTTAACGAGGTACCCGTATTGTAACAGATCTCACTGGTAGTTGGACTGAATACACCCGAACTGATCGGATTGCGTACATTGACCTTAATCACATTGGAATACTCAACACCACAGACACTCGTACACGAGACACGGTACCAACGAGACGAAGTCAAAACACCAGGGTTCAGCGTCGTAGAACTACTACCCACACTCGACCAACCACTAACACCATTTAATGACTCCTGCCAATCGTAGGTAAAACTACCGTCACTACCCGTCGCAGCACTACGAGTTAATGAACCCGCCGCACTACCATAACATATCGTCTGTACACCACTAACCACCGACGGAACAACATCCGGACGAACCACAACCGTATACGACGACGATAAAACACTACCACAACCCTGACTCGAACTCACCGTCACACGATACTCCGTGGTAGACGTTAAACTCGTAGACTCCGTGTAAATAGAACTGTTCGTGCCAACATTCACCCAGACACCAGAACCCGAGACACTACGCTCCCATTGATAACTGTACGGTGAACGACCTCCACTAGCCACCACACTCAACTGAGTAGGTAACGTATTGTGACAGATCGTGCTAGAACCACTCATACTTATCGCAGAGACCGAAAGATCCTGCGCAACATCTACCACATATGTATTCGACGTATCCGGAACATTACAGCCGCTACTAGAGATCACACGGTACTCCATCGTCGTCAACAACGAACCCGTACTGTGCGTCAAGCTACTCGTACTGC
>Ga0233444_10004098_pt1 | contig 14089 bp, 14 predicted proteins | sample SI_124_October20_6_FD_182792 | JGI IMG/M metagenome (GOLD analysis project Ga0233444, IMG submission 182792) | Seawater microbial communities from Saanich Inlet, British Columbia, Canada - SI_124_October2016_10_MG | ecosystem: Environmental > Aquatic > Marine > Inlet | place: Canada: British...
TCAAATTTTAGAATTATTTTAATTTTTTTTTTTGAAATTTTTAAAGCTTTTGAAATAAGAGTAAATAATTTTTCTTCATTAAGCATTTTTATCTTTCTTCATTAGTTGTTCAATATTTGAACAAATACAATATAAATAATCAATTGTAAAGTTATAATAGCTTTCTTACTAAAATTTAATATATTTTTTAAAAATAGGAGAGTCTTTATTAATGTCAATTTTTGTTTTTTTCCCTAGAATTTTATAATATTGATCTGCACTTATTCCAATCAACGGACGTTTTGTAATAATATCTAGATTAGTTATTTTGATATTTTTTTTTAAATTTCTTCTCGCAAAAATTGACCTTCTAAAAATATAAGAATGTTTTTCAGAGTCTTTAATTTTAGTCGTTTGTTTTCCAATTGATGCAAATATACTTTCTGATCTGATTTTCAGCTCTTTCAATTGAACTGGATTTATTGAAAATTTACTATCAGGAGACTTTATTTTATTTGAAATTTTAAAATGTTTTTCTATCACTTTAGCACCCATTGCAACAGCTGCGAGTGAACTATTAATATCATTTGTATGATCTGAAATACCTAAAATTTTATTCGGAAATTTTACTTTTAATAAATTTATCTTATTTATATTTGCTTCACTCTCTGGCGTTGGGTAACCAGACACACAATGTAATATAATAATTTTTTTATGTATTTTTTCAATTTCTTTAACTGCGTTAGAAATTTCACTAAGTTTTGCCATTCCAGTTGATAAAATTACAGGCTTTCTTTTTTTTGCTATTTCCCTAATTAAATTTAAATCTGTTATTTCAAAAGATGCCACTTTATAAATGGTGGGTTTAAACTTATCTAAAAACTTAAGAGCCTTTATACTAAAAGGAGTGCTAAAAATTGGAATTTTAATTTTTTTTGCTATTTTAAATGCATCATAATGCCAATCGTATGGTGTCTGAGCTTTCTTATAAAGGTCCCATAAATTTCTATTTTTCCAAATGCCAGATTTAATTCTAAATTCTTTTCTATCACTTCTTAAAGTTAAATCATCAGCCTCATACGTCTGAATTTTAACCATATCAGCCCCAGCTTTTTTTGCTTCGACAATATGTTTAAGAAAAATATTTTTTTTACCACAATGGTTTGCTGAAATTTCAGCAATTATAATAGGTTTCGCTTTATTACTTATAAATAAATTTTTTGAAACTTTTAATTTCATGAATAATGTTTATTATAAATTGAAATGAAAAAAAAACATAACTATAAATATTATAGCAATCTTATAGATCAAATAGAGAAAATAAGAAAAAAAAATAATAAAAACTGGATGGATCTGCTAAGAATCTCTTTTAAACACAACCCTAAAGAAGCCAAGATTATTTTAAAGAACATTTTTCTTGACGATAAAAGGATAAACAAAATAGTCCAAAAAATTATAAAATAATAATTTATTCTGTTTACATTAAAGTATAATTTGTTATATTATGTTCAAAATTTGAACATGAGTGATAAATCTAAAAAAAATGATGAAGAATTCTTAAATATATTAATTAAGATTAAAAACAATCCAAACGTTTTACAAAGAGCACTAGCGAAAGATCTTGGTCTTAGTTTAGGAAAACTTAATTACTGTTTAAATGAACTTAGAAAAAAAGGTCTAGTTAAAATTAATAATTTCAAGAAAAATAAGAATAAATTCGGCTATATCTATTTATTAACACCTGCGGGCATTAAAGAGAAAACCAATATGACCATTAGGTTTATGAAAATAAAAATGCAAGAATATGATAAGTTGAGAGAAGAAATTGAGAAGTAAATAATTGGTGATTTATTTCCGTATAATAAAAAAAATTAATGATACCTTACAGTAGACAAATAATTGAAGCAGAAGAAATAAATGCTGTTATAAAAACTCTTAAATCCAACTATCTTACACAAGGAAAAAATTTACTTAATTTTGAAAACGCATTAAATAAAAAATTTAATTCTAAATTTTCTGTTGGTTTTAATAGTGCCACTAGCGCTCTACATATCTCATGCCTTGCTTTGGGAATTAAAAAAGGCGATGTAGTTTGGACTTGTACAAATTCATTTGTAGCTAGTAGTAATTGCGCTCTTTATTGCGGAGCTAAAGTAGACTTAATTGATATAGATTTAAAAAATTTCAATATTAACTTAATTGATCTTGAAAAAAAATTAATTTCAGCTAAAAAAAAAAATAAATTACCAAAGCTTGTCATACCAGTACATTTTGCTGGGTTGGCATGTGATATGAAAAAAATATATTCTTTATCTCAAAAATTTGGCTTTAGAATTTTAGAAGACGCCTCTCATGCTGTTGGAGCAAAATACTATAATAATAAGGTTGGTAATTGTAAATATAGCGATATAACCGTGTTTAGTTTTCATCCAGTAAAAATTATCACAACTGCAGAGGGAGGGGCGGCATTAACAAACAATGTAAAACTAAGTGAAAAATTAAAACTTTTTAGAAATCACGGCATAACAAGAAATAAAAAATTTTTAAAAAATAAAAATTTTCCTAAATGGTATTATGAGCATATTGGACTTGGTTATAACTACAGGCTAAATGAAATTCAGTCCATATTAGGTATAATTCAACTTTCTAAATTAAATAGATGGATTGAAACAAGGCAGAAAATTTTTTCAAAATATTCAGAACAATTAAAAAGTTTGCCATTAATACTTCCTAGAAAATTTAAGGAGTTTAAATCCTCCAACCATTTATATGTTTTGCAAACTCAAGACCGATCAGGTATTGAGAGAAATCAACTTTACAATTATTTAAGAAAAAATGGAGTAGAGCCAAATGTTCACTATATCCCTATTCATACTCACCCATTTTATAAAAAATTAGGCTTTAAATTAAAAAATTTTCCTAACGCAAACTTATATTACAAAAGATGCTTATCCATCCCAATGTACGCTGGGCTTAAAAACGACAATCAAGAAAAAGTAATTAATTTAATTAGAAAATTTTACAGATGAATATAATTATAGGAACAGGAAATTTTAATCCAAATTATTTACTAGAGTCAAAAAAATTTCTAACGAACAGGATGAAAAAATCAATTATAAAAAAAGCAATTGATGAGGGTGTTAATATTTTTGATACTGGCCCCGATTATGGAAACGCAGAGAAAATTCTAGGGAATAATAATTCAAAAAAAGTAAAAATTATTACTAGATTTAATAAATTTAATAAAAATAAAAGAATTACTTCTGATATTATTATAAGAAATATTGAAAAATCTCAAAAAAAATTAAAGAAAAAGACCTTACACGCAATTTTAATTCATGACTTGAGTGATCTAATTAAATTTAAAAAAATATATTTAAAAACTATTGCTATAATTAAAATGAGAGGAATGACATCAAAAATAGGTATTTCTTTATACAACCCGAATGATTTATTTAAATTTATAAATTTTTGGACACCTGATTTTATTCAAATTCCATACAACGTGTTCGATAGAAGAATAGAAAAAGGAAATTTTTTAAATATTTTAAAAGAAAAAAAAATTGAATTACACGTAAGGTCAATTTTTTTTAAAGGGCTGTTAACAGATAAAAATTTAATGATCGATAAGTTAAAAACAAAGAAAAAAATATTTTCTAAATGGTTTGATTTTTGTATAAAGCATAATATAGAACCATATAAAGCCTGCTATTTATTTGTTAAGCAAAATAAGTACGTAAAAAAAATTATTCTAGGAGCCGATTCTTCGCTTCAAATAAATCAAATAATTAATTGTAAAAAACAATTTATTAAGATTCCTGATTTCAAGGTAAAAGATAGTTTTTTACTCAATCCCTATAAGTGGAGCGGAGGATTGCGTGAAGAAATTTAAAAATATAAAGAAAATGATAAAAAAAAAAAAATTTCAATCAAAAACTTATAAAATGTGGTTAAGGGCTTCAAAAATTATTCCTGAAGGTAATTTAATGATTTCTAAAAACCCAACTTTATTTAATGAAAAAAAATGGCCAAGTCATTTTATAAGATCTAAAGGTTGTTTTATTTGGGATCTTGATAATAAAAAATATACAGACTGTTCATTAATGGGCGTTGGAACCAATATTTTGGGGTATTCAAATTCAAAAGTAAATTTAAAAGTTTCTAAAGCAATTAATAATGGAAATATTTCATCTTTAAATTCTTTTGAAGAGGTGGCTTTAGCTGAAAAATTATTATCATTTAATAATTGGGCTGGAAAAGTTCTTTTTGCAAGAACTGGAGCAGATGCTAACGCAATATCTGTTCGATTAGCTAGATTATATTCTGGAAAAGATAAAATTGCAATTTGTGGATACCATGGATGGCATGATTGGTTTTTATCTAGCTCAAAATTAAATGAGAAAGAAATTAAAAAAAATTTTTTACCATTCTATTCTATCTCTGGCATTCCTAAAGCTTCACTAAACTCTGTTTTACATTTTGAATATAATAATATTTCAAGTTTAGAAAAAATTCTTGTATCTGATAAAAATATTGGAGCAATTAAAATGGAAGTTGTAAGAAACGAATATCCTAAAAATAATTTTCTTCAGAAAGTAAAAAAATTATCTCAAAAATATAATAAGGTTTTGATTTTTGATGAGTGTACGACAGGTTTTAGAGAAACATTGGGTGGTATTTATAAAAAATTTAATGTGGAGCCGGATATTTTAATTTTAGGAAAGGCTCTAGGAAACGGATATCCAATTACGTGCGTCATTGGAAAAGAAGAAATTATGAAATTAAAGAATAAATCTTTTATAAGTTCAACTTTTTGGACAGACCGAATAGGGCCTGTAGCAGCATTAGAAACAATTAATATAATGGAAAGGCAAAAAACCTGGAAAAAAATTACTAAAATTGGAAATAAAGTCAAAAATTTCTGGTCCATTGTTTCCAATAAATATAGATTACCAATTTCAACACAAGGCATACCAGCGCTTTCCAGCTATTACTTTAAAGATGAAGAAAACAACTTATTATTTAGATCATATTTGATAAATAACTTATTAAAAAAAAATTTTTTATCTAGCAATATATTCTATGCATCCACGTCACACACCAATAAAATTCTAAAAAAATACTTTGAATGTTTGGATGAAGGTTTTTTTGAAATGAGAAAATCAATAGACAATGAGAGTATTTTTAAATTAAGAAAAAAATTAAAAAATTTGAAAACTTTTAGAAAATGAAAATTGCAATAATTCCAGCAAGAGGTGGTAGCAAGAGAGTAAAAAAAAAGAATATTAAATTATTTGAAGGAATTCCTGCTATTGGCAGAGTAATAACAATTTTATCCAAATCAAAAATATTTGATATAATTATAGTTTCAACGGACTCTTCTGAAATAATGAAAATTGCAAAAAAATATAAAGCAGAAGTTCCCTTTAGAAGGCCTAAAAATATATCCGGTGATCACTCATCAACACATGCGGTAATTAAACACTGCATTAAATGGCTAGAAAATAAAAGAATACATCCAGAATATATTTGTTGCGTTTACCCAACAGCATTTTTTATTGAACATAAAGATTTAGAAGAAGGATATAAAAAAATAAAAAAAAATAAATGTAAATTTGTTTTTGCAGGTTCCAAGGATAAAGTTTCGACATGGAAATCATTTACAAATGATAAAAATAAAACAAAAGTTATATTTCCTAAATATGAAATGCTTAGAACTCAAGAAACAAAAGATACATATCACGACTCTGGACAATTTTATTGGGCAAAAACACAAACATGGATGACTTCTAAATCGATCTTTAGTAGTAGGTGTGAAATAGTAACAATCCCAAAAATAAAAGATCATGATATCGATACTATTGAAGATTGGAAATTTGCCGAACAAACTTGGAAAATTCTAAAAAAAAACAATGTATAAATTTGCAAAAAAATTATGGCCAATTAATAGAAGTTTAACTGGAGCAGGGGTTGAAAAAACACTTTCTTTAATTAAAAAAGAATTACCAATCAAAATTTTAAATTTTAAAAGTGGATCTAAGGTCTTTGATTGGCGGATACCGAAAGTCTGGGAAATAAAAAATGCGTGGTTAGCTGATGAAAAAAATAAAAAAATTATAGATTTTAAAAAAAATAACTTACATGTTGTAGGATATTCAAAAAATATTAATAAAAAATTAACTTTTAAAGATTTAAAAAATAAGATACATTATTTAAAAAATCAACCTACTGCCATTCCTTATGTAACTTCATATTATAAAAAAGATTGGGGTTTTTGTTTAGAGTATAATAAATTTAAGAGACTAAAAAGAGGAAATTATAAAGCATTTATTGACTCAAAATTTATTAACGGAAATTTAAAAATTGGAGAACTTGTAATTAAAGGAAAATCAAAAAAAGAAATTCTTATATCAACATACTTGTGTCACCCATCAATGGCTAATAATGAAATATCAGGTATTGTAATAGCCACATATCTGGCAAGATGGGTTAAGAAAAAAAAAAATAAATATACTTATAGATTCCTTTTCTTGCCTGAAACTATTGGCTCGATAGCATATTTAAGTAAAATGAAAAATTTGCTTATGAAAAATGTAATAGCTGGATATGTTTTGACCTGTATAGGAGATGAGCGTAATTATTCTTTTTTAGAGTCTAAAGAAAAAAATTCATTGTCAAATATTGTTGCAAAATTTATTTTAAAATCAAAAAAAAATGCAAAAATTTTTGATTGGTTGAAAAGAGGAAGTGATGAAAGACAGTTTTGCTCACCAGGAATAGATTTGCCTGTTGCATCAATTATGAGAACTAAATATGGTGAATACCCAGAATACCATACTTCTTTAGATAAAATTGGAAAAGTTGTTACAAAAAAAGGTTTGAATGGAAGCTTAAAATTAGTAAAAAAAATAATTGGGGAAATAGAGAAACAAAATTTTCCTGTAGCTACCAATTTTTGTGAGCCATTTTTAACAAAAAAAAATATGTACCCAACAATTAGTAAATCCGGATCTGTAAATAATAAAATAAGAAAATTGCTTGATTTTCTTTCATTTTGTGACGGAAAAAACTCTGTTTTACAAATTCAATATTTTACAAAGTTAAATACTTCCGATGTCAGAGAAATAATGAGAGAACTAACTAATAAAAAATTGATAAAAAATAAGGAATATCCATTTTAATTAAAAAAATCGTTGAAATTAAAGACGAATTAGTTGATATTGTTCAAAAAATGAACAAAAACATAAAATAATATTACACAATAATAAATGAACAAACTACTCAATTTTAAAGAAAAGTTTTTATTAGTATTTGTAATTTCATCAATGATTTTAGGAGCATTCCTAGAAGTTGTAAGTATTGGAGTTTTTTTGCCATTTATCTCTCAATTACTGGATTTAAATTATAGTGAAAATATTGGAATTTTGAATAAATTTAATACTTTGATATCAAATTTTTTTGGTGACATCAGCGTTATGCAGCTTGCAATAATTTTTACAAGTGTTTTTATTTTTAAAAATTTTTTTATTTATTTTGGTCATTTTATAAATTCTTATTTTTCTTACATTGTTACTGACAGAGTTTCATTTAAGGTTTTTAATAATTATTTAAATAATAAATATGAAAATCTTTTAAATACAACAAGATCTGAAAAAATTAATAATATTATAAATCATGTAGATACATTTAGAGAATTTATAAATCACTTATTAATAATTATTACTGAAATATTAGTTTTTTCTGTTTTATTAACTTTTTTGCTATTTGTGAGTTTTAAAGAAATTTTATTTTCAGCATTTATTACAATTACATTTGCGTATTTAATTTATTTAAGCTTGAAAATAAAAACAAAAAAATGGGGAAAAGTAATTTCAAAAACTCGTGAGTCCAAAATAGATTTAGTTGTACAAACTTTTAATCTCTTTAAAATTATAAAAGTATTAAATAAAGAAGAATTTTTTAAAAAAAAATTTGGTTTTTATAACACTCAACAATTTAAAACTGGCCATTATAGTTATGCTCTTTCATCGCTACCAAGGCATTTATTTGAAATTTATGGAGCAATTTTTTTGTCCTTGTTTCTTGTATTCGCTTTTAATCAAAACTTTTCAAATCAAGAGATTTTAGCAATTTCATCTATTTTTCTTTTAGCAATATTGAGATTACTGCCTGCAACCTCTAGAATTATACAATCATTCACTCGAATAAATCTATACAAATACCCTTTTGACAAAATTTTTAAAGCCTATTGCGAAGCAAATGAAACTAACGCCGATCAAAATCTTATAGAAAATAAAATAAAATTCAAGTCTGTCGAATTAAGTAATGTTTCTTTTAGATATAATCAAAATTCAAAATTTATATTTAATAATATAAATTTAAAAATAAAAAAAAATGATTTTATTGGAATTCAAGGTGAGTCGGGAAGTGGTAAAACAACGTTTGTAAATTTATTACTTGGACTTTTACAACCTACTAGTGGTCAAATGATATTTAATGATACTTTAACAGAAAATAATAGATTTAAAGTAACACCCTTTAGAGTAGGATATGTAACACAAGATGTATTCTTATTAAATAAGCCAATTTTAAATAATATAGCTTTCGGTGTTAACGAAAAAAACATAGATCATGATAAAATTAATAAAATTTTAAAACTTTGTAATTTAGAAAAATTCATAACAACAGATTATTATAAAGAAAAAAATTTAGGAGATGAAAATTTAAAAATTTCAGGAGGTGAGAAGCAAAGATTGGGCATAGCTAGAGCCTTGTATAGTGATCCAGATATTATAATATTTGATGAATTTACTAGTTCATTAGATGATAATACTGAAGAAATATTAGTTGAAAATTTAAATAATTTAAAAAAAGATAAATGTTTCATCTTAATATCTCACAAAAAGAAACCTTTGAAATACTGTAAAGCAATATATACTTTTGAAAACAATCAAATAAAAAAAATAAATCAAAATGTTTAAAAATAAAACAATATTAATAACCGGTGGAACTGGAAGTTTTGGAAGGAAATTTGTAGAAACTCTCTTAAAAAATCACAATAATTTTAAAAAGTTGATAATTTTTAGTCGAGATGAGCTTAAACAATACGAAATAGAACAAGAACTAAAAACAAAAAAATATGATATTTCAAATATCAGATTTTTCTTAGGTGATGTTAGAGATAAGGATAGATTAAATAGAGCTTTAAAAAATGTTGACATAGTAGTACACGCAGCAGCACTTAAACAAGTTCCAGCAGCCGAATATAACCCTGATGAATTTATTAAAACAAATGTAATAGGAGCACAAAATTTAATCGAAGCTTCGATCAACAATAATGTGCAAAAATTAGTTGCTTTATCTACCGATAAAGCAGCTGCACCGATTAACTTATATGGTGCAACAAAACTTTGCAGTGACAAACTTTTTATAGCAGCAAAAAACTACTCTGGTAAAAATAAAATTCAATTTAGCATAGTTAGATACGGTAATGTTTTAGAATCCAGAGGCTCAGTGATACCGCTATTTAAAAAACAGATGAAAGAGGGAGTTCTTGGCATTACAGACGAAAGCATGACAAGATTTGCTATTACTCTCGAGGAAGGGGTTGAGATGGTTCTTTGGGTTATTCAAAATTCTTTAGGGGGAGAAATTTTTGTACCAAAAATACCTTCTTTTAAAATTTTAGATTTAGCAAAAATGATGTCGCCAAAATCAAGAATTAAAAAAATAGGGATAAGAAAAGGTGAAAAAATTCATGAAGATCTGATCACAACAAGTGACTCCATCTCCACTTATGATATTGGAAAATATTATGTAATTTTGCCAGATAACAGCTTTGAAACTGTTTCAAAATTTAAAAAAAAATTTAAAATCTGTAAAAAAGTGAAAGAAAATTTTCACTATAATTCAAGTGATAATAGTGATTTTATCGATGGAGAAATATTAAAAAAATATTTAAAAAAGAATTCTATAATTTAGAGTTTAAAATCAACAAATGTTAGGTATTCTCAAAAATAAAAAAAATAGTATTTTAAATCATATCATCGGAGACTTTTCAGAAAAACTCATTAACAATAAAAATTTTATTTTTGCAAATCATATTGAAAATATTAAAAAATTTATTTTAAAAAATAATTTAATGAATCTAAAATTGATTGTAATAAATAAAAAAAAAAAAAGTTTTATCAAAGTTCTGAATCTCTTAATTTTAATTTATAGCTATAAAGAATTTAAAAAAAATTTTATCTTGATGTATAAATTTAAAAACTACGTTACAGCTAATAATTTAATTCCAGACTGGCCCTCAAATTATCAAAAGTTAAATTTTGTGAGATGTTGCTATGTTTGGATAAAAAATATGTCTAAAATAATCTTCTTCTACAATAAAATAGAGTTAATAATTATACAGAAAAAATGACAACTCTTTTAAATTTCAATTTACAAAAAAAAACAGGAGTAATTTATTATCCTGAAAAAAAGATTATAAGAAAATTTTCGATAAATAAAAAAAATAAAAAACTTAAGAATGAGTTTGATGGATTTAATTGGTATTTGCATAAATATAAAAAAAATATTGGAAAAAAAAATCTAAAATTAAAATTTATTAAAGATCACAACTACATTAATTTTCCTATTATAAAAGCATCAAAAAAACAATTTTGGACTCCATTAAAAGAAAATGTAAAACATATAAATATATTGGTAAGTCATTATTTAAAAGTTTGGCCTAAGTTTCATAAAACTTGTTACCATGGTGATTTGACTATCGAGAATGTACTTTTTGAAAACAATTATAGGCCAATAATTATAGATTGGGAATTTTTTAAAAAAAAAGAAATTTGGGGTCTGGATATTTGCCATTTATTAATATCCTCAGTTATTCTACCAACTTTAGCAAAAAATAAAACTTATATACCATTATCAGAATTGAAATTATTTAAAAAAATTTGGGAAAGTTTTTTTGAAGGAAAAAAACTAATTTATTTGAGGGATCCAGTAGAATATTTAAAAAATGTAAATAAAAAAATTTTAAAATCAAAAAGAAGCGATTTTATTTTAAAAATAAACAAGTTTCAAAAAAAACAATTATTAGAAACAATAAATGGTTAAGATAAATAAAATAGCATTGTTAATTAATTGGCCTAGGGAAATTGATATGTTTATTCAATTGATAGAGGCGTTGCCGCAAAAACAAAAAGAAATAATTGTTAATGATATTAAATCTAGAGAAAGAGGACGAAATAATTTATATAAAATAATTGTTAAAGTTTTAAAAAAAAAAAAATTAAAATATAAACTTTTTTCTAAGATATATAAAAAAGAACAATATACAGTTGTAATAAGTACTGGAGAGACTTGTTCAGAAAAAATTTCCACATATTCAATTTTAAAATTTATATATGCGAGAACTATTGGGTTAATTTTGCAAAAAACCGGTTTAGCTAATATTATGGTGTATTTATTAAATAAACCTTTAACAGCTGAGGCTCATAAAAATAAGCTCGGTTCAGTTTGGTATCCAGAAAAGAATTTGGGAAAAAAAATAATAAAGTTTCCAGATGGTATGGATTTAAAAACAAAAAATTATCCTTATCCTGAATACGAGAATATTTTTGATACATTCTTAACACTTGGAAAATTTGAGACGAAAATTATAAAAAAAAAATTTTATAAAAAAAATTGTTTTGAAATGGGATATTTAAGGTATGAAAATATTCAAACCAAAAAAAAAATATATCAAAAAATCTTTAAAGAATTCAAATTAAATAAAAATAAAAAAATTATTTTTTGGACACCTACACACATTGATGGGAACGAGGAGGCCGATAATATTAACCTCTGGATTAATAAAATAAATGCCCTAACAAAAAATTATAATATAATTATAAGACCTCATCCAAAAACTTTAATGACTAGACCTAATTTTGTAAATAAATTGAATAAGCTTAATTATTTTGTAGATAAAGAACAAAACCGTAAAATAGGAGAATTATTTAAAATTTCAGATTTTGTTATATCAGATTATGGAGGAACTTTATTTAGTGCGATATATTTAGACAAACCAATATTAGCTTTAAATTTAAAAAATGACAGTGAATTCGTCAAAGGTTTAAAAGATAATTTTTCTCTTGATTTAATAATAAGAAAAAAATTAATTTGTTTAAATGCGGATACCTCAATATCAAATATAAATAAAATTCCAAAATTAATTATGAGTAAAAATTATGCACGAGTAATTAAAAAATTAAGAGAAAAATATTTTGGACTAAAAATAGATAAAAATATCAATCGTACTAAAAATTATTTATTAAATTATTTATAAAGATATGAAAAAAATACAATTAATTTCTACTGATTTTACTCCAAAGGTTTTAGATAAAAAAAAACTATTTTACTTAGGTGCCTGGTGCAACAATAACAATAAAATAGGAGACGATAAACAAGTTTTAAAATATGTTTGGTTTAAAAGAAAAATATTAGAAAAAGATTATAAATATTTAAGTAATATTTTTAACAAACTAATTAAGATTATACCCGTATATTTAAACAATTATCATAAAAAAAAATATCCAATTATTTTCTGGCAATCAATGATTTGGGTTTGGCTTTCCTTTTATATAAATTCAACATTTTTTAGATGGAAAACAATAAAGGAGGCAATTTTAAAAAATAAAAAAAAAAAAATTAAATTTGTACAAATTCAATTTGATAGTTTAATTTGTGCAAGAGATACTCATAGTTATAAAAATTTTATGCAAGAGTCTAAAATTTTTAATGAATATAACTTTTCTAAAATATCAAACTATTTTCATAAAGACATTGATATTATTAAAAAAAAAAAATTTATTAAATATAATTTCTACCAAAAATTTCAATATAGTTTTATAGCTCAGTTTTTTTCAATTGTAAAAAGAACATTGAATTTTGTAAAAATAAATTTTATTCAAAATAAAACAATTGTACTTCAGGGATTCAATATAAAAAATTTAATTTTTTTAAATCTAAATCGTTTGAGCATTCCTTTATTTATTGATGAGATATTTCCGGTAAAGGATATTAAACTTTGTAAACTTTCAACTCAAAATATCTCAAAAAGGAAAAAAATAAAATTTAAATTCAAAACAAATAATAGTTATGAAAAATATTTATTAGATTCTCTTATTTTTGATTTACCAACTTGTTTCTTGGAAGATTATAATAAAATTGAAAATGAAACAAAAAAAATACAAATAAACACCAATTTAATAATTTCGAGTGTAGGGCATTATTTCAATGACAAATATAAAACATGGTTATTTCTTGAGAAAGTTCTTAAAAAAACTAAGTTTATAATCAAAGAACATGGTGGAAATCACTCTATTTCAAGGCACTCAGCTTTTTTTGATTATGATAGAAAAGTAAGTGACATGTTTGTGCCTTGGAGCAAACATTCAAGTCTACCAGCAGAAAAATTTATTGGCTATAACACTGAAAACCACGAATCGAAAAATTTACTTTATGCAGGATTTGAGTCTGATAAATACCCATCCAGAATTATACCCGATATAACTACAATAAATGAATTAGATAACATCCCTAATTTACTTCATCTAACTAAAAATTTGAATAAAAATATTTTGAAAAAATTGGTTTACTGTGAAAAAAAAGTAAGAGATGTAAGAATTATTAATTCTATTATAAAAATAATCGGAAAAAATAAAATTAGAAAAAAAGGAACATTTATAAAAGAACTCAAAAAAGCAAAACTAGTGATTTGTGATTATCCTCAAACAACATATCTAGAGTGTTTGGTTACATGCCCAACTTTAATAGTCGTTAATTCTAAAAATTCTTGGGCACCATTAAAAAAATATAATAAATTATACTATCTTTTAGAAAAAAATAATATGCTTTTTAAGGATATAAAAAGTGCAACTAAATTTATTAATAAAAATTGGAGACATATTGAAGACTGGTGGAACTCAAAAACAATTAAAGAAATAAAAAAAAAAATATTAAAAGAGTTTAATATTGATACAAATGTAAATGGAATAAAAAAGTGGAATAAATTTGTAAGCAATCATACTAAATTGTAAATTCAACACTTCAGTCAAAATCATTGTAAAAT
>Ga0233444_10004099_pt1 | contig 14084 bp, 12 predicted proteins | sample SI_124_October20_6_FD_182792 | JGI IMG/M metagenome (GOLD analysis project Ga0233444, IMG submission 182792) | Seawater microbial communities from Saanich Inlet, British Columbia, Canada - SI_124_October2016_10_MG | ecosystem: Environmental > Aquatic > Marine > Inlet | place: Canada: British...
AAGAAATTGGTAAGACTGTTCATTTATCAGGATGGCTTCATAGAAAAAGAGACCATGGAAATTTATTATTTATAGATCTAAGAGATCATTATGGTATCACCCAATGTGTTATTGAAAATAAAAACATATCATTTCCATTATTAGAAAAATCGAAACCAGAGTCTGTTTTAAAAATAACTGGAAAAGTAGTTAAAAGAACCCTGGGCACAGAAAATTTGGATTTAAAAACTGGAAAAATTGAAGTTTCAATTCAATCTGTAGAAATTCTATCAAATGCTAAAGAATTGCCAATACCAGTTTTTGGAGAACAAAATTATCCTGAAGATATAAGATTAAAATATAGATTTTTAGATCTAAGAAGAGATGAGATGCATAAAAATATTATTCTGAGATCAAATGTAATTTCTTTTATTAGATCTGAAATGTTAAAATTAGATTTTTTAGAATACCAGACACCAATTCTAACCTCTTCTAGCCCTGAAGGTGCAAGAGACTTTTTAGTACCGAGTAGATTAAATCCAGGAAAATTTTATGCCTTACCTCAAGCTCCACAACAATTTAAACAATTAATAATGGTTTCAGGTTTTGATAAATATTTTCAAATTGCCCCTTGTTTTAGAGATGAAGATGCTAGAGCTGATAGGAGTCCAGGTGAATTTTATCAGCTAGATATAGAAATGTCATTTGTTGAACAAGAAGATGTATTTCAAGTAGTTGAAAAATTACTGATTAGTTTATTTAAAAAATTCTCAGATAAAAAAATTATTAATGAAAAATTCCCTAAAATTCCTTATCAAGAGGCAATGAAAAAATATGGAACTGACAAACCTGATTTAAGAAATCCGTTAATTATAAAAGATATGACCTCAATTTTTACTAGAGAAGATGTTAAATTTGATATTTTCAAAAAATTAGTAAAATCTGGATCGGTTGCTAGAGCGATAATTACAAAAAATACAAAAGATAAACCAAGAAGTTTTTTTGACAATATTGATAAATGGGCAAAAGAACAAGGCGCATCAGGTTTAGCCTATTTTACTATTGAACAAGATGTAAAAATTACAGGAAAAGGTCCTATCGGAAAATTTTTTAGCGAGGATTCGCTTAAAGAAATAATGAAGATTAGTGGAGCCGAAGTTGGTGATAGTATATTTCTAGCTTGCGGCAATACAAAAGAAATCGAAAAAATACTTTCTTTAGCTAGGGATAAAATTGCGAGAGATTTAAAAATAATTGATAAAAATAAATTTGCATTTTGTTGGATCGTTGATTATCCAATGTATGAATTTGATGAGAATTCTAAAAAAATTATTTTTAGTCACAATCCTTTTTCTATGCCTCAAGGAAATATTGAAGAGCTAAATCTAAATAAGCCATTAGAAATTAATGCCTATCAATACGATATTGTTTGTAATGGAATTGAACTTTCATCAGGTGCTATAAGAAATCATATACCAGAATTAATGTATCAATTATTTTCTGTAGCAGGCTATAATGTCAAAGATGTTAATGAAAAATTTAGTGGCATGATTAATGCATTGAGTTATGGAGCACCACCACACGGAGGAATTGCTCCCGGGATAGATAGAATTGTAATGTTATTGGCTGGTAAAGAAAATATTAGAGAAGTTACATTGTTTCCCATGAATCAGAATGCCCAAGATTTAATGATGAAAGCACCATCTGAAGTGGATGATAAGCAATTAAAAGAATTAGGAATTAAAAAAGATATTAAAAAAAATTAACTTTTTGTTTTAAGATTAATTCTAATATCAGACAGATCAACCAGCTTTTCCTCATAATTACTTCTTACAAAACCTTTTGATGTTATGTTTTTAACAATTTTAAGGAATTTATCGTCATTACTTTCTGTATCGATATTTTTGGAATTTACTATAGCTGGAGTATGAGCTAAATCTTCTTTACCTAAATATGATATAGCTAACTCTCTAAAAACATAATCTAAAATTGAAGAGGCGCTCAAAATTCTGTCATTACCTATAACATTACCAGATGGTTCAAATTTAGTATCGATAAAAGCATCCACATATTCATCTAAAGGAACTCCATATTGTAAACCTAATGATATAGCTATTGCAAAATTATTCATCATTGCTTTAACTAACTCACCTTCTTTATTTGTATCAATGAAAATTTCTCCAATTTTGCCATCATCATATTCACCAGTGTGCAAATAAACCTTGTGATCACCTATTTGAGCTTTTTGAATATAACCCTTTCTTCTATCTGGCATTTTAAAACGTGCATTATTTTTAATTTTAACATTATTTAAATTTTTGAATTTATTATCTTTATTGGCACTTGGTAATTTTTCCGTAATACTATCTGGAATAGAACTTCCTATCTTCGAACTAGTTTTTTTATCATTTTTTTTATCGCCAATTTTTTTGGTTTTACGATTATTAAGTTTTACATCAATAACCTCGACATCTCCGTCAGTTCTTTGATCTATTTTAGATAGCTCTTTATCGTTTAGATCGTTAAGAGTATGAACAGTTTTAAAAGTACAAGTGTAGTAGGTTTCAACGATAAATTTTTTCATAAATAAATGGAATCTAATATGTTTAAGATATATATTAATTAAGTTAAGTGTCTATTGTATAATAATACAATTATAAATTGTGTGGATTTAAAATATTAAATATGAATTTGAAAATTATTTTTACTTGGTGGAATAGGCAAACCTTTGGAACTTTTCTTAAAACTTTATTTTATGGCATTTATGTTGGCCAGGATGAGTTGGGAAATAAATACTACAAAAACAAGAATAACGAAAGATGGGTTATTTACCACAAAAATATCGAAGCAACTAAAATTACTTCAGATTGGTATTTGTGGATTCATCATACCATAGACAAGATCCCAGATGTAAAAGATAACAAAAAATATCTGTGGCAAAAAAGTCATTTAGAAAATCAAACTGGATCAGAAAATAGTTATAAGCCGATAAAAATTAAAAAGGAAGATGTTGAAAAGAAATATGAGACTTGGAAGTAAAATTATTTTTTTTTTAATTTATTTTTTTCTTTCATACAATTTATCTTCCGCCGAAGATAGAATCACAACTACACCTTTAATTAATTTAGATAAAATAAAACCAAGTTTTGAAGAATTAAATAACGAAAGTGAAAAATCATCATCAAGTCAAAATATAAAAAAAAAAAAAGAAAACTGGTAGTTCCTCGACCTCTTCTCATGCTATTTTAATCGGACTGGATAAAATAACAGCTAAATCTTTAAAACTTGTAGTCAATTTAAATGAAGTAAAAAAATTTGGCCCATTAGAGATTAAAATTCTAAAATGTGGAAAAATTAAAGTTAATAACAAAATTGATGATGTTGCGTATATGCAAGTAAAAGACCTTACAAAAAATGAAAATGAAAAAGTATTTATTTTTAACGGATGGACTTTTGCTTCAGACCCTAGTTTAACTCCATTTGATCATGCAATTTATGACTTACAACTGCTAAACTGTTATAATGTTTAGTAGAACTTTTCTTTACTTAACCAATTTGTATCAAAGTTAGAGTCTATAAATTTTTTATGCTTTAAAATCTTTTTATGCAAATCAATTGTGGTTGTAATTCCTTCAAGCACAAATTCATCTAACGATCTCAAAGTTCTTTGAATGGCTTCAGTTCTATTTCTTCCTTTACAAATCACTTTTGCAATTAGACTGTCATAGTAGGGAGTAACTTTGCAACCTTGAAAAATAGATCCGTCAACTCTAGTTCTAAAACCCGAAGGTTGATGGCAAACTGTAATCGTACCAGGGCTAGGTTGAAAATCTAAAGCAGGATTTTCGGCATTTATTCTACATTCAATAGAATGTCCTCTTGGATCTATATCACTTTGGTTAAGAGCTGTATCCCCTGTAAATGCTATCCACAATTGTTCTTTTACAATATCAATGCCTGTTTGAACTTCTGTTACTGGGTGTTCTACTTGAACTCTAGTATTCATCTCCAAAAAATAGAACTTTCCATTTTCATAAATATATTCAACTGTACCAGCTCCTTCATAATTAATTTGTTCTACCATCTTAACAGTTTTCTCCAATAGATCTTTTCTCTGATTTTCAGTTAGAACAGGACTAGGTGTTTCTTCTATTAATTTTTGATGTCTTCTTTGTACTGAACAATCTCTTTCTCCCAGATGAACAGTCTTATTTTTACCCGACATTATTTGAACTTCAATATGTCTCGGATGTTTAAAATATTTTTCTATATAGAGTTCATCGTTGTTAAAAAATTTTTTAGCTTCTAACTTCGCTGTTAGAAATAAATTTTCTAATTTATCTTCTTCCTCAACTATTTTCATCCCTTTTCCACCACCACCACCCGCAGCCTTAATTAGGACTGGGTAACCAATTTCTTTACATAATGATTTAGCTTCATCAACAGATTTTACTCCTCCTTCAGATCCCTCAATAACCGGTAAGCCATACTTTTTTGCTATTCTTTTTGCCTCTATTTTGTCTCCCATTTTTGAAATTAAATCTGCACTAGGGCCTATAAACTTTATTCCATGTTTATTAACTATGTCAGAAAATTTTGCATTTTCTGATAAAAAACCATAGCCCGGATGAATTGCTTCAGCGCCGGTTAGATCTACAGCTGACATGATTGATGAAATATTTAGATAACTATTTTGAGGTTGGTGCGATCCAATACATACACTTTCATCAGCAAGCCTTACGTGCATAGAGTCAGCATCGACATCGGAATGAACAGCTACTGTTCCTATTCCCCATTCTTTACAAGCTCTTATTATTCTAACAGCTATCTCCCCTCTGTTAGCTATTAAAACTTTTTTGAACATTATAAATTTATTTAAGAAGAATCAAAGTTTGACCGAACTCTACAGGTTGACCATCTTTAACTAACACTTTTTTAACCTCACCATCAGCTGTTGAAGGAACATGGTTCATCGTTTTCATTGCCTCAACAATCATTACAGTCTGACCTTTTTTTATTTTATCACCAACTTGAACAAATTTTTTGGCTCCTGGTTCTGCAGCTAAATAAGCTGTACCAATAATTGGAGATTTTACTCTTATTCCGTCTGAATCATCTGAAGATTTTAAAACTGATTTATTTGGAGATACAACTGCGCTTATTTTTGACTGTTCAAATGCAATGGAAGCTTTAGAAACTTTAATTTTAGTTTGTCCTTCTTGATATTCTAATTCTGTTAAACCAAATTCTTTTAAATTTTCTACAAGTTCTTTAATTAGTTTTTTATCAATTTTCATTTTTATAAATATTTACTCATTGCTTTTAAAGCCATTATATAACCGTCTGCCCCAAAACCACAAATTATGCCCTTAGCTAATTTACTTATTAGGGATTTGTGTCTGAATTCTTCTCTATTATAAATATTACTTATATGCAATTCAATAATTGGTATTTTAAGAATTTTTAAAGCATCATGTATCGCTACAGAAGTATGAGTGTATCCCCCGGCATTTATAATTAAGCCTTGATGCGCATTTCTAGAACTTTGAATTTTTTCAACAAGTTCGCCTTCTATATTAGATTGGAACATAGAGAGATTTATATTGTTCTTATTAGCAAATTCTTTACAATTTTTTTCAATATCTTTTAGGGTAAAACTTCCATATTGATTTTTTTCTCTTTCACCTAAAAGGTTGAGGTTTGGTCCATTAAGAATTATAATTTTACTCATCAATATTTAATATTATTACTGATTAGCTGAATTATGGCAAAAATACAATTAAATGGAAAAAAAATATCAATTAAATCAAACTTTTCATTACATGATTTATTAAATAAATATAAGTTGATTAATAAAAAAGTTGCAATTGAACACAATGGAACAATCATTCCGAAAATAAACTATAAAAAAAAATATTTAAAAAATGACGATAAAGTAGAAATTGTTCATTTCATCGGAGGCGGTTAATTTGAAAAAAGATATTTTAAAAGTTGCAGGAAAATCACTTAAATCAAGATTAATTGTAGGGACTGGAAAATACAAAAACTTTTCTGAAACTGCAAAAGCTATAAAAGCTTCAGGTGCAGATATAGTCACTGTTGCGGTAAGAAGGGTAAATATTCTAGATAAAAAAAAACCAATATTAACTGATTACCTGAATCCAAAAAAAATAATCTATTTACCTAATACAGCTGGATGTTTTAATTCTGAAGAAGCTCTCAGAACTTTAAGATTAGCTCGAGAAATGGGAGGCTGGAAATTAGTTAAGTTAGAAGTTTTGGGTGATAAGAAAACTTTATACCCGGACATGATGGAAACAATTAAATCCACAAAGATACTTGTCAAAGAAGGTTTTAAAGTCATGGTTTATTGTACAGACGATCCTTTGCTGGCAAAAAAATTGGAAGATAATGGGGCATCTGCAATTATGCCTTTAGCTTCCCCAATTGGATCAGGATTAGGGCTGCAAAATAAAGTTAATATTTCCTTAATTATTAAACAATCAAAAGTTCCTGTAATAGTAGATGCTGGAATAGGAACAGCTTCCGACGCAACTATAGCTATGGAGTTAGGTTGCGACGGAGTTTTAATCAATAGTGCTATAGCTAATGCTAAAAAACCTATCTTAATGGCTGAAGCTTTTAAGGATGCTGTAATTTCAGGAAGAAAATCCTATTTAGCTGGCAGAATGCAAAAAAATTATTTTGCCCAACCTAGCTCACCAATTAAAGGATTGATTTAGATTTTTTTTTTCTTCTCACCCAAAGAGTTCTAAAATTTTTTTTTAATTTCTTTTTTTTAATTTCTTTTTTATCTTTTCTAACTTCTTTTTTTTCTTTTTTTTTTATTTTTTTTTTTTTTTTAATAAATTTTTTATTTGATGTTTTAGTCTCTGGAATTTGGCTAATATTTTCAATTATATTTATAATTTTTTTTGATTTATTTAATAACTCAATTTTATATTCTGGAATTATTAATTTTTGGTCAGATAATATTTCAATTTTAAATAAATATTTTTTTTGAAAATACTTTAATTCTTCTAGTAAATTTTTTTCAATAAAAAGATTTACTTTTTCTGGGACATAAGATTTTATTATCTTTACTTTATCAGTAAAAGCTAAATATTGAATTTTTTTTATAATTTTTTGTGAAAATGAACTAAGTGATAGTTGAGTTTCCCACTTAATAGAACCTTCACGTAATCTTTGTCTAGTCATTTCAAGTAGACCAAAATTGCTAATCCTTCCAATTTGAATTCTAGCTCTATCTTTTCTAATACTTTCTCTCATTTTTTTTTCTACAGTACGTCGATTGTAAAAATTCATCATATCAATAAAATCAATGACAATTAAGCCAGATAAATCTCTTAATTTAATTTGATGAGCTATTTCTTCTGCAGCTTCTAAATTAGTGTTTAATGCAGTTTTTTCAATATTAATTTGTTTAGTTGATTGTCCAGAATTAATATCAATTGAAACTAAAGCTTCTGTGGGGTTTATTACCAAGTAACCACCTGATTTTAACTTTACAGTTGGCTCGTAAATATTATTGAGTTCTTTTTCTATATTGGCATCGTGAAAAAGAGGTATTTTTCCTCTATATTTTTTTATATTTTTTACGTTTTTAGGCATTAGCTCTTTCATAAATTTTTTCGCTTTTTGATAAGCATCATTTCCCTCAACATAAACATTCTTTGTATCGTTATCATAAGTGTCTCTAAGAGTTCTCTTAATTATATCGCCTTCTTCATAAACAAGAGATGGCGCATTAGAGTCTAATGCTTCATCTTTTATCTGATCCCAAGTTTTAAGTGTGTTTTGAAAATCTTTTTCTATTTCATTTTTTGTTTTATTTGCTCCTGCAGTTCTAACAATAACCCCCATACTCTTTGGAATGTCTATTTCATTAAGAATGTCTCTTATTTTTTGTCGATCAGATGAGTTGAAAATTTTTCTAGAAATTCCACCACCTTTTGCTGTGTTAGGCATTAGAACCATGTATTTACCAGCTAGAGATATGAAAGTTGTGAGAGCGGCACCTTTTTGACCTCTTTCTTCCTTAATAACCTGTATCAAAATTACTTGACCGGGCTTGATGACTTCTTGAATTTTATATCTTTTGATGCCGAATGAAGATTTTACTTTTTCACGATAATTTTTTTTTTTATTATCTTTTATCTCATCAGAATTGTTCTCTTTAACTTTATCATCAATTTCACTACTATTAACCTGTTGAGAATTTTCTAAAATAGATTCAGACGCATCATCCTTAAGATCTTCTCTTATTTTTTCTTCTGCTATTTTTAATTTTTCTTTATCTTCGGACGGTATTTGATAATAGTCTGATTGAATATCATTAAATGCTAGAAAACCATGTCTTTCTCTTCCAAAATTTATAAACGCAGCTTGCAGTGAAGGTTCAACCCTACTAACTGTTGCAAGATAAATATTATTTTTAAAATTTAAATTATTTTTATCTTCAAATTCGTATTCTTCAATTGAGTTATTAGATTTAAGAACAATACGTGTTTCATTAGGATGCGAAGCATCGATGTATAAATTTTTTTCCATTTTATTTGAATTCCTTTAAATTTGTTGAAATCTGTGAATTTTAAAATTGTCATAGTTTTATTTTATACGATTTTGTGAATAAATACACTTATTTAAATTTTAATGCCTAAAGAAAGTCAAATTTTTAATTAATAAAATAGACATATGCTAAATTTTCTTAATTTTTCACTAAAGTTTTTGATCATATTTTCAATAACCACTTTATTGTTTGCTCTATCAACATTATGGTATTTCTCAATTGGGTTACCTGATTATAAAAAACTATCAAATTACCAGCCACCAATTTCTAGCAGAGTGTATTCTGGAGATGGAAAATTAATAGCTGAATATGCCATTGAAAAAAGATTGTTCGTGCCTTTTGAGTCGATACCAGACATAGTAATTAATTCATTTTTATCTGCTGAAGATAAAAATTTTTTTAGACATCCAGGAGTTGATGCCAAAGGTATTCTAAGAGCTGTTGTTAAAAATATTGCTAATATATATCAAAATAAAAGACTAGAGGGTGCCTCAACCATAACGCAACAGGTAGCTAAAAATTTTCTTCTAACAAATGAAGTTTCAATAAAAAGAAAAATTAAAGAAGCAATTTTAGCTTTTAGAATTGAAAGAGCATACACAAAAAAGAGAATTTTAGAATTATATCTAAACCAAATATACCTGGGTCAAGGCACATATGGAATAGCAGCTGCAAGTCTAGAGTATTTTGACAAACCTATAAAAGAACTGACTTATTCAGATGCAGCTTTACTGGCTGCTTTGCCAAAAGCACCAAGTAAATATAACCCCTATAAATATCCTAAAGTCGCAGAATTTAGAAGAAACTTAGTTCTTCAAAATTTAGAGGAAAATAAATTTATTTCCAGGGATCAACTTAACGAATTAAAAAAAATTAAATTAAATTTAAAAAAAAGAAAAATTGAAATAGTTAATGAGGCAAATTCATATACTGAAGAAGTAAGAAGATCTGTTAACGAAAATTTTGGTTTTGAAAAGTTATATTATCAAGGGTTAAGTATTAGAACTCCATTAAATATTGACTATCAAATTCAAGCAATAAAATCTCTTAGAAAAGGTATTGAAGATTATGACAGAAGACATGGCTGGAGAGGACCTATCACTAATAAGATAAAAGATAAGAATTGGAAAAATAAATTAAGTAAATATAAATTAGATCCAACATTAAATTGGCAATTTGCGGAAATTAAAGAAATTAATAATTTTGAAGTAAAATTTAATATTATTAATAGTAATAAAAAGATGGTTGAAGGAACTTTATCTGCAAAAAATTTAAAATGGACATTATCAAAAAAAAAATTTATTCCTGATAGATATAATATAGGTGATATAGTTTTTGTAAAAAAAGAGAGTAATAATTGGTCATTAAAACAATATCCAAAGGTTAATGGTGGAATAGTTGTATTGGATCCTTTTACTGGTGATGTAAATGCATTGGCCGGAGGTTTCAATTATAAATCGAGTGAATTTAATCGTGTAACTCAAGCTAAGAGACAACCTGGCTCAGCATTTAAACCAATTGTCTACGCTGCAGCACTAGAAAATGGTTTTTCCCCAAATTCAATAATACTTGATGCTCCTTTCGTAGAAAGTCAGGGCGTAGGCTTGAAAAATTGGAAGCCAGAAAATTATGGAAAAAAATTTTATGGTCCATCAACTTTTAGAAAAGGAATAGAATACTCTAGAAATTTAATGACTGTTAGAATAGCAAAAATTTTAGGTTTAAATGAAATCTTAGAATTATCAAAAAAATTAAATATTTACGAAGAAATTCCCGAATTGCTATCAGTATCTTTAGGTGCAGCAGAAACAACTCTAATTAATCTTACATCTGCATACGCTCCTTTTGTAAATGGTGGAAAAAAAATTGATCCAAATTTAATTTCAAGAATACAAGACAGAAGAGGTAAAACGATTTTCCAAGTACAAAATAGAAGATGCTTAGGATGCGATAAATTTATTGATCAGTCAATCGAGTACCCAAAAATTGAAAATACTAATAAAAGGGTGCTTAGTAAAGAAACAGCCTATCAAATGGTTTCAATATTAAGAGGAGCTGTAAAAAGAGGTACAGCAAAAAAATTAAAATCTCTTAAGGTTCCATTAGCAGGAAAGACGGGAACAACTAATGATAACTATGATGCTTGGTTTATTGGTTTTTCTTCAAATTTAGTCATTGGCGTATACATTGGTTTTGATAACCCAAAAAGCTTAGGTAAGTTTGAAACCGGCTCGAAAGCAGCTCTACCAATATTTAAAAATTTTATTGAAAATGCACTTTATAAAGAAGATTTTGAAGATTTTAAAATTCCTGAAAACATTCTTTTAACCTCGTTAAATTATGATACTGGTATGAAATCTTTACCAGGAGAAAAAAATACAATTATTGAAGCTTTAAAAATAAGAGATATTAACAGTATTGATAATAACAATTTAATTTCAATCAATGAAAGTGATACATTGATTAAGTTTAGACAATTTTACTAATGCAAAATTTTGAAAACAAATTAGCAATTATAAAAAAAATTCTTAATAATATCAGGGGGTATCTTTGATAACCAAGATGTTGAGAATAAACTTAAAGAGTTAGAAAAAACTCTATTACTTAAAAATTTTTGGAAAGATAAAAATTTAGCACAAAAAACTGTAAAACAAAAAAAAATTTTTGAAAATATTTTAAATTCATACAAAAAATCATCAATTGAAATTAATAATATTAATGATTTATTTAATCTTGCCACACAAGAAAGGGATGAAGAAACTATTGAGGACTGCAATTTAAAAATAGAGCAAATTTTAAAAGATATCAAACAAAACGAAGTTAATTGTTTTCTTTCAGGGGAAAACGATGATTATAATGTTTATCTTGAGATTCATGCTGGAGCCGGAGGAACAGAAAGTCAGGATTGGGCCGACATGCTTCGTAGAATGTATATGAAATGGTTTGACAAAAAAAAATACAAATATGAAATAATTAGTGAACACAAAGGGGAAGAAGCTGGAATTAAATCTTCTATAGTCAAAGTTGATGGTCAATATTTATATGGATTAATGAGAGCTGAGTCTGGTGTACATAGATTAGTAAGAATATCTCCTTTTGACAGTGGAGCCAGAAGACACACAAGTTTTGCTAGCGTTTGGGTATATCCAGCGATTGAGGATGATATTAACATTAAGATAGATGAAAAAGATTTAAGAATTGACACATACAGATCAAGTGGCGCAGGTGGACAACACGTTAACACAACTGACAGCGCTGTAAGAATAACACACATACCAACTAAAATTGTTGTGCAATGTCAAAATCAAAGATCACAACATAAAAATAAGGAAACTTGTTATAAAATGTTAAAAGCGAGATTATACGAACACGAGATGCAAAAGCGAGAAGAAGAAAACCAAAAAGAATTAAACACAAAAACAGATATAGGCTGGGGACATCAAATTAGATCTTATGTTTTGCAACCTTATCAGTTGGTAAAAGATTTAAGGAACAAAACAGAAAGTACTAATCCGCTAAGTGTGTTAAATGGTAATATAGATAATTTTATAGAGGAAGGAATTAAAAACAGGAAATGAAAAATTTTTTTTCTACTATAATTTTACTAATATTTTTCATTTTAATTCTATTTATATTAGTTTTATCTACTATTGGAATTGAAACGAATAAATTTAATAGTATTATTTCAAGTAAAATCAATCAAACTAACAATGATATTAATTTAGATTTAAATACAATTAAGTTTAAATTTGATATTAAGAAAATTAGTTTATTTTTAGAAACAAATAATACACAGATAGATTTTCGTAAAACTCAAATTCCTGTCAAAAACATAAAAGTTTTTATAGATTTTTTATCATTAATAAAATCAGAATCTAAAATTAAAAAAATTAATTTAGTTTTACATCAGCTTGATAGTGAGCAATTAAAAAAATTATCTTTAATATTTAAACCATCTAATTTTACCAGCTTTATTAAAAATAAAATTAAGCAAGGAAAATTGAATATTGAATTAGAGGTGTATTTAGATAATAATAATTTATTAGATAATTTCATTGCACGTGGATCAGTTACAAATCTAAAAGCTGAAATTATAAGTGATATTCATGTAGAAAAAACGAACTTTACCTTTTTTGCAGACAAATCAGATATTTTACTTAAAAATATCAACAGTAGATCTGGGCCTTTCAATTTAACTGATGGTGATCTGAAATTAACATTATCTCCAGAAATTTCTTTAGAGACTAATTTTCAAACAAATCTTAAATATAACGATCAATCTGAAAATTATATTAATATAATAAAAGATCTCAAATATACCAAAGATTTGATTAGCCTAGAAGCTGATTTAAACAATAGTTTTATCATTGAGTTTGATAAAACTTATAAAATAAAAGCATATACTTATAAGAGTAATGGCAAGATTTTGAAGGCAACTTTAGACTTTAAAAAACCTATAGATAACTTTTTCCTAGATAAAAAAATTAATCAATTATCTCTAATTAATTCAGAAATTAAAACAAACTTTAATTCAAAAAAAAATATCATAAATATTTCTGGTAAATATTTAATAAATAAAGAAAATGATCCCTTATCATTTAATTTAGAAAACATTATTAATAAAGAGCTGTTAAACCTAAAAGTTAATATAGATTATAGCAAACTTATTGAGTTAGAATTTATAAATTATAAAAAAAAAAATGGTTCTATTGCTAATATTTCATTAGATTTTGAAAAAAAAAACGACTTTATTAAAATAAAAAATTTTAATTTAATGGAAGGAAATAATTTTATTTCCATTGATGATTTAAAGTTTAATAAAGAAAAATTTTCAACTTTTAAAAAATTTACAGTAAAAACTAGTAAAGGTAAAAAAATAAATAATGATTTTTCTATTAATTATGAAAAAAAAATATCAATAAAAGGGAAAAAGTTTGATGCAAGTAATTTACCAAAAATTTTAAATCGTAAAGAAGAAAAAAATAAATTTTCCCATATAAGTAAAGAAATAGAGATCGATTTTGCAAATATTACAGTTCCTTTATCAGAAAATCTAAAAAATTTCAGATTAATAGGAAAAATAGAAAAAGGAAATTTCACAAAAATTTCTTCTAAAGGTGATTTTGGAGCGAATAATTTTTTAGATATCACAATGAAAGAAGATAAAAAAAATAAAAAAAAATATCTTGAAATTTATTCAGATTTAACAAAACCTCTTTTAACTGAATATAGTTTTTTCAAAGGTCTTACGGGAGGCAAGATGTTATTTTCATCTGCAATTGATGGAGAGAGCGCTAAATCAAAATTAAAAATTGAAAATTTTAAAGTTATAAATGCTCCAGGCATGATTAAATTATTATCTTTAGCTGATTTAGGTGGCTTAGCTGATTTAGCGGAAGGAGAAGGTTTATCTTTTGATATTCTAGAAATTAATATGGAAAAAAATAAGGATTTTTTAAAACTTAACGAGATAGTTGCTCTTGGACCTAGTATTTCAGTTATAATGGAGGGATAT
>Ga0233444_10004101_pt1 | contig 14075 bp, 10 predicted proteins | sample SI_124_October20_6_FD_182792 | JGI IMG/M metagenome (GOLD analysis project Ga0233444, IMG submission 182792) | Seawater microbial communities from Saanich Inlet, British Columbia, Canada - SI_124_October2016_10_MG | ecosystem: Environmental > Aquatic > Marine > Inlet | place: Canada: British...
TGTGAAAGACTCTACATCTATTAAGGTAAATAACAGAACTATCAATAATATTACTGGATTTACAGGTAACAAAGAGGTTAGGCTTTTAGGATATGGTAGAAACCCACAAGTTACTATCGAACAAAATGATCCCATGCCATTACAAATTAATGGCTTAATATCGGAGTTGATTACATAATGTTTTTTCAATTACTTGGTGCTGGAATATCAGCGTATGCTTCAATACAAGCTGGTAAAGCTAAAGAAGATGCAGCTAGAATGGATGCATTTAATACTGAAACCGAGCGAGAGCAAGGTGAAGTATTAGCATTGCAACAAGCAGCGCAACGCAGATACGAGTACGATATTGCAACAAAAACAAACGTAGCTATGTTTGCTGCTAGTGGGCGTGATATAGGATCAGATAGATCAGTTGAAGCCTTCTTAGAAAAACAAAAAGAAATTGCTGCTACAGATCTTAGTAGGCTTGCACAGCAAAGAAACATGGAAGCTAGTGCAAGAACTAGGGAAGCTATGGCGTTGCGGCGTGGTGGTAGAAATGCGCGGCGTGCTTCTTTGCTGCAAGCTGCTGGAACTATGGCTTATGGTATAGCTGATGCTCAAGATACCGCAGCAAAAGGAGGGACGTTTTAAATGGCTGTAATCAGACAACAAACACAAGTCTTTAATAAGCCAGTTGGCGTTCGCAGAATAGAGACAGGTGAAGCTGAGTTGTGGGAACAAGTTGCTGCAACAGCAGATGAGTTTAGAAATCGTGCATATAAAAAAGCGGCTGTAGATGCTGAACAAGCTGGTAAAATGAAGGGTATGGCAGTTGAAAGCGGGCAAATATCAGCTATAGATCCAACAACTAACCAGCCTGTTGCGTTCAAAGCTCCAGCAAATTTTGGTGAAATAGCTGCATCTTCATACCAAGACATTATTACTAGACGTTTTGAGCAATCAGTTGATAATGAATTAAAAACACAAGGCGCTTACTACGCACAGAACGCAGGAAATTCTGACGAATATAAAAATGCAATAAGCGGTCACGTTGGTAATATGATTAATGCGGGTGGCGATGACACTTACTTTAGTCGTTACATACAAGAAGCTGGGCAAGCATATGTAGATAGCACTTATATAGCAATGAAGTCCAAAGAGTTAGAAGCTAGCATTTTAACAACAAATACAAATGCTCATTTTTCAATGGTAGAAAATAGAGAATTAATTAAAAAAAATATAATTGCGCAAAATATAACTGGCGTTAATGAGTTAATAGATAAAGAAAAAAAAGTAATCAATGATTTATTTAATGTAAAATATTATACGCGCGATCAATATGAAAGCGAACTAGATTCTTTACGCGGATTAGAAGCTTTAACAAATAACACAAAACTAAGTACACATTATGCAAATTTGCCTAAAGCTGATCGTGTTAAACTTTTGGCAGATTTAGATAATCCAAACAATATAGAAGACCCAAATATTAAAACATTAGTTATTGATGCTTTAGCTACACATAATAAACAAACATTAATTGAAGGCTTTAATAAAATAGTTGTTAGAAGTGAAGATTTAGTTGTTAGTGAAATACAACAAGAAGTAAGTAGACTTTTACCAACTATTAATTCTAATACGTCACCAAACAATATTGATTCTTTAACTCTTTCTATTGAAGATGAAGAAGTAAGAAATGAAGTTAGATCACAATTAAAGTTTGATTACATTAATAAATTAGTTAGCTTTAAAGCTGACAGTTCAAAAGACGCTACATTTTTTATAAATGAATTGAGAAAAGCAGAACCAAATAGTGAAATTTTAGCTGGGCTTTTAAGAAAAAACTTTAATAAAGATAATGATATGTCTTTAGATATACCTCAATCACTTGAGTTTATTCAGGAACTTACAAGCAGTGAAAGAATTTCTATAGCAGAAAATTTATCAGCTAGGCTACCAAGCATAAAATCAATAGAAAGTTTTGCAGCAGATAATAGAGAGCAGGGTTATAGAAAAAATATTAGAAATATTAAAACACCTGAAGATTATAGAAAAGTAATAGAATCTATTAAAAAAGACAGCACAATAGTAAACAAAGATACTCTTTTGGAATTAACAAAAAATGTTTACGCTGATAAAATGAATCAATCTGCAGCAAAAATATCTTTATCTTACAGCGAATTACAAAATGTTAGTATTGCACTTGGTGATGAAAAAGGAGACGAGCTTCTTCAAACACGACAAGAATTATTAGCATTTAAACAATACAAAGATGCGCATGATATAAATCCAAGTAGCGTAAATGCTGCAATAACATCTAGGCTTAAAGCATCTGCACAAATAAACCTTAATTATGCAAATGAAGTTAAAAGAAAAGCTTTAATAGGTGCTATAGAAAAAGGAATACCTTTACCTACTAATGATATGAAATTTTTACAAAAAGAAATTATGGGCGATGTACCTTTTTTAACTATAGAAAATATTGGTAATTACGAAATTATAACAGATGCCGCAAAAAGAGGTATAGTCTTTCCAGCATTTTCTAGCTTTTTAAATAGGGCTACAACATCTACAGATGAAGCATATGTAGAAAAAGCACGTGAATTGTTTGAACAAAACACTCAAATAAAAGTAAGTTCAGATGGAGTAACATATACAAACGATATGTTAATTGGAAGAATAAAACCAGAAACCTATCAATTATTAAGCGCAGCAACAATAACAGCACGCGAAGAACAGACAAGTGCATTTTTAGTCTTATCAGAACTAAGGTCATATGATGGTGATGTAGAGGCAGATGCAGTAAGTGATTTAAATGGAGCAGATGGAACTTATAAAAAATTAAATAGGTACTTTGATGATAGAGATATATCTCAAAATTATAAAAACGAATTAGTTATTGCTATTAAAATGCGAAAAGCAAGAGGCGTTAAAATAACTGAAGATGTAATTGAAGGTATTGTTGAAAACTTTAAAGAAAGAAAGTTAATGTTTGCAGACAATAATGTTATAGGCAACACCATAGACGGCGCAGTTGAATTTCCATTGATGGGTTTTTTAACAGCAAGTGAAATAATAGAGAACAGAGAAAATTTAACAATGGCCCTTTCTGAATCTGATTCAGCTAGCCCATTATTAAGAGGTGGAACAACATTAGACCAATATATACAGCTGTTTAGAGATACGTTTGGTATGGAATTTACGACTGTAGCAACAGCAGCTTATGAAGAATTTAGAGGTAGATATGATGCAAAAGCAAATCTATCAGATAAAGAATTAATTAGAAGAGGCTACAAAGTTTTAAACACACATATTAAATGGAGACCTGATGAGGCTTCTTTTGCAAATAACGAGCCAAAATGGACTGCTGGATTTATAAATGATATTGGGCAATTTCAAGAAATTAAAATTGATGGTGTCCCTTGGACATTAACTCGCAAAATAGATGATACAGATAAATTTAGAAGCCAAGCACATAATGAATACATAGCAAAGTTAAAAAGCCCTGATAAAAAAATAAGAGCAGAAGGCTATATTAATTTTCACTCAACAATAGATCACATAGATTTTGAAAACCTTACTAATCACGATGTGTATGATGAACTTGTTGAAGTATATGGCAGCGAAGAGGTACTTAAAGAAACTTTTAATAATCTAAAAGATTTATATAAAAAAGGTAGAAGATAATGGCTGAAATTGAAGTAACCCCATTACCTCCTATTGAAAAAATAGGCGATAGACTACCACTAGAAAGACGTGGGCCTACTCTTGGTGAAACTTTTAAAGCTAATTGGGGACGTGTAATTAACCCAATAGTAGAACAAAATAAATTTTACACTCAAGAAACTTACGACCCAGAATCACAAGACAGAGTAAATACATACATTGAAAATAATGATTTAAGTAAAAGTGAGGAAGAGCATTTACGTTTGTTTGGTATTGGTGGTGCTAAAAGATTTGTTTCTGCAGCTGATTACATTAAAAAGCAAAGAGTAAGAAATGACATATTAAACAGATCCTCTGGTGGTGCGCTTATATTTACCGATCCTTCTATAGCTTTATCTTTTGGTGTTCCGATAGCTGGAGTAAAGCTTAGTAGTTTAATAGGTAAAGCTTTATACCAAACTGGAAACAAAAATGCGGTACGTCAAATTGCAAATGCAAGAGCTTTAATGGATGGTAGAAAATTTACTAGAAAAGAACTTACAAAAATAGCCGCATTAGATACAGCAGTTTTTGACGGGTCATTAAATTTAGGAGATGCTCTTACACAAATTGGATTAACACCAGAAGACGCTGGCTCTATAGTTATGGGTGCAACTCTCAGCACTATGGCTGATACTCTTGTAGGTGGTGCATTTGGTTATGGAATAGGTACCCTTATTGCTAGGCCAAAAGCTGGTGTTAATAGAGCTAAGATATGGAGTACACAATACAAAACATATTTAAAAAGCGTTAATGATAAACCAAAAACAAAAACAACTAAAGCTGTTAATACAGGCGAGCAAGCTCCTGAACCTATTTCTTATGGTGGCAAATGGTTTAACGAATCTTGGTTTGGCAAAATGATTCCAAGTCCATTAAAAGCAACAGTTACAGATAAAAATATACCGCAGTTATTTAAAGCAGAAATATTAGCTTTAGGTGGCTCTAATGGTTTGCCATTAGTTGCAAACCAAATGGGGCAAAGCATGGGTAATTCTGTGTATATTAATGCTGGTCGCAGACAAGGCGAGTGGTATGCAGCTATGGATGTTGTAAATGAAAATTACAGAAAGGTTAGCCCAAGAGGTAAGGCTGAATTGTTTAATATACCTGTTGGTCAGTATGTAGAAACTGTAAGGGCTAAGTTAGGTAAAGAAAGTTTTGCACCCGCAGAATGGCAAGATCATCTTGGTAGATTAATAATGGATGATGTTCCTTATGACCAAATGACACCAGAAGAAGCAGCATCAACGCAAGCAGTAAGGGCATACTTTGAAAAGTTTGGTGGAGAATTAGAAGAGATAGGATTAATAAATAGACGAGATGCTTTTGAAGATACTTATTTAAAACAAGTTGGAAAAGCGTTTGAGCTTACTAGCGTTACTAATAATATCATAGATGCAAACAAAAAATGGATGACAAAAGCGCAAGATAAAATACAAAAAAGATACGACAAAGATTTAAAATTACAAAAATCTTTAGAAAGACAGCAAATAGCCAGAGGCTTAACTAATAAACAAGTTGAGTTAAAAAATAAAGTTGATGACAATATTGCGTTTTTAAAAAAAGATTTACAAAAGTTTCAAGACAAATTTGATAAAATAAATAATGCAAAAGATATAGATGAACTTGCTTCTTTGTATAGCGAATTAGATTTAACAGACAAAATGCGAGATGCATTACAAAATCTTGGCAAGTCATTTGACGATATAAGATTTAAAATTGATAATACGTTAGAGCTAATTGAACATCATAGCAAAACAACTAAAACTAATAAATATGATTTGCCTCGTATATTTAACAGACAAAAAATACACAAAGAACGTGATGGTTTTAGAAATTTATTAATAGCAGCATATAAAAAGAATCCAACTATAGTTAGCAAGGACGACAAAGGTTTATTTCAAATTCAAAAAATGGCTACTGATCCTGCTTCTTTGTTTCGCAGAGCAGAAGAAACCATACAGACTATAATGGAGGAGACTGACGAAGATGCTATTGATGCTATATTTACTGGTTTTGGTAGGAGTGGTCCTCTTGTCTCTCGTAGATTAAATGTACCAAACTCAGATATAAAAGAGTATCTAGTTACGGATGTTAAAGAATTAATGATTAATTATGGCGCAAGGGTAGCACCAAAGTTAGAGTATCATAAAGCTAATCTTAACCCTGATACTGGTAAACTTATGACGCTTGAAGAAAAACTATTTAGAATGCGTGCAGAACTAAACGCAGCTAAAGTACCACGCAAAAGTATAGATAAATTTCTTAAAAACTATGTGCATACTTATGATAGAGTTGTTGGTACTACACTTAAAAGGGCAGATTCTATTGATACAAGAGTAGCTGATGCTCTTAGAACGGCTACAAGTTGGACATTTCTTGGTGGTTCTGGTTTAGCGGCGTTTGGTGATGCGGCTTCTATATTTATGGATCACGAATTAAATGTAATAGGTCGCAGTGTTTTAGGATTAATGGACGATATATCACTTAGACAGTCAGGGCATGAGTTAAAGTTATCTGGCGAAGCAATGGAGATGACATTAGGTACAACGCACCTTAGATATATGGAAAGCTTATCTAATGATTTATTTCAAAAATCACTACCTGATAAATTAAATAATGCATTTTTTATAGCTAATGGGCTTGGGCCAGTTACAGTTGGTATAAAGTTGCTTGATGGTTTAGTGCGTGGACATACAATAATAGACTCATCAATAAAACTTACTAAAGGTACTGCATCAGATTTTGAAAAAGAATTTTTAGCTAGATACAATATTACAGAAGAAATGGCTGAACGCATAGGTAAAATGCCACATCAAAAATCAACTGGTGGTGACTTAATATTACCTAATACTGAAGCGTGGACAGACTTAGAAGCAGTAGCAGAGTTTAGAAATGCACTTAGATCAGGCGTTATGAACAGAGTTATTATGGGTGGGCCAGAAGATAAACCTATAACTATGGATGGCGTTGCATACATACCAGATCATGTAGCAAAGACATTGCCTTACTACGATAAAATGCCAAGAGACCCTAGAGTTAAAGGCTATGTAAGAGTTGAGAGTGGTTTCCTTGCATTGCCATTTACTTTCTATAGTTTTGTAGTTGGAGCATTAAACAAAATTACAGGTAATATGGCAGCTGGATCTGTTAGAAATAAAACTACTCATATAGCAGTAGCAATGATGCTTGGTTATTCTGTGACTAAATTCCGTACACCCGAATGGGCATGGGATGAAATGGATATGGAAGATAAAATAATGAGATCATTTGATATGTCTGGTATAGCAGCATTGCAAAGTGATCTATTGTATAGAGCTATTACAATGGCAAATGAGTTTGGCATGGAAGATAAATTCCCAATACAACCTAAATATAGTGGTGGGTATGATCCTCTTGGCTCATTTGTTAGTTTAGGTGGTGCGCCAGCAGATTACTCTTTGGAAGTTATGCGCTCAATAAAACAAATGATTGAAGGCGATGTAGGTGAAGGCGCAAAAAGTTTAGTAAACATGATTCCGCTTATAGAAACAATGGCTACTGGTGATGCGCTAAAGGATACAATGAAAGATATTGTAGGTGAATTACCTAACAGACCATAAATTGTGCGGCATGTTTTGTGCGTTGCGCTTCTGTGCAATCAATGGAAAAAAGGGTACAGAGGTGACACATGACAATAAATATAGCTAACAACAACCCACGAATAAACTACACAGCAACATCTGGTCAGACTGTGTTTACAGTTCCGTTTGAGTTCTTTGATAACACAGACATAAAAGTTTACATCGAGGGTACACTAAAGACAATTACTACACATTATTCAGTTTCTGGAGGAAATGGCTCTACAGGGACTGTAACTATGTCTGCTGGTGTTACGTTAAATGACGAGGTAACGCTTGTCAGGGACGTTCCTATGGAGCGTACAACCGATTTAACGTCCAGTTATAACGCCGCGTCTATAGATTCGCAGCTAGATCGCATTGTTGCAGAGATTGCAGACCTTGATGATCGAGTGTCACGAACAATACAAATTAATGACTATGAGTTGGCAAGTGGTCTACTTCTCCCAGCACTTGACAGCCGCAAAGGTAAGACTATCCAATTTAACACTAGCTCTGGTGCTTTAGAGGTTGGTCCTACTGGCGCGGATTTAACAGCAATCGGTTCAGTTACCTCTGAGATTGCTACATTAGCTGGAATTAGTGGTAATATCACTACTGTTGCTGGCTCTAATGCACAGGTTGTTGCTGTTGGTAACGCTATGACTAGCATTACTGCGGTAAATTCTGCGCTTACTAATATAAATACTGTAGCTGGTGGTATAGCTAACATCAATTTAGTTGGTGGATCTATTGCTGATGTTAATGATGTAGCTGATTCTCTTGGTGAAATCTCTGCGGTTCAAGCAAAGTTAACAAACATAGATACAGTAGCTGTTGCATCGACAAATATAGCCACAGTAGCTGGGTCTATAACACAGGTTAATAACGTAGCTTCTAAGATTGCTGACGTTACTGGTGTTAATAGTAACATAGCAGCAATAACTACAGCTAATGCAAACTCAACTAATGTTAATTTAGTGGCTAATAGTATAGATGACGTTAATGATGTTGGTACAGTAATAACAAAAGTAACTACTGTTGCTGATAACATTGGTAGCGTTAATACTGTTGCACCAAAAGTAACAGAAATATCTACTGTTTCTGCAAATATTGGTAATGTAAATACTGTAGCTACTAATATTTCTTCTATTAATTCAGCAGCTGGATCTGCGGCAGATGCACTAGCAAGTAAAAATGCAGCAGCTACAAGCGCAACTAATGCAGCTAACAGTGCAACTGCAAGTGCTAGTTCAGCTACAGCAGCTGCAGCAAGTGCGTCTTCAATAACAGGCGCAGAAACAAATGCTGCTAACTCTGCAACAGCGGCTGCTACTTCTGCGACAGCAGCACAAACAGCTAAGACTGCTGCTGAAACTGCATTAGATGAATTTACTGATATTTATTTAGGTAGTAAATCTACTGCACCATCTGTTGATAATGATGGCAATGCTTTAGCAACAGGTAGTATTTATTGGAATAGTTCAATAGACCAGCTTTATATTTGGACAGGTTCTGCATGGGATGATGCTGCGTTTACTGCATCTGGTTCTGTTACATCTTTCAATACTAGAACTGGAGCAGTTACACTAAGCTCTGCTGACGTTACTAATGCAGCTGGATTGCTTACAACTGGCGGCACAATGACAGGCGACTTGTCATTCGGTGACAACGACAAAGCCATATTCGGCGCTGGGTCTGACCTACAGATTTACCATGATGGTAACAGTTGGATTAAAGATACAGGTTCTGGAAATCTAGTACTTGATACCAACGGTAATGGAATGTTTTTCAAACACGGCAGTGAAACACTGTTTGAAGCGTATGCTGGCGGTGCAGTAAACCTTAGACATAACGATGCCCAAAAACTCGCCACAACATCAACAGGCATTAACGTAACAGGCACAGTGACCAGCGATGGGCTGACTGTGGATACAAGCGCAGTAGGTGGTTTTAAAGTTGAGGATAGAGGAGGTAATGGAACTAAAATAACTTCGTATCAAGGAACAACTAATTCTAATGTAAGACAGCTTGATTTACATGCCTACAAAGTAGCTATCAGAACTGGAACAGTTACAGGTACAGCAGTAACAGATAGTCTCCTTGTTGCCGACAACGGAGACATCAGTTTCTACGAGGACACAGGCACAACTGCCTCTTTTGTGTGGGATAGTTCACAAACGCAGCTTAAAATTACGGGTCGTGAAACAAGCCGAGGCGGCGGTGTATATGCCTTTGACGTAGATAACTCTGCGCAATCTTCAAATTTAGCTTCCGCAGGTGCGATGCGTGTTAAAGGCTATTATGGTGATAGCCTGATAGTTAATGGTTTGGGTGACGTATCGTTCTTTGATGACAGTGGTACTGCAAAGTTCTTCTGGGATGCGAGTGCTGAATCGCTTGGTATTGGTACGAGTTCGCCAGAAAAAGCATTACATGTAAACTCAGGTACTACAAACAATGTAGCTGTTTTTGAGTCTACGGATGCAGACACCCGTATAGAATTAAGGGATAGCAGTTCTACGCATGGGGCTAACACTATCTCAGTGACAGCTAATGACATGTACTTTACTACAAATGCCTCAGAAGCTATGCGCATAGACTCATCAGGCAATGTTGGTATTGGAACGAGTTCTCCTGCATCAGAACTACATGTTTTTCAGGATTCTGGAGATGCCGTCTTTAAATTACAGTCAGGTAATGGTGCATCACAAATCCACTTTGGTGATGATGAGTCTACCAATATTGGTCTAATCCGCTATGACCACGCATCAAACTACATGTCTATCAATGTTAATGCTACAGAAGCCATGCGCATAGACTCATCAGGTAACTTGTTGGTGGGTACTACTAATGACAACCCCGCTGGAGCAAACGTAACAGGACATGCACTAGGCCCAAGTGGATACATTTCGAGTAGCCGTGATGGTAATTTTTCCCTATCTCTAAATAGAAAAACAAATGATGGCGACATCGCAGTGTTCCGCAAAGACGGCACATCTGTAGGTAGTATTGGGTCTAGTATAAAAGCAAGTAGCAGAAATATTTACATTGGTAGTGAGAATACTGGATTATATTTCTTTGATGGTTATGACGCAATTTCACCTATAGATCCTGCAACTGGTAGTGATAGAGATGCATCGATTGACATTGGTCGGTCTAATGTTCGCTTCAAAGACCTACACCTATCAGGCGGCGTTAGCTTAGACGGTTCGTCAGGAAATACTCTTTACAAGTCTGGTTCTGATTTAGTGCTAAACAACAGAGCAAACGCCACGATGATCTTTGGCACAAACAATACAGAACATATGCGCATAGATTCGTCAGGCAACGTTGGTATTGGTACTAGTTCGCCTAACTCTTATGCAGGTCAAACTGCACTAACGATTAACTCAACAGGTGTTGCTAGACTAGATCTGGATATTAACAACGCCTATCAAGGCTATTTACTTGCTGAAGCTGGGTATATAGGACTATACGCCCAATCAGGTAATTATATTACTATGGGAATAAGTGGTGTAGGTGAAGCCATGCGCATCGACTCATCAAGTAACTTGTTGGTGGGTAAGTCTACTACAGCTATTGGTACTGTAGGCACAACACTTGGTGGGTCTGGTTTTATAACTGCGACACGAAGTGGCAATCCAGTACTTAATCTAAATCGTACAAGCAGTGATGGCCCTATAGCCGATTTCTATAGAGGTGATGTGTTAAAGGGTTCTATTAATATTTTCTATAGCAACTTAATGATTGGTAAAGAAAGTGGTGCAAGGATAGCATTTGGTAGCACAAATATTTACTCAACTAATAATTCAGGTTCTACAGTAGACAACTCTTATGATTTAGGTTCTACAGGCTCTCGCTTTAAAGACGTATACGCTGTAAACTATCACGGCGATGGCTCTAACCTAACAGGTGTTGGCGCTAGTACAGCATACGGTGGTGTTGGTACTTATATTATGGGTACACACGATGCCTCTGGTCACACGCTTGTGCATAATAATACTTTTGCTGGTAGTGGAGTACAATCTATAACTTTGTATACGGCTAATTATTCTCCATCTGGTGTAGGTAGAGCAACTATAACTTCTGGTACATTATCAGGTACATGGAGGTCAATGGGGGGTGGTAATGATACTCGTGCAGGACACCACAGAATTGTAGCTTCGTTTGTAAGGATTTCATAAAATGACAATATCAATAACAGAAGTGCGTAACGCACAATCACTAAATACAGAGAATACTTGGTTTAATGTAGAGATTAATCATCCAGAATTTAGTTGGATACCATATACGTTAAACCCAGATGATACAGATATGACTGTAGACAACAGTGTATTGGTCGAACTTATAGGCTCAGACTTCGAGGCGTATATAGCACCTACTCAAGCAGAGCTAGATGCAGAGCTAGCGGCAAGCTTAAGAGGTGAGCGTGACCAAAAGTTGGTAGAAGAAGTAGACCCAATAGTAACTAATCCTCTGCGCTGGGCTGAACTAACAGATGCTAAACAAGCAGAGTGGACACAGTACCGAACTGATTTGCTAAATCTACCTGATCAATCTGGTTTCCCTAACTCAGTAACATGGCCTACTAAACCAACATAAGGATAATAAAATGCCAAACACACACACATGGTCTATCGCTAACCTAGAGCGAAACACATCTGACAACTCAGTAACAATAGCTCACTGGCGTTGCGAAAGCACAGATGGAACAAACACTGCATCAGCATACGGAACTACATCCCATACAGGTGTACCATCAGACGATGATTACATTCCTTATGATGATCTAACAGAGGCAAACGTATTAGCTTGGGTACACGAACAAGTGGTACAAGCTGATACAGAAGCGGCAAATGATGCTAAGATAGCTGAACTTGCAAACCCAACATCCTCAACTGGGATGCCTTGGTAATTTTAACTTAACTAAAGGAGATCAAAATGGCTGAAGATAAAAAGGTTATTACGATTGATAATAAAGAATACACTGAAGACCAATTAACTGACACGCAGAAGGTTATTATTAACCATATCAATTCTCTGCAGCAAAAGATTGGTTCGGCAGAATTTAACTTAGACCAACTTAAAGTAGGGAAGGAAGCGTTTGTTAAAATGCTTGGTGATTCCCTAAAGGAAGAAAGTACAGATGAATAAAAGGACTATATCTTCTGCGCATGACAGGCTTGACACGTTAGAAAAGCAAGTGGTTGCAATTAAAACAGAAGTTAAGATACAATTCAAAGATCTATTTGGTCGAGTTAAACGTATGGAAAGCATTATGATTGCAGCAACAGGAGCAATACTAACCCTACTCGTTGCGGTACTAATGAAAATGTAACATGATACGAACAATATTAATTGGTTTGTTTATCTTAATCGGCAGCCACGTTGTTGCCGATGACACAATTCGTACTGATACCAACAGTACAATTACTTCTAATGGGTCGATGGATACGACTATCAATAGTCCACCACCCTCTGCAATTTCTCCACAGATCAGCGCAAGTAACAGTGACCTATGTACTGTAGGTGTAGCTGGTGCTGTGCAAACACAGATACTTGGTATCTCTGCTGGTCGTACTGTCAGGGATATGAACTGTGAAAAATTAAAGAACGCCAAAACCATGTACGATATGGGGATGAAAGTTGCAGCTGTATCTGTAATGTGTCAGGACGAAAGAGTCTTTGATGCTATGATGAATGCTGGTACTCCTTGCCCTAAGAATGGTTTGGTAGGTGATAAGGCTAGGCTAGCATGGGAGATGGAAGCAGTTAAGGAAGAGATCAAGCGCGACCAAAACAATGTAATGAAGAGGATGTTCAATGAGAACAGTGAGACAAAGATTGGGTTGGGTGTTATTATTAGCACTCTATCCCTATTGCTTGCACTCTGAGCCATATTACTATGGTGCTACAGGTAACGCTGCATCAACTTCTTTAGGTTGGGGCATGGGTAGTGTGCTGCCTGATGCTGCTGGTATAGATATAAACGGATTATTCTATCGCTATACCACAGTAAAGAATCCAGAAGATGACATGAAGGTACACGTTGGCAACCTCAATGCTAATGGTGATGGCTATATCTTTAGGGAGACTGATGATTGGTCAGGTGTCCCAAGCAATACAATCGTTAAGTCTTTTTCTCTTGGCAATATACCAGCTACTAATTGGGGTGCTGGTTCTATTGAGGTAGAGGGTGAGGGCAGCGTTAAGGATGCAGTTGTTATATATAACTACAGGGTAGATAGATGTTATGACCCACAGTCTGATCCATCATGTGCTGGGTATGTAAAGCCAATGCCTGTTATACCAGTAGTGGATGTGTATGATGCACTAGAAGATGATGCTGTAGTTGAGACACTAGAGGTTGATGAGTTTCAGTATGATGAAGATGGTAATCTAATTCTTAGTGAAGAAGAGGAAGAAGAAGAAACTAGAATTGAGATGGGGCTAACTGCATCTGCCAATGCGCTGACCCTATTCAAGACACAGGGACAGGATGATATTATACTAGCTATTAATCAACAGACAAACATAGCTATGTACTACAATGCATCTATTAATGGTGGCGTGTATGCTGACGCTGCTGGTCTTGCTGATTCAGAGATACCTGACAACAAGAAAGCCTTGCGTAATAACTTAGCACAACAAATACTGCACGAACAAATGGTTGATATGCAGTACAACAAATGAGGTTTAACATGAAATATTCTTTAGCAATACTTTCACTCTGTGCATTACCAGCATACGCTGACGTAGATATAACAGGTAACGTGGAAGCTAAGT
>Ga0233444_10004102_pt1 | contig 14070 bp, 15 predicted proteins | sample SI_124_October20_6_FD_182792 | JGI IMG/M metagenome (GOLD analysis project Ga0233444, IMG submission 182792) | Seawater microbial communities from Saanich Inlet, British Columbia, Canada - SI_124_October2016_10_MG | ecosystem: Environmental > Aquatic > Marine > Inlet | place: Canada: British...
TACATCAAAATGATTTTTTTAGCTATAGATTTAAGATCTTTAGCAGACATACAATTTTTTTCATTTTCTATAGATATTGTTATTATTTTTTTAAAAATTCCCTTGAATTGTTTAATAAATAAATCAGGCTCTTTATTTTTCATCATTGCCCAAATGGCATACTTTGGATCTTTAATTTTCTTTAAGTAGCCCGACATATTAATTGCATCTGCTTCAGCATGGGCCCCGTCTAGCATAATCCTCTCATTTTTATGTAGTTTATTTTTAATTGTTCCTTTATTTATATATTGAAATCTTCCTTCAAAAGATATTTTAGGTATGGTCTTCTCAATAATTTTTTTCTTAATTTTAAGATCAAGAGCTATTTTAATACCGTGGCAAAGATTTTCCAATAATCCTTTTGAATGTATATTTTTGTTATTAAGCTTAATTTTATTCTTACTGTCTTGATAAAAATAATGATTATTTTTTTTTGTTAATTTCCAGGTATTAGGATAATTTATTTGACTTTTGTTTTTTTTAAGATTTTTTTTAATTTTGTTTAGAACGTAAGGTGTTTGTTTGCCTACGTAAATATGAGTAAAATTACTTAGAAAACCTACCTTTTGGTAGATTACTTCATCAAGCGTCTTCTTATTTTTATCCAGGAAATTAAGATGTTGTTTATTTATATTTACAATTACTTGAGCTAATGGAAATAAAAATACATTAGTAGAGTCTTTAGCAAAGAGAGCTCCTGCTTCAACTAGATGATAATTGGTATTTTGTTTAGAAGCATTCATTATATAAATGACAGTAAGAACTTCAAAAATAGTTAGTGGCACTTTTAATTTTTCTATTATTTTAATTGATTGTTTTATCTCTTGATGAGTTAAATAACGATTACCAATCCAAAATCTTTCTTTTATGTCTTTTAATGATGGAGATATGTAAGTTGTTACTGTTTGGCCATTAGCTTCAATAAAACTTTTTACAGAAAATAGTGTACTAAATTTTCCACTAGACCCAAGAAAGTTAATGACATTATTTAGTTTTTTTTCAGGATGATCTAGTTTTTTAAGAACTAATTTAATTCTCTTTAAATCAAAGTTAATAGTTTTATTGAATAATTTATGATTAGCTAACTGCTTGTAAAGATTTATCGACTGTGACATTGGACTCTTGTTTAGCTTGAGCCTCTGCTTTTTTCAATAGAACATTTAACAATGTACCAATAGTTGAATTTAAATATTGTCTTTCTACAACTAAATCAATACCACCGTGATCTTTTACATACTCAGCAGTTTGAAATTCATTTGGCAATGTTTCACGAACTGTATCTTGAATTACTCTACGTCCTGCAAATCCTATAGTTGCTTTTGGCTCAGCAATTAGAACATCTCCCAGCATAGCCCATGATGCAGTAACACCTCCAGTAGTCGGGTCAGTTAGTACAACCATAAAAGGTACGTTTTTTTTTTTTAATTCATTTACAGCTAGTGCTGTCCTTGACATTTGCATCAATGCAATTGAACTCTCCATCATACGTTGTCCTCCAGAGCAGCTAAAAAAAACGTATGGAATATTATTTTCTATTGCATGTTGCGCACCAGCAATAAAAGCTTCTCCTGATGCTGCGCCGAATGAACCACCAATAAATCTAAAATCTTGAGCTCCAACTACAACGTTACTATTTTGAATTTTACCTTTTGCAATTAAAACAGCATCATCTTGACCGGTTAATTTTCTAGCTGCTTTTAGTCGATCAGAGTATTTTTTTTTATCTTCAAAATTTAGAGGATCATCTTTTGGTAAAGGTGTTTCGATTATTTCAAATTCTTTGTTATCAAAAAAAGTTTTAAATCTTTCTCTACAAGTTAATTTATGGTGAACACCACACTTGGGACAAACTTTTTGATTAGAATCCATGTCTTCTTTATAAATTAAATTTTTACACCCACATGTTGTCCATAGATTTTCTTCGATCTTAGACGATTTTTTTTCAAAAAGAGATTTTAACTTTGGTTTAATAAATTTTGTTATCCAATTCATATAATTTTTCTTTTTAGATTGTACACAACTTTACTTAACTTTGTGACAGGATTTTGTCTCATTTTGAGCGAATTAGTAATGGTTTTACAAAGCATACTTCCAACAACTAATCCATTTGCAGATTTTAGGGAAGATATACTCTTGTCAGTAATACCAAAGCCTATTACTAGGTTTTTTTTAGGATTTATTCTTTTTATCTTATTATAGTTTTCAAGAATTTTTTTAGACGAAACCTTAAGTTCACCACCTGTTGTAGATAGCATTGATATATAATAAATCATTTCATGAGAGTCTTTTACGATTTTTTTCATTCTATTTTTTGATGTAGTAGGTGACAACAATTGGATAAAATTTATTGATTTCTTTTTGCATTTATTTGCAAATTTTTTATTTTCTGGATATGGAAGATCAACGATAATAAGGCCATCTACACCAGACATTTTGCAATTATCTAGAAAATTATTTTCACCCATTTGATAGATTAAATTAAAATATCCCATTAAGATTAATGGTTTATTTATATTGTATTTTTTAAATTTTTTTACAATTTGAAAAACATCTTTAAGTTTCACACCATTTTTAAGAGCTCTATGTGAACTTCCCTGAATTTGACCACCATCCGCTATTGGAGTGTTATGAGGAAAACCTAATTCAAGAATATCTGCATATTTTGCAATTGCGTTTAATATTTTCAGAGATTTAATCTTAGTATTATCACCAGCAACTGTATAAGTAATTAAAGCTGGTCTTTTTTCTTTCCTACACTTTTCAAAGGTTAAGCCAATTTTTGATTTCATCTTTTGTATGAACCTAATTTCTGCTTAATAATATCTTTATCTTTCAGGCTATCTCCGCAAGAATTAACAATTATAATATCAGAGGTTTTTAGCTTGGGTGCCATTTTGATAGCTTCAGCAAACGCATGTGATGGCTCTAAAGATGGAGATATATTTTCTAATTTAGAAACTAATTGATAAGCTTTTAAAGCCTCTTCATCACTAGCAGTTGTATATCTTGCTCTTTTTGTATCTTTTAAAAAACAATGCAAAGGAGAAATTCCAGGATAATCTAAACCAGCTGAGATAGACTCAGTTGAACCTATTTGACCTTCTTTATCCTGAATAACGTACTGAGCAGCTCCATGTAAAATTCCAATTTTAGATCCATTAGTTAACGGAGCTGCATGTAGTTTACTATTTTTTGGGCCACCTGCTTCAATACCAACAAATTCAGCATCTGTGTCCATAAATTCATTCCAAAATCCCATAGCTGAGCTTCCACCACCGACACAATTAAGTAGTTTAATTTTTTTTGGAATTTTTCCAAATTCTTCCTTAAGTTGTTTAATTAATTCTTTAGAAATTTGCGAGGTACTATAAGCGCATATCTTAATAAAAATATTAGGACCCACTGTTGACCCAACACACATATGCGTTGTATCACAGTTAGAAACCCAGTATCGCATACATTCACTTACAGCATCTACCAAAGTTTGACTTCCTGTAGTGACAGGCACAATTGTAGCACCATTTTTTCTCATGGCTTCAACATTTGGTCTTTGTCTTTTTATATCCTTTGCTCCCATAAATATCTTACATTTGAGTCCAAATTTTTTTGCTGCCATTGAAAGCATTTTTCCAGCATAGCCAGCTCCTGTATCCCCTACAATTAATTTTTTTCCAGATCTTTTTGCAATTAAACAGTGCACAGTTGCGTTGTATATTTTATGAGCTCCACCTTTGGCTTCAGACACTACTTTTGCGTATATTTGAGCACCACCAAGAAAGTCAGTTAAATTTTCTAATTTTATAAATGGAGTTGGAGTACCAATATAATTTTTAAAGTAGTGATCTTTCTCTTTTTGAAATTTTTTGTCCTTCCTTAACTTTGCAAACAATTTAGTAAGGTCATCTATAGGTTTTTTAAGTGTTTCAGGTATAAAATTACCACCAAATTTTCCTCCATACATAAAATTTTTATCGTGCTGATCAATTAGGGGTATTTTCTTTTTAATTTTTAAATTCATTTATTTTATTTATAAAACTTTTAATTTTGTGATGATCTTTGCAACCTATTTGATTTTCTAAATTAGACGATAAATCAAAAAAGTTAACCCCTAAATTAATAATATTTTCAACATTATTTTCAGAGATTGATCCTGCTAAAGCATATTTTTCACCTTTAGGAAGTTTTGTAATAAGATTTTTAGGAAATTCTATAGATTTTTCCATACCAGGTGTATCAAATAATATAAAATCAGCAATCTCATAATTTTTGTATTTATCTATATCAGAGTCTTCTTTGATTTTGATAACTTTAATTACTTTTAAACCCATATTTTTAATTTCTTCAACCCTTTGCTTTGTTTCAGAGCCATGAAGTTGAATATAATCAAAATTATTTATTAAATTTTTTTTAATAAATTCATTGGTTGGATCAACTGTTACTGCAACAAAAGATGAAACATTTTTTTTGTATTTAGATAAAGTTTTAATATCAAATAGCTTGACATTTCTCGGAGACTTTTCGTAAAAGATAAATCCTAAAAAATTTACCTTCAGGTCAATACACAACTGTACATCTCTAGTAGGATTTAAACCGCAAATCTTAACTTTCATTACTTTAATTCTTTAATTAATCTTTGAATATTTTTTTGGATATTGCCTTTGATTAACGATCGTCCTAATACTAAAGCAGTACTCCCATGGCTAAAAGCTTCTTTAGGCCCCATTACTCTTTTTTGATCTCCAACGCTGTCTCCTTTCAGACGAATGCCAGGGGTAATAATTTCACCTTTAAATATTTTTTTGACAAATTTTAAATCAGAACCTGCACAAACTATACCATGACAACCACTTGACTTAGCTAGTAATGTTTGTTTTTTTACTAATTCTTTAATTGATTTAGTGTGACCTATTTTTTTAATCGAAGAGTCCGAAATACTTGTAAGAACAGTAACTGCTAATATTTTTATCTTTTTATTTATTCTATTTGCCATTTTAACTACTTCTTTTAGTGTGTCCTCACCGGCATTTGCGTGAACAGTCATGTAGTTAATATTTTTTAAATCCTTTAATGACCTTATAGCCGCTGAACTTGTTGCTCCAATATCATTAATTTTTAAGTCTAGAAATATTTTTTTTCCTCTCAATTTAGAAATAAATTCACGACCACCCTTGCAATAGAAAAATTCTAAACCAAATTTATAACCGATATCTATTTCTTGTGTTTTTGATTGAGTTATAATTTCCTTAACTTTGCTGATTTTATTTGTGTCACAAGCAATAAAAATTTTCTGTTTATTCATTAATTATTTTTTTTAAGTTTTTACTAGCTCTAAATCTTACTTTATTTTTTTCAGGAATATAAATCAACTCTCCTGTTTTTGGGTTTCTGGCAGAAAATTTTTCTTTTATTTTTTTGATAAAAAAAGTACCAAAACCCCTAAGTTCTATACGTTTACCATTTGAAAGAGCTTTTACAATTTTTTCAATAAAGATGTCTATGACATTTTCTAATTCGGATTGATTAAGTTGAGGATTTTTTTGTTTGAGATATTTTATTAACTCTGGTCGCGACAATTATTTCTCTTTATTCTCTTTTTTTCCGATTGCTTTCTCAAAAATACCTTTAAGTGTAGCTCCAGATTTTGTAGCGCCTTCACCAAATTTAGCAATTAAAGATTTTTCCTCATCAAGTTGTGCTGCCTTAACTGAAAGTTTTATCTTTCTAGTTTTTAAATCTAATTCTACTAGTTTAGAGTCTAGTAAATTTCCAGGTGAAAAGATCTCAGGACGTGCATCTGCTGACTCTTTAGCTAAATCTACTTTTTTAATATTTACAATTAATTTTTTTTCCTTATCAATTGAAACTTTTACTCCAGTTTTTAAAACTTCGTGAATTCTTGTAGTTAAAATATCTCCAACCTTTTTTTTATTATCTTTAAACCAGTCTAAAGGATCTTTATCTAGTGCTCGCTTAGAAAACCTAATTTTATCATCTTTTATTTCCAAAATTTTAACATTTATTATGTCATTTTTATTAAATTTTTTAAGGTCTTCAATATTCTCATTGTAAGAAATTTCTTTATAATGCAACATTCCTGAAAGACCTGATTCCGTTAGTTCTCCGAATAAAGCTTTATCAGTTATATTATTAATTTTAATTTTTACTTCTTGACCCACTTTGTTTTTAATTTTATCCCAAGGATTTTCCAAAATTGCTTTATAAGATAAAGAAATTCTTTTTGACTCCTTTTCCATATTCACAATCTTAAACTTAATTTTTTGTGACACAGAAAGTATTTTATTTGGCTTAACGTTCCTATTTGTCCAGTCTAACTCAGAATTATGTATTAGCCCCTCCACACCATCCTCAATTTTAACAAAACACCCATACTCCATTATCTTGGTTACAACACCTTCATATATTTCACCGACCTTGTATTTTTTTTCAATATTTTCATAAGGATCATCTGTAAGTGCCTTAACCGAAGCTGATACCCGGTTAGTTTTTTCATCAATTTTAATAATCTTTACTTTAATTTTTTGTCCTATCGTAACTAGGTCTGCAGGCTTCTTTACTCTACCGTGACTTAAGTCTGAAACGTGAAGAAGAGCATCGATACCGTTAATATCTAAAAAGATTCCCCAGTCAGTCGTTGCTTTAACAATTGCATCATCTATTATCATATTTTCTTTAATATTTTTTAAAGCCTCTGCTACTTCAGCATTTTTACTTTTTTCAAGAACAGCCCTTCTAGAAACACATACATTACCTCTGTTCTTATCAATTCTCGTTGCTATAACTTTAATTGGCGTGTTCATTAAATGGTCAATTTTTTTAAGAGGTCTTACGTCGATTTGAGATGAAGGCATAAAACAAGGCAGACCTTCTACGGTTGCAATAAATCCACCTTTAACTTTGCCTGTAATATATCCTGTCATTTGTTCTTGAGTTTCAAAAACTTTTTCCATTTTTTTCCAAGCTTTCATCTTTCTTGCCTTATCTCTAGAAATAATAATTTCTCCTCTGCCTGACTCGATTCTGTCTAAAAAGACATCTATAGTAGATCCTACTTTTAATTTTGATAATTCATCATCATTTTTAAATTCTTCAATTGGAATCATAGCTTCCATTTTAAGCTTAGCATCTGCAACAATAAATTTAGGTGTTATTTCAGTTATAGTAGCTTTAATAATCTCGCCTTCTTTAACTTTTCTATCTTTAAAATCTTCATCAAGAAGGCTTTGAAATTCTTTATGTGAAGAGCTTATATTGTTTAATTCTTGTTCAGTTTCCATATTTTTTTTTTACTACTCTATCAATGTATTTTGACATTTTTACTAACATTGCTTGTTTATTTAACTTTCCGGTGTCGATTTCTACCGAATCTCTATGTCTAAGTAAAGGGGAGTTTTTCCTCGTAGTGTCAGAAATATTTCTTATTCTAAGGGCTTTTTTTACTTCTTTTAGTTTAATTTTTGGATCAATCTTTTTGAGCTCTTTATGTCTTCTGGTTGCAGCAATTCTTAAACTACATATAAAAAAGAATTTTATATCTGATAAAGGAAGAATTTTTGTCGATATATCTCTTCCCTCTATGCAGCAATTTTTGTTTTTCATTGAAAAGTTAGTTTGAAATTCTTTTAAAATTTTTCTTATATTATTATTTTTTGCAATTTTCGCACTGTGTATGGAAATACTTGGAGAGTGTAATTTAATTTTGTCTAAATTTTTATACTTAAGACTTTTAAATTTTCTTTTGAGGAAATAAATCTTATTTTTAGGTTTGTATTTCAAAATTAAAAAACTTGCATACCGATAAAGTAGACCAGATGATAAAAATTTTAGTTTATATTTTTTAGATATTAATCTAGCTCCAGTAGATTTCCCTGTGGCAGCACCACCATCACAAGATATTTGAAGAGATCTATTTTTGTATTTCAAATTTTGCTCCTAATGATTTCATAGTCCTTAAGAAAGACGGTGATGAAGTATAAACTGTCTCAAAATTTTTTATAATTGTATTGACTCCCGTCAAAACTGCTAAAATAGCAGCAGACATACATATGCGATGATCACCAAGACTAGGTATGATGATTTTTTTTTTATTTAAATTAATCATTCCTTTTCCAAAAATTTTTAATTTATTTTTTGTAGATACACTTTTTATTCCAACTTGTTTTAAAACTTTTTGCATTTCTGTAATTCGATTGCTTTCTTTATTAGCGAGGTCACCTATGCCGTCAAATGTAGATATTCCTTTTGTTAAAGCGGCGATAATGAAAAGTATAGGATATTCATCTGTCGAATTAACATAATATTTTTTTGATGATTTAATCGGCCTTATCTTACAACTTTTGACCAGAATATCACCACGTAATTCATTATTCTTTTTTTTTAAATTATTAAACTTAATTTTGGCTCCCTGTTTTTTTAAAAGGTGATAAAAACCAGTTCTTGTAGGATTTAATCCTACATTTTTAATTCTGATTGAAGAATTTGGATTTAGTAAAGTTAGTGCAGTAAAAAAAGCCGCAGATGAAGGATCCCCAGGAACTTCCATTTGAATATGATTTAAAAATTTTTTTCCTTTAATTTTTATTATTTTATTTTTTCCTTTAGTAATTTTAATTGTATGACTGTTATTAAGCAGCATATTTTCAGTATGATCTCTGCTTTTTTCTTGTTCTAAAATGTTCGTATCCCCATGGGAATTCAAACCTGCAAAAATCACAGCACTTTTAAGTTGAGCTGATAAACCAGCTTTATAATTAAGGCCTATAGGTAAATTTGCTGAGATTATTTTTAAAGGGAATTTAAACTTATTTTTTGGAAAAAAGGTTGCACCAAATTTTGACATAAGTTCAATAAGTCTAGTCATATTTCTTTTATTTAGAGAATGATCACCCTTAATTTTTAACTCTATGTTTGGAGTAGTAGAAAGTATTCCAATTAAAAGTCTTGCCAATGTCCCAGAGTTTCCACAATTTAAAACCGAATTTTTTTTAGCTGTTAATGAACCTAATCCATTACCATAAATTAAATAGTTTTTTGATTTTTGTTTTTTTATTTTGACACCTAATTTTCTTAAGCATTTAATAGTTGAAAATACATCATCAGACTCAAGTACATTTTTAGCTAATGATATATTTTGACTTATAGCACCTATTAAAAAACTTCTTATAGAAATGGATTTATCAGAGTCAATTTCTATTGTTTTTTCATAAGAAGAGATTTTGTTATGTAGAAGTAAATTGAAACTTTTTGATAACATTATTTTATGAAAACTGTGAACCAAAGTAATGTTCAATAGCTTTTGAAGACTTTAATAGTTCGCGTGATGTTCCTTCAGCAATCACAGTATTTTCACCAAGAACATAGCTCCTGTCCGTGATATCAAAAAGATTTTTTACATTGTGATCTGTCACCAAAATTGCTGTACCACTCGACTGTATTTTTAAAATGTATTTTTGAATATCTTGAATAACTAAAGGATCCAAAGCTGCAAGCGGTTCATCTAGTAATACAATTTTTGGTTTGTTTATCATAACTCTGGCCATCATAAGTCTTCTTATTTCACCTCCAGATAAAACAGATGCATTAAGGGTCCTTAAGTGTTGAAGATTAAATTCATCTAAAAGTTTTTCAGTAATTGTTTTTTGATCTTCTACGCCTTTGATTGAAATTTGTGCAATTCCAAGAATATTATCGTATACAGACATATTAAAAACACTTCTTTGCTGAGGCAGGTAACCTAAACCTTCTTTTGATCTTAAATGAATGGGAGTCTGTTCAATAGATTTATTATTAATATAAATTTTTCCTCCTTCTACGCTCTGTTCTCCAATGCACATTGAAAACAAGGTTGTTTTACCACAACCATTTGGCCCTAAGACACCAACGCATTCTCCAGGGAAAACTCTAAGAGAAAGTTTTTTTAAAATAGGTCTTCCATCAAATGATTTACTTACATCTTTAACCTCAAAAACGGGTTTGTCTTTTTTAAATTTTAAAATTCTAAAACCTTTTTTCATTTGAGATTTATATTTGCATTTATTTTGTTATCATTAAAGGATGAAACATTTAAAGTCTGCTTTTTTATATCAAATAAAAGTTTATCCGCAACCATTGTTCCTTGAATATCAATAATTTTAACTTTATCAGAAATTATTAAAAAACCTTTTGAGTTGGAATACTCTGCTTTTTGGGAAAAAAGCTTACTACCTTCGTAAATTCCTTTTACATCACCTGAGAAAATAATATCTAAAGTTATATTATTATATTTAGCGTTATTAGACTTAACATATAACACTTTTCCATCCTTAAAATAAAAATTAGCTGTTACTACTTTCATATTTATAATTTCACTATTAACACGGTTGTTAGAGGCTTCTTCAGAATTCAAAATATATCTGTTGCCATTAAGGTCTAACCCAGAGTATTCGATATTATAAAAAACATCTCCTTTTAAAGTCTCATCATCTAATCGGCTTTTAATTTTATCTTGAGTTTCTTTTGAAATTATTTTTTCTTTTGGGAGCCTCCCTTGATCATTATACGTAAGAAAAATAATTAATGTTGCTAGAATTAATAAGCCTATTTGTGTAATTCTTAGTTTTGTTTTTCTGTTTGTCATTTTATGCCATTTTGCAAAAGAAAATGAATATGAATAATACCTTTTAAAATTTTATTAGATTTTTTATAGTCTTTATCAGAAACAACAAGCAGACTTGTTATTTTTTTTTCATTCATTATTGCTAAAGCTTTTGAAGCGGGCATATTTTCATTTACCACACTTGGACTTTTAGTCATAAACTTATCTAATTTTTTATTGTTAGAGTAGTTTTTAAGTTCTCTTCTTAAATCTCCATCAGTTACCAATCCTTTAATAAATTTATTTTTAATAATGATTACCACACCTAGTTTTTTTTGATTCATTGTATTTAATGCTTGCTTGAAACTCTTTGTATAGTTTATGACTGGCATTTTTTTACCAGTAACCATTATATCTTTTGCAAGAAGTAAAGAACTTCCAATATTTCCTCCTGGGTGAAATATCTTAAATTTTTCTTTAGAAAAATTTCTTTGATGCATTACAGTAGTTGCAAGACAATCACCTAGAAGTAGTGTAATCGTAGTGCTTGTAGTTGGAACCATTCCGGTTATATCAGCTTCTTTTACTTTTGGGATAATTAATTTTACATCACTTGCTTTTAATAAAACACTATCTGGTTTTGAGGCAACACCAATAATTTTTATACCGTAGCGATTGGCATATTTTAACATGTTAGTTAATTCAGCCGTGTTTCCTGAGTAAGAAAAAATAATTAAAATATCTTTTTTTTCTATTTGTCCCATATCACCATGTAGGGCTTGTGCTGGGTCGCAAAAGAAGCTAGGAATCCCAACACTTGAAAAGGTGGCAGAAATTTTTCTAGCAATTAGACCAGATTTTCCAATTCCAGCAAAAATAACTTTGCCCTTACAATTTAAAATAAGATTTACGGTTTTAACAAAAGAATTGTTAAAAGTTTTCTTTATTTTTTTTAATTCATTAATTTGAATATTCGCCGCTTTTCTTGCTAAAGATATATAATTTTTTTTTTTCATTAATGTTCAAAGATATCAAATTTAAAACCATTTTGATCTAACTCCACTCTTGTATCTAAAAAAGTAAGACATTTTTTAAATATATCCATCCTTTTTTCTCTGACAAGCATACCTTCTAATTCTTTTTTAATTTTATGTAAGTAAATTACATCATTTGCAGCGTACTCTAATTGTTTTTCTGTCAAGTCATCTATATCTTTATTCCAATCACTGCTGCCTTGCCTTTTATCTAATGACTTATTACAAAATTCTTGAACTAAATTTTTAAGGCCATGGGAGTCAGTATAAGTTCTGACAATTTTAGAGGCAATTTTTGTATCAAAAATGTTTTTCATTTTACATTTTAAAAAGAACTCTAAGGCATTTTTGTCAAACCTTAAAAAATGGCCAATTTTTAAAATTTCACTATTTTCCAAAACAGAAACTAAATTAGGAGCTTTGAAATTATCTTTATTAGGTTGAATTATGAAAACATTTCCACTTTGGTCACAAATTTGAATAAGGCTTAATTTATCTCGCTCGGGAATTTGAAGGCCAGTAGCCTCAGTATCAATAGCAATGCTATTTTTAAATGAATTTGCGATCTCTGAAGTTATGTCCTCTTTTATCTTAGTTATTTTCATATATAAGTTTAAATACCATGAAAAATCAAATTTGCACAATTTTAGGTGGTGGAGGCTTTATAGGTCGATATCTTGTTCGAAATTTGACCAAGAAAAACTATAGATGCATTATCTCTACCAGAAAAGCCTTTCAAAAAGGTTATTTAAAGACTCAAGCAACACCAGGAGCGATTGAGCTAGTTGAATGGAACTCAAACAATTTTTCAGAACTCAAAGAGGCAATAAAAAATTCAGATATCGTAATTAATCTAATTGGCATCCTCTATGAAACAAGAAAGCAAAAATTTTATAAAATTCATGCAGGAATACCTGAAGCAATTTCAAAAATTTGTTCTAGCTCTGACGTGAAAAAATTTATTCACGTAAGTGCAATAGGGGCTAATGAAAAATCAAATTCTCTTTATCAAAAATCAAAACGTCAAGGAGAAATTAAAGCACTTAGTAATTTTGAAAATACCGTGATAGTAAGACCAAGCGTTGTTTGTGGAACTGAAGATAAATTTACAAATCTTTTTTCTAAGCTAAGCTTTCTTCCAATTATCCCAGTCGTAGGGATAAATTATAATTTTCAACCTATCTTAGTCACAGATGTTTCTGATGCCATTGTGCAAGCAATTGAAACAAAAAATAATGAAGGTAAAATTTATGAAATAGGAGGGCCAAAAGTAATAAGTTTTGGAGATATGGTTAAGTCAATTTTAAAAACAATTAATAAAAAAAGACTCGTAGTTAAAATGCCTATGCCAATTGCAAAAGTGCAAAGTACTATAACTGATCTATTACCAATACCTCCAATTTTGACAAAGGATCAATGTGAAATATTATCTGAAGCTGATAATGTTGTTTCAAATAATCATCTTACTTTAAAAGATTTAGATATTAATCCAACTGATGTAGAAGAAGCTATGAAAAAATGGTTATGGAGATATAAGGATGGCGGTCAATTCGCAAAAGCACAATGAAAAGTATAAGTTTATTATCAGGCTATTTATTTCTGCTTTCTGGAGTTATTACAGGAATTGCTGCGAACGGATATTTAAAAACCACAGAAGGATTTACAAAAATAAATCCAACCATTTTCTGTTTAGCAAGCATTGTTGTTTGTATGTTTAGTTTATCAAAGGCAATGACAATTATTCCAGTTGGTTTTACTTACGCCACTTACGGAGCTTTAACAATTACAGCTGTAACTTTATTTGGGGTTTTTAAGTACAATCAAGCACCAAATGTATTTGGAATTATTGGATTGGCATTAATAATACTCGGTGTAGTACTTTTAAATACTATGGGTAAGGTTAAATAAAACCCTAGGTAGAATTTATATTAAACTACCGACTCCTCTTTATTTATATTTTGTGTTAGCTTTTTCTCTTTAAATAAAAATTGGGGGAAATAATAATGAAAACAATAAAAGCATTAATTTGTTCGATAGCACTTTTTGCAATGTTTGCAGGAACTGCTGCTCAAGCAAAAACAGAAATACAATGGTGGCACGCTTTTGGTGGAAGACTTGGTGAATTGCTTGATGAGCAGGTAAACAAGTTTAATGAAAGCCAAGATAAGTACACTGTAGTTCATACAAGAAAAGGTAACTACTCAGAAACTTTAAACGCTGGTATCGCAGCTTTTAGAGCTAAACAACATCCAAATTTATTAATGGTGTTTGAAGTAGGTACTGCGAGTTTAATGGCTGCAAAAGGAGCTTATGTTCCAATGCACCAACTTATGAAAGATGCTAAACAAAAATTCAATCCAAATGGTTTTGTATCGGCGGTAAGTGGTTATTACACTACAACAGATG
>Ga0233444_10004107_pt1 | contig 14062 bp, 9 predicted proteins | sample SI_124_October20_6_FD_182792 | JGI IMG/M metagenome (GOLD analysis project Ga0233444, IMG submission 182792) | Seawater microbial communities from Saanich Inlet, British Columbia, Canada - SI_124_October2016_10_MG | ecosystem: Environmental > Aquatic > Marine > Inlet | place: Canada: British...
GTTTTTAATTTAATGTACTTAATTCGGCTTGCAAAGAAAAGTTTTTTTTCTGGATTAGACAACATCAATTGCTCATAGATTTCAATTGCCTTAGGGTAATTGCCTTGCTTTACATATATTTCAGCCAGTGTTTCGGTATTCATCTCATGGTTGTCTTTTAAGCTGTTTTTAGCTGCATTGGCAGCAGAATAAAAGTTCTTTTTCTCAGTAGAAATTTTTCTATCGTTTAAATTCTTAATTATATTATCAATTTCCTTTTCTCTAGAATTTGATTTTTGACGGGGCTTAATAAGCAACCACTCACTAATAGACATAATTTTTTTAATAGGACTGTCAACTTTTTGCTCAGAAAGAATAACCTCTTGTTGATTTTCTAATTCATTAATTAGTTGGTTTTGAATTAAGCTGCCATAGATGTTTTTTTCTAAAACATTTAAATCGTTGTTTTTTTCCTGCTTGTAATCATTTTTTTTATCCTCTTTTATCTTTTTAGTGGTGTGAATTCGGTCGTATAGCAAACCTCTATCACCAATTCTCAGAGCAGTACTATTTAGCGATTGTTCGAAACCAATTCTTTTTTGATGGTTAAGGATTTTAGATAAAAATAAAAAGCAAATTCCTGAAAATGGATATTTCAAAGTGAGTCCGAAAAAAAATTCAAGGTCTTTTTCAGAGACTTTTCCCGGACTATCTATTAATTCCTTGATATTTTTCAATGGATATTCTACCATTCTCCACTAAATATTTTATCGAAAACATCTTGGGTGATTTGATAATTTAAGTTTTCAACCAATTCTTCTTCAATTGAACTAAAGTCAGATTTAGCATCGTAGTCTACAAAAGCACTAAATGCACTATTGTTAAGTCCAATAGAGTCATTTTGATTATAATATGTGTTTACGTTTATAGACATTTTGAGTCTGTTTTGGGCTGCACTTTCACTTCCTGCTTGTATGTTCACAGGGCTGATTATATAGTTTTTAATAACTCCACTAATTTGCAAGTCTCCATTTTCAGCTACTAAATTAAGCTTTGTTTGAGATTGCATAATATCTCGCAAGCTTTCTGTGAAGGATGCTCCAAGAAACGAACCACCAATAGCACTTTTATTATCGAAATAATCAACCTGTACAGTTTTGGCATTAATTTCTTTGGTTTCAGAACCACCAGATTTAAAACTAAATTGGGGAAATGCACATCTAGTTAATGTTATACTTATAAATATTATTTTTAGTTTATTCACTTATTTTAAAATTTCAAATTCTTTTATCTTTCTGTAAAGAGTTCTCTCTGAAATACCAAGTTCTTTTGCTGCATTTTTTCTTCTGCCGTTGTGCTTTTTAAGCGCTTTTTGAATAAGTTCTTTTTCTCTTTCTTCTAAGGATAATGATTCTTCAATTTCAACACTCTCTTGAAAGGAAATATTATAGGATGGCGGTTCTTCTCTAATGTTTTCTTCTTGCAGTGAAACAGTGTTACTGGGTTGCTCATCAAATTTAATTTCTCCATCCAATTTCGAAGAATCACTCAGTTTTGTGATTAATGCGGTTTTTTCGTTGTTAGACAAATTGTTATTGTTAAGTAGATCTACAATAACTCTTTTCATTTCTGTAACATCTTGTTTCATTTCAAAAAGTACTTTATATAAAATATCTCTTTCTGAAAAGTTATCACTCTCTTTTTTACCATCAATAACCATTGGAAGATTTCTGCTAGAATCAATATCTGGAAGATATTTAGTTAAAATAAGTTCATCAACTTCTCTAGAGTTTTCAATAACTGAAATCTGTTCCGCTACATTTTTAAGTTGTCTTATGTTCCCTGGCCATGAATATTTTTCTAGTATATCCACTGCTTTTTGATTTAGTCTAATTCCAGGCATTCTATATTTTTCAGCAAAATCTGCAGAAAACTTTCTAAATAGTAAATGGATGTCATTTTTTCTTTCTCTCAAAGGTTCTAATGAAATAGGAACAGTACTTAATCTATAAAACAGGTCTTCTCTAAATTTTCCCTTTTGAATAGCTTTTTGAACATTTTCATTGGTTGCAGCTATAATTCTGACATCTGTTTTTTTGACTTTAGAAGCCCCAACTTTAATAAACTCTCCAGTCTCTAGAACTCGAAGAAGTCTAACTTGTGTAGGAAGAGGAAGTTCAGCAACTTCGTCTAAGAATATAGTTCCTCCGTCTGCAACTTCAAAGTATCCTTTTCTACTGTCTGTGGCTCCGGTAAATGCCCCTTTTTCATGTCCAAACAGTTCTGAATCTATTGTTCCTTCTGGTATTGCTCCGCAGTTTACAGCTATATATTCGTGGTGTTTTCTAGAACTATAGTGATGGATGATTTTTGGCATATTTTCTTTTCCAGTACCACTTTCTCCAGTTATTAAAACGGTAATATCTGTTGGCGCAACCTGAATAGCTACATCTAATGCTCTATTTAATGGTTCAGAATTACCAATAATTCCAAATCTATTTTTAACAGTCTGTAAATTCATTTTTAAATAATTTTACCGATTAATGTTGCGGAAGTAAATCTTTCAATGATTACATTTACATAATCTCCTTCTTTAGAATCCTCCTTAGGAAAAACAACTTTGTAATTTTCATCATTTCTTCCACAATATTCAAGTGCTGATTTCTTGGAAGGACCTTCTACTAACACTTCCATTATTTTCCCAACAGAAGCTTCATTGCTTTTTAATGAGTGTTCTTTTTGAAGATCAATTACTTTTTGAAGTCTTGACTTTTTAATTTCTAAGGGGACGTTATCTTTAAACTTTCTTTCTGCGAGAGTTTTAGGTCTCTCAGAATAAAAAAACATGTAAGAAAAATTAAACTCAACTTTTTTCATAAGATCTAAAGTCTCATGAAAATCTTCATCAGATTCATCACAAAACCCTGTAATTATATCTGTAGAAATAGCACAATCTGGAATTATTTCTCTAATTGATTTTATTCTTTTTAAATACCACTCTTTGGAATAACCTCGATTCATCTTTTGAAGAATTTTAGAACTTCCAGATTGTACGGGTAAGTGTATGTAATTACAAATGTTTCGATATTTTTTCATTACGTGAACAACATCATCCGTCATGTCTTTGGGATGTGAAGTAGAAAACCTAACTCGTAAGTCCTTAGCTACAAGAGCTACTTTTTCCAATAGTTCAGAAAAGTTGGTGGTAGGAATGTTTTGGTCAATTACCTCTTCTTTTTTATTTATATTCCATCTGTAGCTATCTACATTTTGCCCCAAAAGGATAACTTCTTTATATCCTTTTTGATATAAGTCCTTAGCTTCAGCAACAATAGTAAGTGGGCTTCTACTTCTCTCTCTGCCTCTTGTAAAAGGAACTACGCAAAAAGAACACATGTTGTCACAACCTCGCATTATGGATATAAATCCAGAGATTCCTTTGCTGTCCAATCTTACTGGACTAATGTCTGCATAGGTTTCTTCCCTTGATAATAAAACGTTCACACTTTTTTGCCCTCCCTCAACTTCTTCTAAAAGAGATGGTAAATCTCTGTAAGCATCCGGACCTACTACTAAATCTACCAATTTCTCTTGTTCAAGTAAAGATTCTTTCATTCTTTCGGCCATACAGCCTAGGACACCAACAATTAATTTTGGATTTTGTTTTTTAAGCTTTTTGAAAGACTTTAGTCTATTTCTTACTGTAAATTCTGCTTTTTCACGAATTGAACAAGTATTAAGTAGTATTAAGTCAGATTCTTCAAGATTTCTTGTTGTGTTGTACCCATTTTTATCCAGAATAGAGGCAACAATTTCACTATCAGAGAAATTCATTTGACAGCCATAGCTTTCTAGGTAAAGTTTCTTAGAGTTGTTCTTTAAACCGACTTTAAAAGTTGGATTTCCTTGTTTTTTCTCTAAAATAATCTTTTCCATTTTAAGCAAATATTGCACAAAGATAATTCAAATCTGTTAACTGCCATTATGACAGTGTTAATTATTGATAAATTATTGTACTTATACCTAAAAAAAAGTTAATCAATTCTTATTACGATTTGTTCAATCAAGTATATTTTTTATTTCTTTGCATTCCTTGTTTAGTGTAATAAAAAGTATTTAAATGAATAATTTAGTAATAGTAGAGTCCCCTGCAAAAGCTAAAACCATCGAAGGTTTTTTAGGAAGTGAATTTGTTGTGAAATCGTGTTATGGACATATCCGAGAATTACCTAGAAAGGGAGATCCCATAGATATTGAAAATAATTTTAATCCCACATATGTAGTTCCGCAAGAAAAGAAAAAAGTGGTCAATGAACTTCTAAGCATTGCAAAAAAATGTAAAACTGTGTGGTTAGCAACTGATGAGGATCGTGAGGGAGAGGCAATTTCATGGCATTTATTACATGCATTAAAATTAAATTCTAAAAACACCAAAAGAATAACTTTTAATGAAATCACAAAAAAAGCAGTTTTAAAAGCTGTAGACTCACCAAGGTTAATAAATGAAGACTTAGTAAATTCTCAGCAAGCTAGAAGAATTCTCGATAGAATTGTGGGTTTTGAGTTATCACCAGTTTTGTGGAGAAAAATTAGGCCAAGTCTTTCTGCAGGTAGAGTGCAGTCTGTTACGGTAAAATTAATTGTAGAAAGAGAAAATAAAATATTAAATCATAAGCCAATTGAGACATTTAAAGTGGTTGCTGAGTTTGAGTCAAAGGGTGTTGTCTTTAAAGCAGAATTGGCGTCTAACTTTTCTTCTTATAAAGATGCTGAAAGTTTTTTAGAGCTTTCTAAAGGTAAAGAATTCAAAGTAAAAAAAATTACTCAAAAACCCGGAAAAAGAACCCCATCTGCACCATTTATCACATCTACTTTGCAGCAAGAAGCTAGTAGAGTATTAGGCTTTAATGTTTCAAGAACAATGTCTGTTGCTCAAAGGCTTTATGAGTCAGGAAGAATCACCTATATGAGAACAGATTCTGTGAGTCTTTCTAATGATGCGATGACTGCCATTCAAAAACAAATTGAAAAAGATTTTGGTTCTAATTATTCAAACCCTAGAAAATTCCAGAATAAAAATAAGTCTGCTCAAGAGGCTCATGAAGCGATAAGGCCTTCAAATTTTTCAATTAGCTCAATTGGAGATGGGTCTCCAGAAGACAAGTTGTACACCTTAATTTGGAAAAAAACTATGGCTTCACAAATGAGTGATGCAGAAATTGAAAGAACTACTATTGAGATTGGTCATAACGAGCAAGAGCAGAATTTTAATACCATTGGAGAAGTAATAAAGTTCGAAGGTTTTTTAAAGCTATACAAATCTGCTAATTTAGATAGTAAAAATGAGGAGTTGCCGGATGTTTCTCAAGGAGAAATTTTAAATTGTAATGCAGTTACTGCAACTCAAAAATTTTCAAGACCACCTGCAAGATTTACCGAAGCATCACTAGTTAAAAAGCTGGAAGAATTAGGAATTGGAAGACCATCGACTTACGCTCCAACTATTAAAACTATTCAGGACAGAGGATATGTTGAGAATAAAGATATTGAAGGCAAGACTAGAGATATAAAGCAAATTGTATTAAAAGAGGACATTATAAACAAAATTGATTTAAGTGAAAATTTTGGTGCAGATAGGAAAAAACTTTTTCCCACAACTACTGGGGAAGTCGTAAATGAATTTTTAGTAGAGCATTTTAAAAATATTATGGATTACAATTTCACTGCTGATATTGAAAAAGAATTAGATTCTATTGCAAAAGGTGAATTGTTATGGACAGATATGTTGTCCAGTTTTTACTCTCCATTTCATAAAACTATAGAACATACTAAAGAGAATGCAGAAAGAGCCAATGGAGAAAGACTACTTGGGAAAGATCCTGCAAGTGATGAGCCTTTATATGTTAAGCTTGGAAAGTATGGACCTATTGCACAAATTGGAGAGACATCTGATGAGACTAAAAAACCAAAGTTTGCAAGTTTAAAAGAAGGACAACATATTAAAACTATTTCTTTAGAAGAAGCATTAAAATTGTTCGATTACCCAAAATCTTTAGGCGAACACGAAAACTTAGAAATTACTGTTAAGGTCGGGAGATTTGGTCCATATATACAATTTGGCACTGAGAATGTATCCATTCCAAAAGGTATAGAGCCAGATGAGGTTTTATTAGAAAATGCCATTGCTTTAATTAATGATAAAAGAGCAGCAAATGCTCCAGTTGCAGAATATGAAGGTCTTCCAGTTTCTAAAGGCAAAGGGAGATTTGGTCCATTTATTAAATGGAATGATTTGTTCATTAATGTAAATAAAAATTACGATTTTGACAATCTTTCTAACGAAAATATTGTCGAATTAATTGAAGCAAAAAAGAAAAAAGAAATAGAAAAAGTTGTACAAAACTGGGAGCAAGAGGGCATTACGGTTGAAAAAGGAAGATGGGGTAAATTCTTTGTTGTTTCTGGCAAGAAGAAAAAACAACTAGCACCTACAAAAGATCCTGCGAAAATAACCTTAGAAGAAGCCAAATCTTTTTTAAAAGCAAAATAAATGAGTCTTGAAATTTATTTCAAACCAATTCATTCAATTGAGTTTTCTAAAAACTCAATTGGAAGTATTGTTGACTCTCATGTAAATAGTTTTCCTAAATGGGAATCGTCTGATATTATATTTTTAACAATACATGAAAACCGAGGAAGCTCCATTGCTATAAATAATGAAATAGATCATTACGCGATAAGAAATAAGCTTTATAATTTTAAATGGGAAGGCACCTTAACTATTTCAGACCTTGGTATTTTAGACGCTGGCTCGTCTCTTAAAGATACCTATGCTGCTTTAAAGGAAATCACTTTCGAAATTCAAAAAAAAAGTAAGCTTTTGGTTTTGTTAGGGGGTTCTCAAGATTTAACTTTTGCCAACTATTTAGGTTATGAGCAACTAGAGCAACCTATTAATTTAACTTGTATCGACCATAGTTTTGATGTAGTTGTTGACCAAGAGCAAGAAATATCTGATAAAAACTACATTAACCATTTGCTACTTAATAGCCCCAATAATTTATTTAATTTTTCAATTCTTGGCTGTCAGCAATATTATGTTGGATCAGATCACGTAAGATTTTTTGACGAACTGTTTTTTGATTATGTACGACTTGGAGAACTCCAAAATAATATTTCCAAATCGGAGCCCATTTTAAGAAATACCGATCTATTGAGTGTTGATTTATCTTCTTTGAGAAATTCCGAATTTAAAAACAGCACCTCCAATCATCCAAATGGGTTTTTTGGCAATGAAATGTGTCAAATGATTAAATATGCTGGACTAAGTGATAAAATTTCAAGTGTTGGTTTTTACAATTTAAGTTCTGGAGACATTAGTGAAGTAGATGCTGAGTTACTAGCCCAGTTAATATTTTTTTTAGTGATGGGCTTTTCACAAAGAAAAAATGATTTTCCAGTAGGTAGTAAAAAGGACTTAATTAAATATTCTGTATATCACGAAGATTCTAAACATAATCTTATTTTTCATAAAAGTCAAAAGACTGAAAGATGGTGGTTGGAAGTTCCTTATCCACCAACAAAAGATTTTAAATTTGAGCGTCATCATTTGATACCGTGTAACCACGAAGATTATAAAATTGCCCAAAACGGTGTCATTCCGGATTTGTGGTGGAAGACCTACAGGAAGTTAAATTAGTTAATAAATTATTATATTTACAAGTTAAATTTTGTATTTTCGTAGACTATAGAATTTTATTAATTTATAGCATTATGAAAGTAATACATTGATATTCAACTGAATAAATGAAAAAAACCATTACCTATATACTACTTATTATCCTTTCAGGAAATGTTTTTGCCCAGCAAGATTATCAAATTACGCACTACATGTTCGATAATTTGTCCTTCAATCCGGGTTATGCGGGAATGAATAAAAATATTAATGCAACAATGATTGCTAGACAACAATGGTCTGGATTTTCTGGAAGTCCAACAACTGCTATGGTCAACGTTCATGCACCAGTAAGTTTGGTTAAAGGAGGCTTGGGTCTAACCTATGTTTCTGATCAATTAGGCTTTGAGAAAAATAGTATTGCAAGGTTAAATTATTCTTACCATTTGCCTCTTGGAGCAGGCCAATTAGGTATTGGAGCCAGTATTGGTATTATCCAGAAAAGTATCGATGCAGAGTGGAGAACTCCTTCAGGAACTAGTTGGGAATTAGACAATTCAATTCCCGGGGTTGCTGGGACTCAGGGAGGTAGTGTTTCACAATCAACCCCAGATATAAATATTGGGCTTTTTTACTCAACCAAAGAATTATACTTTGGATTTTCGACTACTCATTTAGGTGGTTTTAATATGGAGGATTTAAACATTCAAAACGTACACCACTATTGGGTAACTGCTGGGTTTAATTATGATTTAAATGCTGACATTCAATTAAGGCCTAGTATTTTGATTAAGTCTGATGCATCCTCTTCTATTATGGATGTTAATATTAATGCATTGTATAAAAACATGCTTTGGGCGGGGCTAACATACAGATTTGGAGATGAAATTGCTCCTATGGTAGGATATAAATATCCGTTTTCAGATGGAAGTGTCTTAAGAATAGGTTATGCCTATGGTATTACAACAAGCGTTATAGGAAATTATAGTAATGGTTCTCACGACATTATGTTGAATTACAATTTTAAAATATCTAAGCCTGCACCAATTGAAAAATCCAAAAATCCTCGATTTTTATAAAAAATGAAACTATTTAAATTAAATATCGTTATAGGAGTTCCGTCAAGCCATTTTTGGTCAGGATTAAAGATAAAAAGCTTTAAAATGAAGAAATTATTATATTTTATTTTAGTCGTTATAACTATTTCTAGTTGTACAACACAGTCAAGTAACGGACATTTAGTAGGTGCTTCCGCAAGACCTGTTTGGTATCAAGCAGATCCATACGGTATGTTATATATACAGTCAGGTGCTTTTAATATGGGACAAAGTGATGAAGATGTTCCCAACACTCACAATAACAAGACAAAAACTGTTTCTGTTGCAGCATTTTATATGGACCAAACAGAAATTACAAATAATGAATATCGTCAGTTTGTAAATTATGTAAAAGATTCTATAGCTAGAAGAATTTTAGGTGCTGAATTTCCTGATAGATTTCTTATTCCTACTTATGATGATGAATTACAAGAAAAAGGTGAAGATGAATGGCAATTAAATTGGGATGAAAGATTTAGTTATATTTCCTTTAATCCTTCGAAGGAGCAAAATATTGAATATGCTCCACTCTTAGCGTCTATGTTTTTAAACGAAAGTGATAGATTTTATTCTAGAAAAGAAATTGACACAAGAAAATTGATGTTTGAATACTATTGGGTTGATTTGCAGGAGGCGGCTAGAAAAGGAAGACCATTAGTTAAAAGAATATCAAATTCTGCTGCAGAAGTAGATCCTGACCACAGGGTTAAGATGAAAAACCCAGACATGGCTTTCCCAGTTGATCCCGGTCAAGTTAGCGGTAGAGATTTAAATTTAGGTGTAAGAAATAGCAAAGGTCAAAATAATGCTTTAAGAGGACATGAAGACCGTTCAAGGTTTATTATTAAAGAAGTTATAAATGTTTATCCCGACACGTTATGTTGGATTCATGATTTCACCTATGCTAACAATGAATATATGACCAATATGTATTTTTGGCATCCAGCTTATGATGAGTATCCTGTAGTAGGAGTTACATGGCAACAGAGTAATGCATTTAATGTTTGGAGAACTCAATTGTTAAATTCATGGAGAAAAGCTCATTACGAGACTTATGTCCAAGATTTTAGACTTCCTAGTGAAACTGAATGGGAGTATGCCGCAAGAGGAGGATTAGATAATAATCCGTACCCTTGGGGAGGTCCATATGCAAGAAATTCTAGAGGTTGTTTCTTAGGGAACTTCAAGCCTATTAGGGGTCGTTACATGGAAGATGGAGGGTTCCACACAGTTAAAGCTAGTTCGTACCATCCTAATGATTTTGGATTGTATTGTATGGCTGGTAATGTTGCCGAGTGGTGTAGAACAGCCTACGATGAGTCTATGTATGAGTATGGTCACGATATGAATACTGAATATGTATACAATGCTTTAGACCATGATCCACCTTCAATGAAAAGAAAAGTAATAAGAGGAGGTTCTTGGAAAGATATAGGTTTCTATCTTCAAACAGGAACCAGGACTTATGAGTACCAAGATACTGCGAAAAGTTACATTGGCTTTCGTAGCGTCATGAACTACTTAGGTAGAGGCGGTCCAAATAGAGAGGGTGATTTTTAAAATAAATTATAATATTTAATAAATACATAACAATAAAAAAATAAAATTATGAGTTCAGGAGATAGTTTTTTTGAAAGTAAGAAGTTTAAAACAATAATGAAATATGTGTACGGCTATGGTGGTGCAATTGTAATTATTGGTGCGATGTTTAAAATACAGCACTGGCCAGGTGCGACTATTATGTTAATTGGTGGTCTTGGTATTGAAGCTGTTATTTTTATGTTATCTGCTCACGAACCGTTACATGAAGAATTGGATTGGACAATAGCTTATCCTGAATTAGCTCTAGGACATTCTGATGATGACCATAGTCCAAATGAATTGCCAGGTTCTAGTGACGAATCAGTTGTTGAACAATTAGATAACATGTTAGCAAAAGCCAAGATTGAACCTGAATTAATTGAAAGCTTAGGTGCTGGAATGAAGAGTTTGAGCGATAATGCTGGTAAACTTGGAGATATAAGTTCAGCCTCTGATGCTACAAATGAGTATGTTGATAATCTAAAAGGTGCTTCTAGTAAGGTAGGAGAACTTTCTAATGCTTACGATCAAGCAGCAACTTCTATTAAAGAAATTACTTCAGTTTCATCCGGTAATTCAAATTTTGGTGATCAATTAGACAAAGTTTCTGGAAATTTAACCCAGCTTAATAATTTGTATGAGATGCAATTGGAAGGTGTTTCTGCACTTTCTAAGGCTAGCGATGAAATGTCTTCAGGAATTACCAATATTGTAACCAATCTTCAGTCATCTGTTGATGATACTAAAAAGTACAAAGAAACTATGTCTGATTTAACATCTAACCTTGCTGCATTGAATTCAGTTTATGGAAATATGTTGTCTGCAATGAATGTCAATAAGTAATTAATAACTAATAGTAAATAAAAAATTAGATTATGGGTGGAGGTAAGGAAACGCCAAGACAAAAAATGGTTGGTTTAATGTACTTAGTACTAATGGCACTCTTGGCTATGAATGTATCTAAGGAAATTATTAATGCTTTTGTTACATTAAATAATAAATTAGAAAGTAGTATAGAACAGGTAGAGTCATTTAATACCAATCTTTCTGGTGAATTCGCCACTAAACTTGCAACCCTTAAAGCAACAGGTGCTCCACCAGATGAATTAGCTAGGGTTGAATTTCACAAAAACACCAATGATAAAATAGTTGAGTTAACAAGACTAATGTGTAATGACATTGTTAAGAGAAACTTGTTTTTATTAATAGCTGCTGCTGATCCAGGTGTTCAATTTTCTGAATTTGAAAATATTGAAATGGCTATTGTCAATGATGATGCGGACGCTAAAGTTAAGCTTAAAGCATTGGTTGACAAAGTAAATGATTTAGGTCTAATAGCCGTTGACGAACATCATGAACTTCATGGAGCTGAAACAGACCATGACGAATACCACAACCCATTGTTTCACATTGATGATGAAGGATATATTCATATTAGGGACCTCTCTAGTTATTCAAAAAAAGATGATTACGATACTCCTACTAGGATTTTAGCAGGTGAGAGTTTTGATAAAATTGCACCTGAGGGCCTTCATTTAATGGAAAATTTACACCATCACAGAAATGATTTAATTGCTTTAATTGCTAATCACCCGAGTGACACATTGGAAGGTGGCATAGTTTATCAGTATGAATTTGACACAAGCCTAATTAAAGACCCTGATTTTTTAATTACTGAAGGGGATAGAAAAGACTTTGAAAGAGTGGTTGATTCAATCATTGCTTTTGAAATTGATGAAAATAAGCTAGACCCTAAAGATGCTGAAGCTGTTAGAAATATTTACGTTAGGATGACTATCCCCAAAAAAGTAATGAATCATGGAGAAGAGTATCCTTGGATTTTTGGGCAGTTTGACCATGCTCCTATAGTTGCTGCCTCTGCTGTAATGACATCTGTCAGATCAGATGTTTTGCAGGTACAGACTTTGGCCTCTCAATTGGTAAGTTCTAGAGTAAAAGTACAATCCTTTAACTTTAATAAAATTGATCCATTGGCCTTTTCTGCAACAAGTTATATTAATCAGGGGGACTCTCTAGGTCTTAGAGTTATGATTGCTGCATACGATTCTTCTGAAGCTATGGAATTAAAATATTGGGTAGATGATTCCTCTCAGTTAAACAAAAACGAATCTGACCAAGATTTAGCCAACATGAAAACTTTTAAAGGTCGTGCTGGACAGAGTGTTTCTATTACAGGTTCAGTTGGAGACCATGTACTTTCTGGATTCATAGCTGTAAAAGAAAAAGGAGTTAAAAAGTGGAAACCATGGAAGTTTAACTACTCTGTTGGATCTCCTAATGCTGCTGTTTCTGCAGCTGACTTACAAGTTCTATACATAGGATGGAATAATAGAATAAAAGTGTCTGCATCTGGATATAAACCAGAAGCTATCAGACTTTCTGGAAGAGGATGTTCTATTAAAGGACCAGACAGTAAAGGATATTACATAGCGACCGTAACTAGTGCAAAGTCAAAAGAAGCTAAACTTATTGTTTCTGCTACAGACGACAATGGTAAAAGTGTAGAATTGGCTAATGAAACTTTTAGAGTTTTCCCACTACCTAAACCTACAGCATATTTTGCTGGAAAAGCAGGTGGGAATCTTAAAAAGGCAAATGCTGTAAGTTATTCTAAGCTTAAAGCCTCACTTGGAGAAAGCCCTTTAGATGTTCCATATTCGGTTGTAAGTTTTACCATGTTTACTACCAAAGGTGGTGCTCCTATTGAATTAAATTCTAAGTCAGACATATTAACTCCTGAGATGAAAGCTGCTTTAAAAAAGATTCCTAAAAATGGTAGTTTAACTTTTACTAGAGTTAAAGTTAAAGGCCCGAGTGGTAGAGTCTCTCAGTTAGAGTCTGGTATCGTACTAAAACTAATTTAATTATGAAATATTTATTAAACATATTATTTATTTTTTTTGTATCAAATTCACTTTTAGCACAGTTACCTGGTTCAGGTATAAGTCTAGAGTCTAATGTTTTAGATGGAGTATATATTCAAGAACATATTCCTACTAAAAGAGTTGTTTCTTACATTCATTTAAGAGAGGCAGATGTTATGTGGTCTAAAAGAATATGGAGAGTATTGGATCTAAAAGAAAAAAAGAACCATAAACTATATTATCCATTAGAACCTCAAAACGATAGAATTTCCTTATTTCAAGTTATGAAATATGGAGCTATTGATGAAGGTTCCATCACAGTATATGATCCTGGAACAGATTTAGATGATAAATTTAGGTATCCTGTAAGACCATCAAATGGAAATACAAACAGTCCAGAATTTAAAACTAGACTAGAAGCAATGTTTGGATTCCAAGATACTAAGGACTCAGTTGCGGATGACGAAGTAGTTTTTGATGATAATGGTGATAAAATACTGGTAGACTTTATTGAACCTTATACATCAGCAGATATAGTTAGATACGTTTTGAAAGAAGATTGGTTTTTTGATAAGCAAAGATCTATGTTAGATGTGAGAATTATTGGTATCTCACCTGTAGTACTAGGGGTTAATCCAGAGACTAAAGAAGTTGTAGGACTTAAACAACTATTTTGGTTATATTTTCCAGAATGTAGATATGTATTTCAAAACTTTTTTGTTTACAATCCAGAAAATGATGCTCAGAGAATGAGTTTTGATGATTTATTTTGGAAAAGAGACTTTTCATCTTATGTCCAAAAAGAAAGCAATGTTTTCGATAGGAAAATTTCTCCTAACTGGGAC
>Ga0233444_10004111_pt1 | contig 14053 bp, 17 predicted proteins | sample SI_124_October20_6_FD_182792 | JGI IMG/M metagenome (GOLD analysis project Ga0233444, IMG submission 182792) | Seawater microbial communities from Saanich Inlet, British Columbia, Canada - SI_124_October2016_10_MG | ecosystem: Environmental > Aquatic > Marine > Inlet | place: Canada: British...
TTACGTAAGTAAATGATGCTATGAAAAGCACGAAAACTGCGCAAGCTCTTACGAGATTACCACCGTATCGTGTTCCGATAAAATCAGGAACCGTGTAACACCCAAATTTTCTTAGGTACGGAGCTAACAATGTTGCAACAAGTACATACCCACCTGTCCAACCTACTAAGAAGGCCATATAAGTATAACCACCAAAGTAAACTCCACCCGCTAAGGCTACGAAAGAAGCACCCGACATCCAGTCAGCTGCTGTCGCCATTCCGTTAAATACGGTTGGCACTTGTCTTCCTGCAACATAGTAGGCATCTACTTGTATCGTTCTTGATAAATAACCGATTAAGGCATAAATCAAAACCGTGAAAGCTACAAACATCACTCCGATGTTTTTAGCTGACACACCTGCTTGTTCCGCAATAGCCATCAAAATGATGAATACCGCAAAACCTCCAGTGTAGGTCCCGTATATTTTAGGAAGGTTTTTTATAAAATCTCCTTTAAACATTAGTCGTCCTCTCTTTCTGAGAAGCCATGTTCCTCGTCGATTTTTTCTTGTTTATTAGCAGTCCAAAACAACATTACTACAAACGCAAGAAGTGATCCTTGTGCTGTCATGTAATATGCTAGTGGGTACCCAAGAAAAGACATCGTGTTTAGTTCAGAACCAAACATGAAGATTACTAATGAAAAGAAAGCCCAAAGAACCAATGTAACTATCATATGGTTTTTGGTCTTATTCCAATAAGCGTCTTTATTTGACATTTTTCCCCCTTTTGTAACTTTTTACGTAAAAAGTATTATTATTTGTTGGAAGCTTACGTGTTTTGAGTTTAATTTAAAGAGAAAAAAAGAGCTTAAAATAAAACTAATATTCTATAAATAAGCAAAATGGGGGCTTTTTAAATACAACGTGAAATTGAATCTTGATAAAATAATAATTACTTTAAAAGCGATGAAGGAATACTTATTTCCTATCGTGAAAATTACGAGCTATTTTAAGAGCATTACATCAAAAGAAGATCTTCAAAAATTCATTCAACAAAGATCTGCACACGTAACTCAGAATACTCTTTATGGATATTTAAAAACTCGTATGGGGCATAAGTTTACCATAATGGTTGATGATGATGTTTATTCAAAATCTATAAACATTGCAAAGTGGAATATTTATATGGTCGCTTTAGCAGACCTTACATTTTTTATTTTCTCTTATTTGATTAACGAAAAAAATCTAAAAGAAAATGACTCCAAAGAATTTTTTTTAAATATAATTGAAAAGGAAAAAGAAAATGGTTTAAGCATAGAGATTCACGATAAAGCGAAAGAAATTTTTTTAAAGAGATATGAAAAAATTGATTTTAATAAATATTATTTAGAAAATCCTTTTCGAGAAAGTTGTAAAGCTCTTTATTACTGGTCTCCAATTGAGGATAAATTAAAAACTCTAGATGAAAAAATTGTATTAAATTCTATGCAACTAAAATGGAATTTAATAATAGATGAGTTTCAAAATTTAACAAAAAAATTAAATTTTAATTAATCTTTATTCAGCCTGTTTTCAACCAGCGCAACCACAACACTTGGATCAGCTAATGTTGATGTATCACCTAAATTATTAGGTTCATTTTCCGCAATTTTTCTTAAAATTCTTCTCATAATTTTACCAGATCTTGTTTTAGGTAAACCTGGGGCAAATTGAATTACATCAGGGTAACAATGATTTCCTACACGTCTTTTAACCCATTGTTTTAATTCTCGTTCAAGATCTCCCGAAGCTCTTTCACTTGAATTCAAAGTTACATAACAATATAAACCACTCCCTTTGATACTATGAGGAAAACCTACTACTGCTGCTTCAGCTACTTTCGGGTGAGCAACGAACGCACTTTCAATTTCTGCGGTTCCAATATTGTGCCCAGATACGATAATAACATCATCAACTCTACCAGTTATCCAATAGTAGCCATCTTTATCTCTTCTGCAGCCATCACCTGTAAAATATTTTCCATCATATTGTGAAAAATAGGTATCAATAAATCTTTGGTGATCCCCATAAACAGTTCTCATTTGGCCTGGCCATGAACCAGCCATACAAAGTCTGCCTTGACCTTCACCTTTAATTATTTTCCCATCCTTATTTAAAAGCAATGGTTTAATTCCATAAAAAGGTTTTGTAGCTGAACCTGGTTTTAAATCAATAGCTCCTGGCTGAGGTGAAATCAATATCCCACCTGTTTCTGTTTGCCACCATGTATCAACTATTGGACACCGAGAGTCCCCCACAGTTTTATAATACCACATCCAAGCTTCAGGATTAATTGGCTCACCAACGGTACCTAATAATTTAAGAGATTTTCTACTAGTTTTTTTAACCGGGCCATCGCCTTCTTTCATAAGTGAACGAATAGCTGTTGGTGCCGTATAAAAAGTATTTACTTTAAATTTATCGACTATTTGCCACCAACGAGAATTGTCAGGATAATTTGGAACCCCTTCAAACATCACAGTTGTAGCTCCATTAGCTAGCGGGCCATATATAATATAACTATGTCCCGTGACCCAACCAATATCTGCAGTACACCAATAAATATCATTAGGCTTATAATCAAAAATATATTGGTGTGTCATAGAAGCGTAAACCATATAACCACCGGTAGTATGTAAAACACCTTTAGGTTTACCCGTAGAACCAGATGTATAAAGAATGAAAAGAGGGTCCTCAGCTTCCATTTCTTCCGGATCACATTTTGTTGAAACAGATGATGTTAGTTTTTTATAAGAAACATCCCTTTCATTATTCCAATTTATTTGGTTTCCAGTTCTTTCAATAACTACACATTTTTTTATATTAGGACATTGCTGTAAAGCTTCATCTGCAATTTTTTTAAGTGGTATAATTTTGCCACCTCTTACGCCTTCATCAGCTGTGATTAAAAAATCTGACTCACAATCATTAATTCTTGTTGCAATAGAGTCTGGTGAAAAACCACCAAATATAATTGAATGAACAGCTCCAATTCTAGCACATGCTAACATCACGTAAGCAAGCTCTGGTATCATTGTTAGATAAATTGTAACTCTATCACCTTTTTGAACGCCTAAGTTTTTCAATCCATTTGCAGCTTTACAAACATTTTGATGTAATTCTCTGTAAGAAATTTTTTTAGAATTAGCGGGATCATCCCCTACCCAAATAATTGCTGTTTTGCTTGCGTTCTTTTTTAAATGTCTGTCAATGCAGTTTGTAGAAGCGTTTAAAGTACCGTCATAATACCATTTGATTTTAACATCATCTTTACTATATTTGACATCTTTTATCTTTGAATATTTTTTTATCCAACTAATTCTTTTTCCCTCTTTGGCCCAAAATTTTTCATTTTCTTTAATCGAAAGTTTGTATTTTTTTTGATATTTTGATTTATTAACGTAGGCGTGCTTGTCCCAACTATCAGATACTTTTACAATTGAATTACCATCACTATCTTCAATTAATTTTGGTGATTTATAATTTATTTTTCTAACTTTTTTAATTCTACTAGGTTTTCTCCTTTTTTTTTTAATTTTTTTTCTTTTACTTTTTTTTATTTTTTTAGTTTTATTTACTTTTCTAGTTTTTTTTCTAGTGAATCTAACTTTTCTAGAATTTTTTCTTTTAGTCTTTTTAGATCTTTTTGATTTCTTTTTTGTTTTTTTCTTTTTAGCCACAATTTCCCCTAGTTAGTGTTTATTTTACCCATCTTATAAATAATTTTCCAGCTTTTAAAATCTATGGGCATAACTGAAAGCCTACTTTGTTTAATAAGCGGTAAATGAGAAATAGTCTTTATTTTTTTAATTTTTTCAAGTGTTACTGGGTATTTTAGAGCTTCTTGGAACCTAACCTGAACAGCAACAAATCTTCCTTCCTCATCAGTTTTGTCAATAAAAGCCTTTTTGATAACCTTAACAACGCCTACTATTTCTTTACCAATATTAGAATGGTAAAAAAAACATAAATCACCAACCTTCATCTTTTTTAAATTGTTAGCAGCTTGATAATTCCTTACACCATCCCAAGTAGCTCCTCTTTTACCAGCTTTTTTTTGTTGATCTATTGACCACACGTCAGGTTCGGATTTCATTAACCAATATTGCATTATAATTTTAATCCCGGCCCTTTCATATAGGGAGCATCTTCATCTAGAGGCCATCGTGATTTAGCTGATACATCAATATCATCAATTAAATTTTTTTTGAATCTTTGTATGCCAGCCCACGCAATCATTGCAGCGTTGTCACCACAAAATTTTAAGTCAGGATAGATAGTTTTAAAATTAATTTCTTTTGATAACCTAGATAAGTTTTTTCTAATAGATTCATTTGCTGCAACGCCTCCTGCTACTATTAATTGAAAATTTTCTTTTTTTGTTTTTTCTCTAAACATGTCTACTGCGACTTTAGTTTTTTTATAAAGAATCTTATTAACAGTGTTTTGAAATGAGGCGGCTAAATTATATTTTAATTTATCTTCCCCATTAATTTTTTTTGATTCTTTTAAAACAGCAGTCTTCAGACCGGCAAAAGATAAGTTACATCCAGCACGATTAATTATTGGTTCTGGAAGCTTAACAGAGTTTATGTCACCTAGTTTTGCAAACTTTTCAACACTAGGTCCACCTGGATACCCTAAGTCTAACATTTTTGCAGTTTTATCAAATGCTTCACCTAAAGCGTCATCAATAGTTGTACCCAATTGTTCGTATTGATTTACATCTTTGACTATTAAATACTGTGTATGCCCTCCTGAAATCAATAAAAGCAAATATGGAAATTCAATTTTTTCTTGTAGTCCAGGACTTAATGCGTGTCCTTCTAAATGGTTAACCCCGACAAAAGGTTTGTTAGAAAACGCTGCAATTGATTTTCCAATATTAAGTCCAACAGTTAAACAAACAATCAAACCAGGTCCTGCTGTTGCCGCAACACCATCTATTTCTTCAATAGTAATTTTACTTTGTTTTAAAGCTGTATCGATTATGTATTCAATATTTTCTAAGTGAGCTCTTGCAGCTAACTCAGGCACGACTCCTCCAAATTTCTTATGTTCTTCAATTTGACTTGAGACAATGTTGGATAAAATATCTGCTGTTCTATTATCATTTTCTCTAATAACTGCTGCAGCTGTTTCATCACAGCTTGTTTCAATTCCTAAAAAAGTTATCTTTTTTGCCATAGTCTGTTTTTTAATCTTTTAAATAGTATAAATTAGATCTATCAAATATATAATCAATTAATGACTAAAATTACAATTGGAGCAAGAGGTAGTAAGCTTTCTTTATCATACGTAGAAAAAGTTAAAGCACTTTTGCTCCAAGAAAATAGAGAGCTAAAAGAAGAAAATATTAATTTTAATGCCATTAAAACTTCTGGAGATATTAATCAAAATATAAAACTTTCTGAGATTGGCGGAAAAAATTTATTTTGTAAAGAAATTGAAGAAAAATTAATTAACAATGACATCGATATAGCAGTGCACTCATTAAAAGATATGGAGTCAATTGAGAATGATAAGTTAATTATCGGCGCATATATAAAGAGAAATGATTTTAGAGATGTTATTATAAGTAATAAAATTAAAGGGGTTGAGGATCTTCAAAATAAAACAGTCATTGGCTCCAGCTCTAGAAGAAGAGAACTGCAGCTTAAAAAAATTAATCAAAATATATCTGTCGTTAATATTAGAGGGAATATTGATACTAGAATTCAAAAACTTGATGAAGGAAAATTAGATGGAATAATTCTAGCCGCTGCAGGAATTAAAAGTTTAAAATTAAATAACAAAATAAGCTTATTATTTGAAACAGAAGAAGTTTTACCGGCAGTGGGACAAGGAATTATCGCAGTTCAATGTAAAAAAAATGATGAAGTAGCAAAAAGCTTTTTAAAGAATATTAACGATGTAGAAACTGAATTATGCGCAAAAGCTGAACGCAAAATGCTTCAAGTTATAGGAGGTGATTGCGAAACCGCAATAGGGGGTCTTGCTGTAATAGAAAATAATAATCTTAAATTAAAAGCACAATTGTTTTCTGACTCAGGCTCAAAAAGTTTTGAACATGAATTAACTGGCCGAGATACTGATGCAATTAATATTGGAAAAGTAGTTGGGGAAAAATTATTAAGCTTAGCTGGAATAGAATTTAAAAAAAAATGAATATTTTATTAACTAGACCATTGATTGATGTGGAAGATTTAATGGGAAAACTTTTCTCTCTTGGCCATAAAATTATTCATATTCCAACTTTAAAAATATCAACTTCTAAAATAGATCCTGTTAACGCTAAAAAATTTGATGCCTTTATTTTTACAAGTGCAAATGCGATTAAAAATTTAAAATTGATTAATAGTGATAAAAGTAAGATTTGTTTCTGTGTTGGATCCATTACTGAAAAAATTGTAAGACAAGCTGGTTACAATAATACAATTTCTGCAGGAGGTACGGTCAATGCTTTAAAAAATATTATTTTAAATTCAGATCAAATAGATAAAAAAAAATCAATTGCTTATTTTTGTGGTGATAATATCTCTTCGAACTTAGATATAGAACTTAAAAGAGAAGGACTTCAGATTGAGAAAATTATCAACTATACCTCGGAAAAGATTACTGACCTTAATGAGGAAAATAATAAAATAATTAAAAATCACCCTCCTGACATAATTTTTATCTATTCAAAGAGAAGTGCTGAAAGTTTTATTGACATAGTAAAAAAATACGCACTGAATAGTTTAATGACAGAATCTAGAGTATTATGTATAAGTGAAAAAGTTTTGAGTGTATTAAAAAGCGCTGGTTGGAAAAAATTAGAAGTTTTTGAACCTGGCGAGGAAATAATAAAATTGGAAGCATAATAAAATGGAAGTATTACAAAATTTTAAAAGTTTATTTTTTGATGTGTGGAAAAAAGGAATTTCTGGAGTCAATATTTCAGAGATAATTATCGCATTATTAATTTTTTTATTCTTCTTATTTTTAAGAGGTGTTTTTTCAAAGTTTGTAGTTAAACGTTTAGAAAACTATGTATCAAAGACCACAAACAACTTTGATAATTCTTTAGTTTTTTCCATGGAAGGCCCCGCAAAATTTTTTCCAGTTGTTTTGGGATTTTTTGTTTCAACAAGTTATTTAACAGTTGAGACGCAAGCAGCTGATTTTTTAGAAACAATTAATCGTTCTTTAATTACCATCTTAATATTTTGGACATTTCATCAAATCATAGGACCTTTTTCTGCAGTGATAAAATCAGTCGGGGGTTTACTCTCAAAAGATTTAATTAACTGGATCATTAAAGCAATAAAAGTTTTAATTTTTATTTTAGGTCTAGCAGCAGTGCTTGAACTTTGGGGAATTAAAATAGGCCCAATCATTGCGGGACTAGGTTTATTTGGTGTTGCTGTAGCGTTAGGAGCACAAGATTTATTTAAAAATTTAATTTCAGGTATATTAGTTTTAGTGGAAAGAAGATTTCAAGTTGGTGACTGGATTTATGTTGAAGGGGTTATCGAAGGAACCGTCGAAAGTATTGGATTTAGATCAACTGTTGTAAGAAGATTTGATAAATCCCAAGCAACAATTCCAAACTTCCAATTTGCTGAAAATGCAGTGATTAATAATACGCAAACTACAAATAGAAGAATTAATTGGATGATTGGATTGGAGTACAGAACTACCAGCGAGCAACTTAAAAATATTAAAAATCAAATAGAAGATTACATAAAAAAAAGTGATGATTTTATTAAATCTGATAACACCATGCTTTCAGTAAAGATAGATCAGTTTGCTGCAAGCTCCATAGATATAAGGTTAATATGTTTTACAAAAACTAAACAATTTCAAGAGTGGCTTAATGTAAAAGATACTCTTGCTTTAGAAATTAAAAATATTGTAGAAAAAAATAAAGCATCATTTGCTTTTCCAAGTACATCAATTTATGTGGAGAAAAATGGATGAAGTCAGTTTTAATTTTATTTGACAACATAATTAGTCTTTATATCTGGATATTAATAATCAATGCTATTATTAGTTGGTTGGTAGCATTTAATATTCTTAACACCGGTAACAGATTTGTTTATTCGGTCCTTGAAGTTTCTTATAAACTTACGAATCCAGCATTAAATTATATTAGAAGATATCTCCCTAACCTAGGGTCAATAGATATTTCTCCAGTAGTTCTTATTTTAGGGTTAATGTTTTTAAGAAACTTTGTCTTTGAAATGTTCGCTCCTGCCATATTTTAAATATGATTATAGATGGAAAAAAAGAAGCACAATTATTAAGGGATGAAATTAAAAAAGAAATTGAGTCACTAAAATTAAAAAATAATAAAGTTCCTGGTCTAACTGTATTACTAATTGGTGATTTTGCGCCAAGCCAAATCTACGTCAAAAACAAAGGAAAGAATGCTAAAGAAGTAGGAATTAATTCTGATGTTATTAGATATGCAAAAGATGTTTCAGAGAAAGAAGTTTTAAAAAAAATTAAAGAACTCAATAACAATGAAGATGTTTCAGGAATCTTAGTTCAATTACCGCTTCCACCTCAAATAAATAAAGAAAAAATTATTAATGCTATTAGTCCCTTAAAAGATGTTGATGGGTTTCACCCTACTAATGTTGGAAATCTCTCATCAGGATATAATGCAATAGTTCCTTGCACACCATTAGGATGTTTATTCTTGATAAAAAAAATTGAGCCAAATTTATCTGGAAAACATGCGGTAATAATTGGAAGGTCAAATTTAAATGGTAAACCAATGGCGCAATTACTTTTAAAAGAAAATTGCACTGTCACTATTGTTCACTCAAAGACAAAAGACCTAAAAACCGAATGTTTAAAGGCAGACATTCTTGTAGCTGCAGTAGGTGTAGCTAACTTAGTAAAAAGTGATTGGGTTAAAAAGGATTCAATTGTTATCGACGTAGGTATTAATAAAGTTGGAGATAAAATAGTCGGAGATGTAGAATTTGAAACCGTTAAAGAAAAAGCTAAAGCTATTACACCTGTACCCGGTGGAGTTGGACCAATGACTATTGCTTGTTTATTAAAAAATACCTTAGAATGTTTTAAAGGTCGTTAGATTTATCTTTATCAATATTTAAATATTTACTTCTTCTAAATCTTATCACTACAGTGGCTATCGAAACTATTAAAATAGCTGATGCTAAATAAATCAGATTAGTTGGGTCGGACTCTTTATCTTGTAATATTATATATCTAGCTAAAGCTGTTATAGCTATTACTAAAGGGTAAATTACTCTAACGGCTCTCGATTCCCAGTACGATCTAACCAAACCTATAACTTCAATATAAATAAACATCAAAAGCAAATCTGCTAAAGTAACATTCTGAGTTTCATACATTTTTATAATTTCTAAAAGAAATGCAAGAATCGTGGACACTAAAACTATCACCACTGCTACTAATTGAATGTTTCGAATCGCTGCGTTCATTAGAATAACAATATCAGAGATTTATGATTTATTTAACTGTTTTGAATGATGCTTAATAAATTTTTCAATTTTTGATTTATTAAATGTTTTGTTTTCTTCGAAAGAAACCTTTTTCAGAGAATATGCTTTGTTTTTTGTTCTTCTTGATAAAATTGTAATATTTCCTTTGTATAATCCCAGTACAACGTCACCTGCTACTTGTTTTCTTTTTTTATCAATAATTTTCTGAAGTTTAATTCTTTTTTTGGAAAACCAATAACCATTGTAAACAAGTTCAGCATATGCAGGCATAACTCTTTCCTTTGCATGAGCAGTTTCTTTGTCAAGCGTTACAGATTCTATTGCTCTATGAGCAGAATGCAAAACTGTTCCGCCCGGCGTTTCGTAAACCCCTCTAGATTTTATTCCAATAAATCTATTTTCAACAAGATCAACTCTTCCAATTCCGTTTTTACCAGCAACATCATTTAATTTATCTAGCAACTTTTCAGGATTTAATTTTTTACCATTAATAGCTATTGGATCACCATTTTTAAAACTTATTGTGACTTTGGTTGTTTTATTTGGAGCTTTTTCTGGAGATATAGTTCTTTGAAAGATAAATTCTGGTGCAGAATTTTTTGGATGTTCTAAAACTTTTCCTTCAGTAGAGGTATGAAAAATATTATCATCGATTGAAAACGGTGGCGCTCCTTTTTTATCTTTAGGTATTGGAATATTATTTTTCTTTGCATATTTAATTAAATCTGTTCTAGACTGCAATTTCCATTCTCTCCAAGGAGCAATAACTTTTATTTTTTTTCCAAAATAAGCGTAACCTAATTCAAATCTCACTTGATCATTCCCCTTACCAGTTGCGCCGTGTGAAACAGCATACGCCTGATATTTCTTTGCAATTTCAATTTGTCTTTTAGCAATTAAAGGTCTAGCAATTGACGTTCCTAATAAATATACACCTTCGTAAACCGCATGAGCTCTAATCATTGGAAACACATAATCTTTAACAAATGTATTTTTTAAATTTTCTATAATAATTTTTTTAACGCCTAGTCTTTTTGCATTTCTAATTATTTTTTTCTCGTCCATGTCTTGGCCAATGTCAGATGTATAAGCAATTATTTCTGCTTTATAATTTTCTTGAAGCCATCTTAGAATTATTGAGGTGTCTAATCCTCCTGAGTACGCTAAAACAATTTTTTTCATTTAACCGCAAGTTTTTTTTGCTGTATTATAAGCTTTAGTAAAACCCATCATTGAATAGTGATCAGTTGTCTCTGCTCCATTTGTAGTTCTAGCTTTGACTATTATATCTGTAGCTTTTTTCATTAATTTAATAAATTTTTTCTCTTCCTGATCATCTAACAACCAAGCAAAGCTTTTTTGTGAAAAGAAAGAATATTTTCTTTTTCCTGAACTAGCAGTTACAGTTGAGGATTTATAATCATGTCCACTAGTTATACTTACCTCGTCTTTAATATCTTCTGTGGGTCTGAAAGTAACAAATAACTTTGATTTCTCTCTTTTAATTGCTGCTGGCGCCCTCTTCGTAGGCAAAGTTTGTGCAAAACAAATTTTGCCTTTATCAGTTTCAGCTGTAAAGCTCTCCCAATTTTTATATTTTCCAGTTGATCTAGGTGTATTTGCAAATGCATTTAGTGAAAAAACAGTAAAAGCAATGATTACAAAAATTTTTTTAAATAACATTAATTTATTTTTATACTAAAAATAGGCTATTTCAATGGGTTCGATTATGGAGAAGGATTAGGATTATTATTGTGTATTAAATTAATCTTTTCCATTATCTCATCCGTTAATTCTATATTGATTGAATCTATGTTTTCTTTTAATTGCTCCATAGTCGTAGCTCCAATAATATTACTAGTCACAAATGGTCTAGAATTAACAAATGATTGTGCTAATTGAACCATTGTCATATTGTTATCCATAGCAAGTTTATAATATTCGTCATAAGCTTTCATGGCTAAAGGATTCAAATGTCTGCCCCAACCTTGAAAAAAAAGGTCCATTCTTGAATTTTTTGGCATTTGACCGTTTCTATATTTACCAGACAGCGCACCTGCAGCCAGTGGATAGTAAACAAGTAATCCACATTTTTCCCTTAAAGATATTTCCGACATTCCAATCTCATAGGTTCTATTGACCAAGTTGTAGGGATTTTGAACTGACATCATTCTAGGCAAATTTTTACTTTTTGATAATTCTATGTATTTGGATAAACCAAATGGTGTTTCATTAGACATTCCTATGTGCCTGATCTTTCCACTTTTTATAAATTTTTCTAACGCTTGAAGAATACTTTCAAAGTTATTCCATTCACCTTCGTTTTCATCATGACTGTATTCTCGTTTACCAAATTTATTGGTTGAACGTTCTGGCCAATGCAATTGATATAAATCTATGTAATCTGTTTTTAATCTTTTTAAACTTCCATCTATAGCCTCACCAATTTTTGCTTCATTAAAACTATTTTTTCCACCTCTAATCCAATCGCAACCTGGACCGGCAATTTTAGAAGCTAGAATAATTTTATCTCTATTTTTTCTTTGCTCGAACCAGTTACCAATCATGACCTCTGTTTTTCCATATGACTCAGAGGTAGGTGGCACAGAGTAAACCTCTGCCGTATCAATAAAATTAATACCTTGGCTAATAGAATAATCCATCTGTTCAAAAGCATCTTTTTCAGAATTTTGAGTGCCCCAAGTCATAGTCCCAAGGCAAATCAAGCTTACATCTAAATCAGTGGTTCCTAATTTTTTATACTTCATAAAAATGTTTATTAATAAGCATATATGTCAAATTTTGACTATTGAAAAGTTATCAAAAAAACATATATAATAAAGTATGAAATTTAATAAACAAACCTCAACAATTCGTTCTTCTGCTTCAGAAGCTATTATAGATCAAGGCTTAAGAGCTTATATGCTAAAAGTTTATAACTATATGGCATCGGGCGTTTTATTAACGGGTTTTATAGCATTAGCATTTTTTAAAATGGCCGTAGTAACTTCTAGTACTGGTGAGATTGCTGGCTTAACAAGTTTTGGAAACACAATTTACGCATCAGGATTAAAGTGGGTTATTATGCTAGCCCCACTAGCAGTAGTTTTTTACATGAGCTTCGGAATTGCAAAAATGTCAGCAGCAAAAGCACAAACAACTTTCTGGGTTTTTGCGGCTCTTATGGGAGCATCTCTTTCCTCAATTTTTTTAATGTATACAGGCGCCAGCATAACAAGAGTTTTCTTTATTACCGCTGGAACTTTCGGAGCCATGAGCATTTATGGCTATACAACAAAAAGGGATTTAACAAAATTAGGCTCTTTTTTAATGATGGGCCTTTTTGGGATTATAATTGCATCACTAGTTAATATCTTTATGAAATCTACAATGATGTACTTTGTTATTTCCATCTTAGGTGTTTTGATTTTTGTGGGCCTTACCGCCTACGATACACAAAAAATTAAAAATATGTACATGGTTAGCGATAGCGGTGAATTAATGGGCAAGAAAGCTGTAATGGGCGCCTTAACTCTTTACTTAGACTTTATTAATTTATTTATAATGTTGCTTAGACTTTTTGGTCAAAGAAGATAATTATTTAATTAATCTTAATTTATTCCAGCTTGTTTTATCGATTAATCTATCAAGATTTTCCGATTTTTTTAGAATATTTCCGTTTCTATCTTTGATTAAGTATTTCTCATTAAAATAATTGGGTTTTAGATTTTTTAAAATTCTCAAAACAGGTTTATCTGAAGCACGTTGATAAACATCAAATGAAACCTCCCTCATCCCTGACGAAAAAGAATAATCTTTCCACGAACCATTAGAGACCATTCTTGCATATAAATTTAAAATGCATCGAAGTTCTTTTTTGACAAAAAACCTTTCTTTTTCTTTCCCTTGAACATCATTGTTAACTACTAGTTTAATGTTTTTCATATTTTATGTTTATTGATTAGTGGAAGCTGTAAAGCTGTAAAAACAAAAGTAATTGGAAGCATGCCCCAAACTTTAAAATTTACCCAAGTTGTTTCTGGCTGTGTTCTCCAAACTATTTCATTTAAAATTGCTAAAAAAATAAAGAAATAGGCCCATCTAAAATTTAATTTATTCCAGCCAATTTCACTTAATTGAAAAGCAGTTTGCAAGAAAAATTTCAAAAAATTTTTATTAAAAAAGACTTTACTTATTATTAAAATACTTGCAAAAATAATGTTTACAATAGTAGGTTTCATATATAAAAAAATTGGATTATTAAAATATAAAGTTAACCCACCAAATAGTGAAATGACAATCCCACCAATTAGTGGAACGTAAGGAATTTTTTTTTCAACAAAATACATAATTACAACAGCTATCAGAGTTGCGATTATAAGAGGCGGGATTGCGACAGTCAGATTATTTCCACTTTTATAGTAAATAGTAAAAAAAATTAGTAGAGGACCAAAATCTGTAATGAATTTTAAAAAAGACTTATTCACACGTAAACACTAGCATAAAATAAAATTTTAATAAATTAGATATTGATTTTAAGATAAAAATT
>Ga0233444_10004114_pt1 | contig 14048 bp, 12 predicted proteins | sample SI_124_October20_6_FD_182792 | JGI IMG/M metagenome (GOLD analysis project Ga0233444, IMG submission 182792) | Seawater microbial communities from Saanich Inlet, British Columbia, Canada - SI_124_October2016_10_MG | ecosystem: Environmental > Aquatic > Marine > Inlet | place: Canada: British...
ATTAAAATTTCTATAATAACTAACGATATCTCTATCACTAAATTCAAGAACGCTATGATTTAATCTTATAAAGCCGTTGTTTATACGTCTGCCAGTATTATAAAATAATCTTCCATTATGTCTTTCATTAAAGTTTGTTACATGTAAAATTTTAATTTTAGGATTAGTTTTATTTGTGTAAAATGTATTTTTCTTAAAAAAAATTTTTTCCCTATAATTGTCAATTTTATTAGATATAAAATTATTTGTTAAATAAAAATTTTTTAGAGACAATTTTTGTAATTTATTTCTGTAATTATTATTTTTAATTAAATTATTAATCGAACTATATATATTTTTACTATTTAAATTTCTTATAATAATACCATTTGTAATAGTTTCTGGTAATCCTCCCTTATTAGAAATAATTACAGCACAACCTCGACTCGATGCTTCAAGACTTGTTCTTCCAAAAGGCTCTTCCCATCTGGAGCAAACTACTGCTATGCTACTTCTTTTGTAAATATCAAGAACTTTTTTATGTTTAAGAAATCCCAAAACTTTTAAATTTTCATGTTTAACTTTGATTTTTTCCCTTGCTTCATCACCAATTACCAGGGACTTCCAATTTTTATGTTTATCCAATATTTTAGTTATTGCTTTACAAAATAAATCATACCCTTTCGCTGAATTTAATTTTCCAACAAAAGTTATTAAATTTTCTTTTTTTTTAATATTTACTTTTTCCTTATCAATACTCTGATGTATAACTTCCAATTTTGTGGATTTTTCGTAAAAATTACCTAATTTATTTAAAAATCTTTTTTTAGACCATTCACTATTAAAAATAATTTTAGAGCATAAGTTCAATAGTATAAGCCTTTCTTGAATTTTTTTTGATCCATTCATTGAAAGAGGGTCATTATGAAAATATAAAACTAAATTACTTTTCAAATTTTTCAAAAAATTTATGTAAAAGGGTCTATTATGTATTTCTATTATTTTAGATGGTTCTTTTTTCTCTAACTCAACAAATTTCTTCACATATTCACTACTTTGGCTTGTTAGAAATTTTTTATTTAATGGTATATTAATATATTTAAGAGCAAATCTTTTCTTATATTTTGTGTTTCCATAAACCGTGATATTTGATTTAAATTTACTCAATTTTGTTACTGAATTAATAAAAATGGATACTGCTCCTGGATATTCTGGAGAGAAATTTTCCTTATAAGGAAGTAAAATAGAAATTTTCATTTATTATTTTTAATTTTATTTCTTAAAGTTCTATTATTCTTTATATAATATTCTCTAGAAATTGCTTCACTTTTTGAATTCAGCAATTCCTTGTAAATCAATTTCCACTTTCTGCCTCGTGTAAATTTAGCTCCTTTACCAGCATTATGAAGAGATAATCGTTTTTTTAAATTTTTTGTATAACCTATGTAGGTTACAGGTCTTTTTTCAATTGATTTGAGCATATAAACATAGAAGCTCATCTATTTTAGTATCCTTTAGAATCAGTGTTTTTCTTTTTGCCTTTTATTCTCTCAACGACTGATTTAGCACCTGAGCTCATAAATCTTTGATCAGATCCAATTGTAACTAAATTAAAACCTTTCGAGATCATTTTTTCCGCATAATCAACGCTACCGTTATGTATTCCTGCTAATAAATTTCTTTTTTTAGATGCTTCTAAAATTCTTAATATTTCTTTGTAGGCATTTGTGTTTTCTGGTCGATCAAATCCTGGCTCCTCTCCCAACGCTAAGCTTAAATCTGCTGGACCTATATATATTCCGTCTAAGTTAGGTGTGTCTAATATTTCATCAAGTTTTTCTAAGGCTTCTTTTGTTTCTATCATAGCCAATTTAAGTATTTCGGTACCAGCATTTTTTGCGTAATCATTCCCTCCATATAGAAGACCTCTAATTGGACCGAAACTTCTATATCCTTTTGGCGGGTATAAACAAGCATTAACAAAATTTTCTGCTTCATTACGATTACTTACCATTGGACAAATTATTCCATAACAACCGGCATCTAATATTTTCATAATTTGACCGGGTTCATTCCAATTAACTCTAGCTAGAGGAATTGTGTCTGTAGTTGAAATTGCTTGAAGCATGTTTAGAGCATTAGGGTAGTCAATAACACCGTGTTGTAAGTCAATTGTGCACGAGTCCCATCCTTGATGTGACATAACCTCAGCAGAAAAAGCGCTAGGAATTTGTAACCAACCATTTATAATTGGTTCACCTTCTTTAAACATCTTTTTCAATTTATTTTTTCTCATTAATAAGAAATACCAAAATGAGTATATTTAATGTTAAGATAATCCTTAATAGCCATTGAACCACCTTCTCTACCGTAGCCTGTTTGCTTGATTCCTCCAAATGGTGCTTCTGCAACGGCAACAGCAGCAGTATTTACAGCTACACAACCAGTTTCCATCAATTCTGATGCCTTGGTAGCTTTTCTTAGATCGTTTGTATAAATATAACTACAGAGACCCAAATCATTGTTATTCGCTCTTTCTATTACTTCTTCAAAACTTTTAAATGTCAAAATAGGAACAATGGGTCCAAACGGTTCCTCTTTCATAATTGTGAAATTATCTTTAACTTCATCAAAAATTGTAGGTTCAAAATAATAACCCTTGTTAAAATTTGCAGGTTTTTTTCCACCGCACAAAATTTTACCACCTTCTTTTTTTGTAGTTTCAACTAATTTTTCTATTCCATCTAGTCTTTGTTTGGTCGTTAAAGGCCCAAGAACAGTATCTTTGTCCATTCCATTACCAATTTTTAATTTTTTTGTTTTATTTACCATCAATTTTGCAAATTCATCCTTATTTTTCTCATGTATATAAAATCTATTAGGAGAAATACAAACCTGTCCGTTGTTTCTAAATTTTGCTGTTATAGCCATGTCTGTAACTTTATCTAAATCCACATCGTCAAAAACAATAAAAGGTGAATGACCACTTAATTCCATAGTTACTCTTTGGACTTTATCAGCAGCTTGTTTTAAAATTAATTTTCCTACACGTGTTGAACCAGTAATAGATATTTTTTTTACTATATCAGAGGAAATCAATTCGGATGAAACTTGAGCAGGATCACCAGATAATAAATTAACAACGCCTGGAGGTACACCAGCTTCTCTACAAATATCAACTAACTCCATTACAGTTCCAGGCGTAATTACATCTGGTTTAACTATTACAGAGCAGCCTGCAGCTAAAGCAGTAGAAATTTTTCGTGAAGCTAATACAGCTGGAAAATTCCAAGGTATAAGAGCAGCGACAACGCCAACTGGTTGATAATAAACATGAATTCTAGTATTTGGAAAACGACTTTGATTTGTTTCTCCGTATATTCTTTTGGTTTCTTCTGAGTTCCATTCAAATATATCTGCAGCACCACCAATTTCGCCGGCTCCTTCAGCGAGTGGTTTCCCTACTTCTAAAGTCATCCACTTTGATAATACATCAACTTTTTCTCTCATTAATTCAGAAATTTTTCTAATAATTTTTGCTCTCTCCCAAGGAGATGTATCTCTCCAAATTTTTAAACCTTTTTCTGCAGATTTAAGAGCCTTTTGCACATCTAGACTATTTGCTTTTGATGCTTTACCTATAATTTCTTCAGTTGCTGGATTTATTACATCATAGGTTTCACCACTAGAAGATTGTTGCCACTTACCATCTATGAACTGACCAAATTTTTCGTACATAATTTAATTATTGAATATAGAGAAATAATTAAATAGTTTATAAAGAATTTATGAAAAACATTCAACTCACTTGTGCTCATGCTTTAGTAAAATTTTTAATAGCTCAAAAAACATTAATAGATGGAAAAAAAGTGCCCCTATTCCCAGGTGTCTTTGGAATATTTGGTCATGGAAATGTCGCTTGCTTAGGCCAAGCTTTACAAGAAAATCAAAAAGAGCTACCAACTTGGAGAGGTCATCATGAGCAAAACATGGCGCTCACAGGGATAGCTTATTCAAGAGCTAAAAGGAGAAGACAAATTTTTATAGCTACCTCATCTGTAGGCCCAGGATCAACTAATATGGTTACAGCTGCTGCTGTTGCAATGAGCAATCGTTTACCCATATTATTTTTACCTGGCGATACTTTTGCAAATAGATTCCCTGACCCAGTTTTACAACAGATTGAACATTTTAATAATCCAACAATGACTGCTAATGATGCTTTCAAACCAGTTACAAGATATTTTGATAGAATTACAAGACCTGAACAAATCATATCAAGTTTACAACAAGCAACACAAGCTATGCTTGATCCTGCTGATTGCGGGCCGGCTTGTATTTCATTAAGTCAAGATGTTCAGGGAGAAACATTTGATTACCCAGAAGAATTTTTTAAAGAAAGAATCCATATTATTAGGAGGCCTAAACCAGATGACTATCAAATTAAAGAAGCTGCTGAATTAATAAAAAAATCAAAAAAACCTATAATAATTTCTGGTGGTGGAGTTTTTTATTCAGATGCTATGAATGAATTAAGTGAGTTCGCAAAAAAACATAATATACCCGTTACTTCGACAATCATGGGATATTCATCAATGAAGAAAAATCATTCACATTATACTGGAGCTATAGGCGGTCTTGGAGGTAAATCTGCAAATAATTTATCCAAAAAAACTGACATAGCTATTGCTATTGGAACTAAATTGGCTGATTTTACAACAGGTTCATGGGCTAATTTTGAAAATCCCAATTTTAAACTTGTGTCCATAAATGTTGGAAGATTTGATGCAAACAAGCACATGGCTCAAGCAGTTGTTGGTGATGCCAAAGTAGCATTAAATGAACTTTCACAAGCTCTTGGAAGTTGGAAATCACCTGATGACTGGTATCAAAAATCCAGAGTTGAATTAAAAGACTGGGAAACTTACGTAGACAAAGAAAGTGGCCCGACAAATCAAAAACTACCTAGTTATGCTCACGTTATTGGAGCCTGTTATAGAAATTCAGATCCTACAGACATAGCAGTTACTGCTGCCGGAGGTCTAGTAGGAGAAGTTGTTCAAGTGTGGAAGCCAAGAGAATTAAATACTCATGAAACTGAATGGGGCTTTAGCTGTATGGGTTATGAAATTTCAGGAGCATTAGGAATTAAAATGGCTAATCCAAACAAAGAAGTTATCTCTTTTGTCGGTGATGGATCATATTTACTTTCTAATTCAGATATATACAGCTCTGTAATTACTGATAACAAATTAATTATAATTGTATGTGATAATGGTGGTCATGCGGTTATTAATAGACTTCAATTATATAAAGGAGGAAAAGAATTTAATTGCTTACTAAAAAGTTCTAAAAATTCTAGTTTAGTTCCTGTTGATTTTGCAGCACATGCTAAAAGCATGGGAGCAAATGGAGAACAAGTAAATTCAATAACAGAACTTGAAGAAGCTTTTAAAAGAGCGAAAAAATCCAATAAAACTTATGTGATTTCAATTTATACAGACGGCTATCAGTGGCTGGAAGGCTCTGCTTACTGGGAAAGCCCTACTCTTTCTATACCAAAAACTGAGGAAAACAAGAGATCACTCAAAGAACATCTAGAAGGGAAAAATAAGCAAAGAAAAGGTGTTTAAAATTTATGAATAAAGTTTTTAACATCGGCCTAGTTGGTTGTGGTCATATATCTGAAACTTACTTTAGAGCACAAGAATTTTTTAATAATATTAAGATAATCAAATGTACCGACATTAATTCAAATACAGCAATTGATTGTGCAAAGAAATACAATATTCAAGCAGTATCTGTAGAAGAAATTTTTAAAGATAAAGAAGTTGAAATAATATTAAACCTTACCATTCCTAGAGCTCACTATGAAATAAGTAAAAAGTCATTATTAGCTGGAAAACATTGTTATAGTGAAAAACCTCTTTGTATAAATTTTGAAGATGGAAAAAAATTATTAGAAATATCAAAAAAAAATAATCTCTTTTTAGGAAGTGCACCAGATACTTTTTTAGGTGGTGGAATTCAAAAAACCAGAAATTTAATGGATGAAGGTTTAATAGGAACAGTTGAATTAGGTAATGCTATTTTTGCATTTCCAGGTGTGCAGTCTTATCATCCTAATCCAGAACCTTGGTTTGCCAAAAACGAAGGAGGTCCAGTGATAGATATGGGTCCCTATTACATAACAGCATTAGTATATTTATTAGGACCAGCAATTAACGTTTCAAGTAAATCTAAAAAAGTTTTTAAAGAAAGAGAAATTGGTATAGGTAAAAGAAAAGGTAATAAGTTTTCGGTTGACTGTGAAACTACTTACGTTTCAACTATAGAATTTCAAGATAAAACATTAATACAGATGACTTTATCTTTCGACGTTAAAGATCATAAAAGAAATCATATTGAGTTATATGGCGACAAAGGTTCAATAATAGTTCCTGATCCTAATATGTTTGGTGGATCTGTGTTTTCTTGTTTAGAGCTTGGAGGTAAATGGACAGAACATAAAACCGATAATCTTGAATTAGGGAAGATAAATATAAAAAGTCAAAGTTCACGAGCAAACGAGTCACCTACAAATGCAAATTATAGAGGGGCAGGTCTATCTCAAATGGCTTATTCTATAGAAAACAAACAGAAACATTTATGTAATGAAGAATTGTCACTTCATGTACTTGATATAATTAGATCCATCATGAAAGCTTCTGAAACTGGTAAAAATGAAGTTATTAGCACTAGCTGCAATAAACCTGAGCCTTTTAGTCAAGAACAAATTAAAAAGCTATTAAAATAACTCATCTATTAGCTAATCTTTCCATTTCTTTAAGCTCTACTTCTAATTTATTTAGCTCTTCACCTCCAGCCATCATTCCTAATAGCTTTTCACGAGATATTTTTTTTTTTTCATAAGTGCCGAGACTTTTACCACGATTAAGAACTGTAAAACTATTACCTACAGGATAAGCGTGATGCACATTATGAGTAATTAAAATTACTGCTAATCCTTGAGACGCAGCTTTAACTATATATTTTAGAACAACAGAAGCTTGGTGCACTCCTAAAGCAGAAGTAGGTTCATCTAAAACTAATACTTTAGCTCCAAAATAAATTGCCCTACTAATAGCTAAACATTGTCTTTCACCACCTGACATTGTTCCTACAGCTTGTGAAGGATCTCTAACATCGATTCCAATTTGTCCCATTCTATCTGCAGCTATTTTATTTGCTTTTTCAATATCAAAAGTTTTAAAAAATGGAGGTCCTTTTAAAGGTTCTCTGCCCATAAAAAAATTTCTAGTTACACTCATTAAAGAGACTAAAGCTAAATCTTGATAAACAGTGGCTATACCCATATCTAAAGCATCTTTAGGACCGTCAAAAATAGTTTTTTTACCCTCTACAATGATTTCACCTTCATCAGGCTTGTGAACGCCAGCTAATGTTTTAATTAAAGTAGATTTACCTGCACCATTATCACCTAATAGACACATAATCTCACCTTTTTTTAATTTCATAGTCACATTTTTTAAAGCAATAACTTTACCAAAAAATTTACTAATATTATTAAATTGAATTAAATAGTCTGACATTATTTACTCTCTGTTACTTTTCTTCTTATGTAGTTATTAAAAATTACGGCTATTAACATCATTGCACCTAGAAATACTTTAAACCAATCCGTATCTATATCTGTATAAAAAATACCCATAGAAACTGTTCCAAATATTAATGCTCCAAAAGCAGCTCCTATTGCAGAACCATAACCTCCCGTAAGCAAACAACCACCTACAACAGCAGCGGCAATAGCTTCCAACTCTTTTAAAGTTCCTCTCATTGTATCAGCTGATCCTGCATCTAGAACTTGAATTGTAGCAAATATGGTTGAAGCGACTGCAGTTCCTATAAATAAACCAATTTTAACTTTTCCAACTGGTACACCAACATTATTAGCACCATTTTTGTCTCCACCCGAAGCAAATATCCAATTTCCATATCTTGTTTTCATTAAAATCCATGTTGCAACTATAGCTATAAATACAAACCAAATTACTGAAGGAGGTATTCCTGTCGCTAATGGGGTTCCATCAGTTCTTAGGTCAATTAAATTCATTGAACCCAACCAAGTAAAAATCCATTTAAAAGTATCTGTTGCAAAAATCCAAGCCAATGGATCGTTATCAATTAATACTCTTAAACCTGGAACTTGTGTTCTACCTGTAATTAATCGAGTTAAAGCTAAAGTAGCTCCTCTTAAAATAAAAAGCATAGCAAGAGTTACAATAAAGGAAGGTAGTCCAGTTTTAACAACAAGTATTCCGTTGAAGTAACCTACAAGTACTGCCATTGAAAAAGCAAAAACAATGCTCATCCAAAGAGGCCAGCCCCAATAAATAGCTGGAATAGCAATACAAATACCTGCAAATCCAATCATAGAACCGATTGATAAATCAAACTCTCCACCAATCATTAACATAGCTGCTGCAATTGCTATGATTCCTAGATTAGCAGAAACATCTAAAAAGTTTAACATCCCATAAGCACTGAACATGCCTGTATCACCAGCTACAATACCAAAAAAAATAAATACAAGTATTGCCCCACCTAAAGCACCTAGTTCAGGTCTATTTAATAACAATCTTAACTTAGAAACGTTTTGAATTCTCTCGTCTTGATTAAATTCAGTTTTATTTTGAATGCTTTTAGATTTTGTAGACATAATATAAAAAAACTTAAAAAAAAAGGCCTAGCGAAAAATCACTAGGCCTCTTTAACATATTTTTTATCTATAACCTTGAGCAGCCCATTTAATTACACTATTCGCATTTTTAGGTGTAACAAAACCAGGTCCAGTCATAACTACACCAGCAGGCATAGTTCCGTATCTCATATATTGAGCAAAGATGGCTATAGGTAAGTATCCTTGAAGATACTGTTGTTGATCAATTAAAAATTCAACTTTACCACCAGCGGCGGCTTTAAGCATTCCTGGAGACATATCAAAAGTTCCAAGTTTAACGCTACCAACTTTACCAGCAGACTCTAAAGCTTTTAAAGCAGCTTCGCCAGATAGACCAGCACCTAATGTTAAAATAGTGTCAAATCCTCCACCTAATTTTGCAGCTACAGCTTTTTCAATTTCAGTTGGGTCATTAGATGTACCTAGTATTTCTACAGATCCACCAAAACCTTTTTTGAAACCAGCACATCTTCTATCTAAAGCAACGTTACCAACTTCATGGTTAACACATAATGCTTTTTTTCCACCAGCAGCTTTCATTTTTTGTCCACCACCTACTCCTGCTTCAAATTCAGTTTGACCAACGTGAGCACTAATACCTAGCTTCATATAATCATCTGAACCAGAGTTCATAGAAATTACTGGAATACCAGCAGATATTGCAGCTTTAACAGATTTTCCTAAAGCGGCAGCATCTGGCAAAGTTATAACAATACCTTTTGGTTTTTGTGATACAGCGTTATCGATTAATTTAGACATTTCTACCATATCGAATGTTGCTGGAGCAGTATATTTGCAAGATATTTTCATATCCTTACAAGCTTTATCAACTCCATTTTTAGCAACTGACCAGAAAGGGTCATTTGCTTGTCCATGAGACACTACAATAATATCAACTGCTAATGCAGATACTGACATCATTGCCCAACTCAAAAGAGCAGCGATTGTTAAGCATATTTTTTTCATTATTTTCCTCTATATTTTGTTTGTTAATTTGCCAGTATTTAAACAAAAAAAACAAATAAGATCAAAAAGATATTTTTTCAATACAACCTGCGGTACGTAAAAAAAACTATAATTTAATGATCTTTTTAAGTTTTAAAGATTTATAGCAGGCATTGGCTAGTTTTAACGCCATGTAACCATCTTCATAAGTTGATCTTGAATGATTTTTATTTTTATGAAGTGAAACTAATTCTTTTAATTGAAGGTTGTAAGCATCGTTATATCTCTCAATAAAAAAATCTAAGAAAGGTTTTTGTGAACTTGATTGATTTGAATTATATAGCTCTGTTGCATTAATCTTTTTATTTCCAGATAATAGCATACCTTTTTTACCGAAAAGTTCTATTCTTTGATCGTACCCAAAAGAACAATGTCTTGAATTAGTAATAACACAAAGAACCCCTTTTTTAGATTTCATGGTTACAACAGCTAACTCATGATCATCAATTTTTTTATATATTTTGTCAAATGATGAGGCAAAAGCTTGAACTTCTGAAATCTCATCATTTTCAAGATAAAATCTACAAATGTCAAAATCATGTATCATCATATCTCTGAATAAGCCTCCCGAAGCCTTTAGGTATGAAATAGATGGTGGAGCTGGATCCCTGCTAGTTATTATAATTTTTTCTAATTTACCTATTTTATTAGATTTTAAATCTTGTTTGATAGAAAAATGTCCAGGATCATATCGTCTATTAAAACCTAATTGTATTTTAGGTTTAAATTTTTTAATTTTTTTAAAAGTTTTTATAATTTTATTAATGTTTAAATCTAAAGGTTTTTCACAAAAAATAGTTTTTTTGAATTTTATACCCTCTTCTATGAATTTAATATGTGTATTTGTTGGACTAGATATAAAAATTATATCCACATCACTATCAGTAAATATTTTAGTATAATTAGTTTGAATTTTACAATTATATAACTTTTTGGCTTTTGTGCACAATCGATTAACTTTTTCATAAACATACAAAAGTCTTAAATCTTTATTTTTATTAATATTTTCAGCATGCATTTGGCCAATACGTCCGAAACCTAAAAGAGCAACATTTATCATAATATTTTTGTAATATTCAATTTTATATAATATAAAAGCTTAATACTTTCAAAAATTTATGTCTATAAAATTAGGTATATCACCAATAGCCTGGAGTAATGACGACATGCCAGAACTTGGTGGAGATACAACACTAGAACAATGTCTTAGTGAAACAAGTAAAGCTGGTTTTGTTGGAATTGAGTCTGGTGGAAAATTTCCAAAAAATTCGAGTGAATTATTACCAAAATTAGAAAAAGAAAATCTTAAACTGTGTTCTGGATGGTATGGTGCCAGTCTTTTGAACAATACACCTAAAGAAGAATTTGAATTAATGAAAAATCAGTTAAATCTTTTTAAAGATTGTAAAGCACCATGCATGGTATTTGCTGAAGTGACAAATTCAATTCAAGGTGATCCTAAAACACCTTTGTCTAAAAGACCAAAACTTTCAAATGATGATTGGACAAAACTCACTTCAAGAATGTCTGAAATTAGTAAAATGATGAGAGATGAAAATATGCCCTTGGCTTACCATCATCATATGGGTACTGTAATTGAAACAGAAGAAGAAACTAAAAGATTAATTGAAAACACAGATGACAATGTAAAATTATTAATTGATACCGGTCACATGTTATTTGCACAAGGTAATTCAATTAAACTTGTCCAAGATTTTAGTGAAAGATTAGTACATGTGCACTGTAAAGACATTAGGAAAGAAGTTTTAGATAAGTCTTTAAAAAATGATAGCACTTTTCGGCAGGCTTTTTTAGACGGTGCATTCACTGTTCCTGGTGATGGCTGTATCGACTACACACCATTTTTAAAAGCTCTTAAAGAAAAAAATTATTCAGGATGGTTGGTTGTTGAGGCTGAACAAGATCCTGAAAAAGCTAATCCTTTTATATATGCAAAAATTGGTTATGATTACTTAAGTAAAACAACTAAAGAATGTGGTTTTAAAATAGTGAGTTAATTTAACGATAAGCAGAAACAAGTTCGTTGTTTCCTGCTGCAACGCAAGGAGACTTAACGCAAGTTCCAATTATCCATTCAGAACCAGCCTCTACTTCAAAATTATTAGATGACACAAATATAATTCCTTTATCTGTAGATTGACCTGCTTTACCCTCAGCTTGAATTCGTGGATCTTGGGAAGTTTGAATTAAAGGTTTTTTAGTATTGTAAGGATTGTTAAGTTTAAAATTATTTATAATATAATTAACTATTTTAGAAGAATCCCATGTAGAATTACAATTTTCACCCCAAGATGTTTTATCTTCGATATTAGAACTACATTTGTTAATTTCATTATTAATTAACTCTACAACCATTTTATGGTTAGATTTTATGTCGCTTGCTTTTTGCAATACCTCAGAACGTGTTGTGGCAGTCCAAATCAGCATCACAACGACATACAATAAAGAACTTAAAACTAAAAATTCTAATGGACCAAAATTTTTAATTTTTCTTTTCAAATCAATCATAATTTTACAATCATTGATTTATTTAATTTATTTTCAAAAAAATCAATGATATTTTGAGTAGTTTCAATCGCCATTCTTGAAGTACATTCATTGGTAAATGTTGCTGAGTGAGGGCTTAAAATTACTTTTTTATTATCAAGAAGTGGATTATTTTTTTCAATTGGTTCTGTTGAAAAAACATCTAATGCAGCACCAAAAATTAAATTTTCATTTAACGCTTTTTCAAGATCTCCCTCATTAATTATTCCACCTCTTGCGGTATTGACAATAATTGAATTCTTTTTCATTTTTTTAAGAACATTATAATTTATTAAATTTTTAGTTTCGGTTGTTAAAGGCATATGTAACGACACATAGTCAGCCTCCGTAAGACCATCTTCAAAATTATTCACTTTAATGCCTCCATAATTTTTAACAACTTCATCTTCTATATAAGGGTCATATATATAAACTTTTGTATTGAATGCCAAACATCTACTTATTAATTTTTTTCCAATACGTCCGAACCCAGCTATTAAAATCTTTTTATTTAATAATTCAAAAGTTTGAATTTTTGTAGCGTTATTTTTAAAATTACCAGCTCTTACCTCCTTATCATATGTCATAATTGATTTTGATAAACATAGGAACATAGATAAAACATGTTCTGCAACCGCTACAGCATTAGCAGTAGCAGTTATTAATAAAGATATTTTGTTATTTTTAATATAGTTTAAGTCTACATTATCAATTCCTACACCGTGTCTTGAAATTGCTTTTAGATTTGGACAATGTTTTAAAATATTCTCATCTAATCGCGTAACTCTTAGGGTGCATGCATCAAATTCTGGTAATCTTTTTATTAAGTTATTTTCTGATACATCTGTTATTAGTTCAAATTCATAATTTGGATTATTCTCAATAAGATCTATTCCATCTTTATGTATTTCCTCAATTATAGCAATTTTTTTCATAAGTGTTTGGCGGTCCCAAGGGGAATCGAACCCCTCTTTGTTGATCGTGACCCTAGGTCAGAACCACTTTATTACCAATGCTTTTAACGTAATTCTTTTAATTTAACAAGTGGGTGATCGCAATCTGATCTCAATAAAATTTTTATTTTGATCTACAATTTCTGTGAATTACATTGCCAATTTGTTGGTAGCTACAATACACTCTTGAGTTATTACCATTACAATGCTGATGTACTACGTTTCCTATTCTTTGGTTAACACATCTTAATTTATTGTTTGATACTTGTTGAGAACTTGTATTGTAACCACTTAAATTTGTTCCATGTTTAACGTCTAATGCAACTTTTAAAATATCATCACCGTATTCATAAAAAATCCACGCTACTTCCTTCCAGAATGAAGTCCACTTGCTCTCTTTATTTATATTAGAACCTGATTTATCTTGATAAGTAAATTTAATATCTAAATTTTCCTTTTTAATTGCTTTCTCTTTTAAAACGCTTTCTTGATATCTTGCCATCTCGAAATTATCGCTTATTTTTGTTAATTCAAGCACACAATTTGTAAATTTATTTGTATTTGTTTTAAATCCTAACTCTTCACAATTCTTTTTAGACTTAGAAATCACATTACCATAATTAGCGTAAGCTAAATTTGATTTAGGAAAACCGTATTTGCTTTTAATAGATGATGATTTATCTTGATTAATTTCTTTGAGAGCTAATTTAATGTTATCTCTATTTTTTTGTGTAACTTTTTTTAAAGAAAAAATATTATTACTAGTTATAAAGTATTCATTCTTATTATCACCGACAGTAGAGGCTAAATTATTTTGAGCAACA
>Ga0233444_10004117_pt1 | contig 14044 bp, 17 predicted proteins | sample SI_124_October20_6_FD_182792 | JGI IMG/M metagenome (GOLD analysis project Ga0233444, IMG submission 182792) | Seawater microbial communities from Saanich Inlet, British Columbia, Canada - SI_124_October2016_10_MG | ecosystem: Environmental > Aquatic > Marine > Inlet | place: Canada: British...
GCTGTGAGTGTGCAGACAATAATCGTATCAATGAATGTTCCTGTCATACTGACTAATGCCTGCCTCACAGGATCATTCGTTTTAGCTGCTGCTGCCACAATAGGCGCTGATCCAAGTCCAGCCTCATTAGAAAATAGACCACGTGCAACACCAAAGCGGATGGCGGCCGCAAGAGTTGCTCCTACAAAACCACCTGTTGCTGCATGGCCATTAAACGCATGGCTAAAGATTAATGAAAAGGCACTCGGTATTTCATCAAATCTTATTACCAAAACAAATAAAACTGTTCCGACATAAAGTAGGATCATAAAAGGAACAAAAAATGAGGCGAATCTACCGATAGATTTTATGCCACCGACGATTACGAGACCAGCAAGTATGGCTAAAACACCACCCGTCCACATAGTAGGAATATCAAAAACATTGAGAAAAATGGAGGCAGTTGCATTTGCTTGAACCATATTACCTGCCCCGAAAGCCGCTAAAAAGGTACAGACAGCAAAAACAGAACCTAACCAAGGTAAGCCGGCTCCCTTAGCAATATAGTACATTGGACCCCCCCTCATCCCATTGGGACCTTTTTCACGGTACTTAACCGCCAAAAGAGCCTCCGAGTACTTTGTTGACATACCAAAAAGTGCTGTTAACCACATCCAAAAAATAGCACCAGGACCCCCTAATGTAATCGCTGTTGCAACACCTACAATATTACCAATACCAACAGTCGCTGCAAGCGCTGTCATGAGTGTAGAAAAGTGAGAAATATCGCCATCCTGATCGGATTTACTAAATACAATTTTAAAAGCGAGTGGAAGCGTTCTAAATTGGATGCCTCTAAGTTGAAATGTTAAGAAGATGTGGGTCCCAAATAAAAGAATGAGTAAAGGCGCTCCCCACATCCATCCCGCTAACTGACTTACAAATGACTCTAAGGCTTGGAGCATAGTTTTGAATTAAATTATATGTAGATATAAAGATAACATAATTAAATTTTCTTTAAATAAATCCTGACAATTTTAATTTTTCTCGTCTACCTATTAAATATTTATACATAGGGAAAAAAATATGGAGCGAGATAGAAAAAAATTTAATACAGGAGAGATTCCATTAAAAATTCAAAATATCCTTCTTAAGTTTGGAGAAAAGAAAAAGATTGGTATTGCAGAATATCTGAGGACGTTTAATCGATTATCACTACAAAAAATTGCTGAAAGAATGGGTGAAGGAGCTATTGAAGAAATTGAATACCACCTAGATTGCTACCTAATACATTCTGAAAATAAAAAAGTCATTATCACTTCAGGTCAAATAACTTAAAAATTTATCGCAGAGAAATACCTCCTCCTGTTTTTCTTCTGCCGCCGGGCTAGTGCGAAAATCTAGCCACCAATTAAAAGGGAGAGATGAGAAATGAAAAAAAACATTATATTAATCATAATATTTTGCTTAATGGGAAATGTCATTCATGCTACAAATCTTGAAACTAATGAATTAAAAAGCAATGCCGAACAAAAAGAAATTGATATATACGAAGATTGGGAGGTGGATAAATACAATAATATAGTTCGCTATAGCACCCACGGCAGCATAGTTCATGGGCACCGGTTTGGATGGATAAAAAAGGCTGGTAGTTGTGATACGGATATCCTTGCCACAACCATTTCAACTCAAAAGAATAATAAAGATCGCCTTTATGATTTAAAAGGCAAGAATATTAATTTAAGAATCAATTTTCCCCAGGCAAAAGGGGAGGACCCAGCAATTATCAATACAGATTTAATTAGTATATTTGGTTTTGCCAATCTGAAAATAGCCTTCCTTGGAAATTTTATTCAAGGAAAAGTATTTGATTCGTTAATGGCGTATTTCAATACAATTAGGGTCGAAGTTACTAATCCTCACAAAATTTATTTTGATATCCCTTCAGATGAATTCAGTCTGAATGGGTACGTTGCAGCAAAATTAAAAGCAAAGGAATTATGCGAAAATATTGTTAAAACAACAAGCCTATGAATGCTAAGTAAAGTGGTGTAGTTTACTTACAGGAGGAAGTAAATGAGGAAAGAAAAGCAATCAAAACGACATCAGGCAATTGAAATTATTCAATTGTTTAGAGGGGGTCGTAGCGATGAAGCTTTGGTGCTTTTTGAAAAGTATGGCTTTAGAAAAGAGTTTATATGCTTTGCGGTCACAAGGGGTATAGATTATGAAGATGCAAGTGACCTAGTTCAAAAATTTATTATTGATAAACTTTATATGAAATCAGATTCAATTGAACATATTGAGTATGCAAGAACCTGGATGTATATGGTTTTTAGAAATATGATTAATGATCAGGGTAGGCTTCTGATTAAAAATAGAGAGGTTTCTCTTGATGAAGCTAAAGACCAATCTTATGAGGAAGCATCAGGTGAGAAAAACCAAACTAGAAGTGATTGTGTGCAAGAGCAACTTAAAATATTTCGTGATAAGGATCAAAAACATGCAGAAGTCATGGATTATATTATGAAAGGCTTTGATGTTGAAGAAGTAAGGTTAACTATCGGTCGGTCCTATGGGGCCACAAGGCAGTTTATGAGTCAGTGTAGGAAAAAATTTAAGCCTTTTCTAGAGAGATGTTTAGAGATTGATGAGTAAAAAATGAAAAATAAAGATCAAAAAATATTACAGAATTGGATAGATACACTTCAAGGTATCAGTGTACGTGGTATGGATTCGAAGTCTAGATTAGAAGCACGTTTGCTGAAGAAAGCGTGGTTAGAGGAGAGTAAAAAAATTGAAAACAAAATCCCTGATCAAGATCCAGCTTTTTACCAAAATATTAAAGAGGCTTTAAAAAAGAAAAAGGATAAGACAGCTTCAAAAAATTTATGGACATCTTTTTTTGAAAATAAATTTAAAGCATTTCTAGTTGTTATATTGGGAACGGGCGTTGTTTACGCTTCAAAGAAAACATATGATGGATTGGTCTCTGTAGCTGAGGAGTTAAATCATGTTGTGCTTGCAAAAGATACAACTAAAACTAAAGCTGAAAATGAAATTGAGGAAAACGGATTTTGGGATGAGCACTTCGATAGACATGGTGGATTCACAGGGTTTTGGTCACGCTATATCCCAAAAATTAATGAGGGGAATATTCCAATAGTAGAAGTTGATAATTTTTGTTCTCACAATGCCACCTTGAATTTAAATGCCTGTTTAGAATTGGCAAATCAATACAACTCGAATGCAAGATTTAATTTAGGATTAATGTATGAACTTGGCTTAAATGTCGATCAAAACTACCTTCAGGCATACGAGTGGTATAAAAAATCATCCGCGCTTGGAAATGAAGATGCCAGATCGAACATGGAGTACCTAATTAAAAAAGGTTTAGTTTATTAAATCTTAAAAATACTTCCTGACAATTAAACTTATTTTCGTCTACCTAATATCAATTTAATATTTAAAAGGTAGGTTATGAAAATAAAAAGTTTATGTTTAACGTTCGTTCAATTACTTATGTTCTCATCTCTAGGTTACGCAAATGAGAACTGCCAAAATGGTGACTTTTGGCAAACATGGTTTAAAGAAAGTCAGTTTATTGGTTTTGGAAACCCGCCCTCAACAAATCAAATCGGCAATGCTCAATTAGAAAAAGCCAATCAGTATTATTTCGGTAACAATTTAACTAAAGACTATGCGAAGGCACTAGAGCTCTATAAAAAAGCTGCAAATAATGGCATAGATGAGGCTAATTTTAGCATTGGTTTAATGCATCATTACGGCAAAGGTAAATCAGTGAGTTATCAGGAGGCTTATGATTTCTACTATAAATCGGCTAAAAATAATAATCCGGAAGCACAATTTAATCTTGGCCTGATAGAGAGATATGGGCTTGGTAGACCGATAAATATGGAGAATGCATTTAATTGGTTTGAAAAATCATCTCGACAGCAAGTATCTCAAGATAGGTATCATTGTAATGAACTAAGAGAAGGACTTACTGAAGCTCAATACAATCTAGCGCAAATGTATCACTATGGTCTCGGTACTCAAAAAAATCTTACTTATGCCGCAATGTTATATGAGTTAGCAGCAGAAAAAGGAATGAAAGAGGCTCAGTTTAATATCGCACAAATTTTACATTATGGTCCTGATGAATTACTTAACTACGAAAAGGCTTATAGTTGGTATCAAAAAGCAGCAAATCAAAACTTACTAGAGGCAGAATTTAACCTTGGTCTCATGCATCAATATGGCCGTGGTACCTTTCAAGATTATGTTTTAGCAAGGCAACATTATCTAAAGGCAGTTCAAGCTGACATAGCTGAGGCAGAGCTTAATTTGGGTTTTTTATATTACTACGGACTTGGGGTGCCAGTGAATCCCTCTGTTGCATTTGAATACTTTAAAACAGCCTCTAAAAAAAACTTACCTCAGGCACATTATCACCTTGGGTTAATTTATAAGGATGGAAATGGAGTTCAAAAGGATGATTTAGTGGCGAGTCAATGGTTCAAAAGAGCCTCCTCCTTAGGTGTCATTGAAGCAACATCAATGATTAAAGAGATCTCAATGAGAAAATCAAAAGTCAAAATAGAATCAGAAAAGGCAAGAAAAGGGACAGCATCATGATTAAAAATTATTTAATAAAAAGTATAATTATATTGATTGCTGCTACCACACTCTTTCTCGTTCTTGATCAAAAGGTAGATGAAAGAATTGCAATAATGCAGAAGATAAACAATAACCCAACAATATAATGTGGTTTTGTATTTAATCACAAGATGTATAATGATTTTTTAAAAATTAAACACTATGGATATTAAATATGAAATCACTCAGAAGCTACCTTGTTTTTTCTATCATCATTTTTTCAATTTTTTTACAAGGATGTACAACAGTTATAAGTGCTGCCGGGGATAAGAGGGATTTATCTACACAATACGATGATGAGAAAATTGGCTTTGCTTGTACTAGTGATTTTTCTGATATTAAGGGCGAATTTAGAGCGAGTTGTAATGCTTACCAGGGTAAGGTTTTAGTAACAGGGCAGGCAGCCAATCAAGCAATTATTGATAAGGTAATTTCAACTGTTAAGAAAATTGAGAACGTGAAGGCTGTTTATAATAAAATGACTGTTGGACCTAACAACACATCTTCAGGTATTGCTGACGATGTTGAAATTTCAGCCAAGGTAGTTGCGACTCTTCTTGATACTGACGGTGTATCTAAACTACACACAAGGATATATACCGAGAGTGGAGTTGTTTACTTGATGGGTATAGTCACACAATCAGCTGCTAATATAGCAATTAAAGTAACAAAGGCTATTGAGGGTGTTAAAAAAGTTGATACAACTCTGTTAACAATACAATAAATATTTATGAGGGAGTGCTAAATGAGTAATGATAAAAGACAAATTGATATCGGTATTACTGATTCAGATAGGCAACAAATTGCCGAAGGTCTCTCAAAGCTTCTCGCAGACACGTATACGCTTTATTTAAATACGCATAATTTTCATTGGAATGTGACAGGTCCAATGTTTAATACTTTGCATTTAATGTTTATGGATCAATATACCGAGTTGTGGAATTCGGTTGATGTCATCGCGGAAAGAATTCGCGCCTTAGATCAATTTGCGATTGGCTCATATAAAGATTTTTCTCATTATTCATCTGTTAAGGATGCACCCTCAAATCCGCCTAAGGCAGAGGAGATGATAGCGCTTTTAGTTGAGGGTCATGAGACCGTGATTAAGACTATCCGCAGTATTTATGCGTTAGTTGGAAAAGCGAGTGATCAGGCAACAGAGGATATGTTGACACAAAGAATAAATGTTCATGAAAAAACCGCGTGGATGCTTAGAAGCCTTCTAGAAAAATAATTTTAAATAAATCAGAGCAAAATTCTAGATAACATATTTTTTATTTTTGCTTGATTTGTTTCACCATTTGTATTGATGATGTTTAATTTACCCGATCCATTTTTCATATCATCAACAAAATCAATAACCACTCCAATAATGAATATTACTGTAATATTTATTTCCATCTAGATAACCAAAGATAATATTTTATGAAAAAAACAATAGATATCAATAATCCAGAAAATGACCAGTTTCTTGAGATCATGAAGGAGTTGATGGAAACGTCAGAGCTTAAAAAAATAATGCCAGCAATATCTATGTTTGGAAGTGCAAGAACCAAAACAATAGATAAGTATTACCTAATGGCTGAGGAGGTCGCATATGATTTATCTAACCTAGGATTTTCTATTATCTCTGGAGGTGGACCTGGAATTATGGAGGCTATCAATAAAGGCGCTTACAAGGGGAAGTCCAACAGTATCGGCCTAAATATTATCCTGCCTCATGAGCAGGAACCAAACAGTTACCAAGATATTAGTTTTAACTTTAAATATTTCTTTACTAGAAAGGTGATGTTTGTGAAGTATGCATCTGCCTATGTGGTTTTTCCGGGAGGCTTTGGAACCCTTGATGAATTATTTGAAGTGATGACTTTGATGCAAACTAAAAAAATACAACAGTTTCCAATTATTTTAGTTGGTAACGACTTCTGGTCAGAATCATTGGTATGGATCAAAAAGCAATTGCTGGGCAAAAACCTTATTGGCGATGAAGACTTAAATTTAATTAAACTTGTCGACAATAAAGATGATATCAAACAATGTATAGAGGATTTTTATACAAGTGAAGGGAATAACTATTGTCTGATTGAACACAAAAACTTACTATAGTAAATATTAAATCTAAATAGTAGAGTGCCTAAAATTAACAAAACTATCAAAAATGAAATAAAACTAATTATCAAAAAAGAACTTTTTGAGGTAAATTTTTTTGGTCATTGGACGGCAGGTTCGGCTAAACAGGGAGTTGAGGAATTACTTTCAAACCTGGCCGACTATCCTAAGATTAAAAAACTGACATTTTCTACGAAAAAGTTAGACTCTTGGGATAGTTTTTTTATGTCTCAATTAATACTAATTATAGATTTTGCTAAGAATAAAAAAATCACTGTTGATATTAAATCTCTTCCAAAAGGTATTCAAGGGCTCCTAGCACTTGCCAATTCTGTTCCTGAAAGAGATGGGGTCAGAAAACAAAAGAGAAAAATATCCTGGATCGAATTAATCGGAAGAAGTTTGTTAGCTGCAAAAGTTGAGCTTAAAAATTTAGTCGCCTTTCTAGGTGATCTCATCCAAAGCGCATTTTCTCTTATTAAAGGAACAGGGCGTTTCCGTTTTGTTGATTTGATGACATATATACAAGATTGTGGGCCTGGCTCATTACCTATCGTCAGTTTAATTAGTTTTTTAGTGGGTCTGATATTAGCATTTGTAGGGGCACTCCAATTGTCATTATTTGGGGCCCAAATGTATCTGGCAGATCTTGTTGGATTAGGTATGACGCGTGAAATGGGTGCGCTTATGGTAGGTATTATCATGGCTGGTCGAACGGGTGCCTCATATGCTGCCCAGATTGGTACGATGAACGTAAATAGTGAGATAGATGCCTTAAAAACAATGGGGTTTAATCCTATGGAATTTTTAGTGATGCCACGCATGTTGGCATTGATTTTAGTGATGCCACTGCTATGTCTCTATGCTGACTTTATGGGTATGTTAGGAGGAGCAGCTGTAGCCATCGGCTTATTTGATATTTCCTCAACAGAGTATTGGACAAGAACTGAATTAGCTGTCCAGTTTAAAGATGTGCTAGTTGGTTTATTTAAAGCATCAATTTTTGGGATATTAATAGCTTACTCGGGTTGTTTAAGGGGTATGCAATGTGGTCGAAGTGCTTCAGCGGTTGGTGATGCTGCGACATCTGCAGTAGTTACGGGAATTATTTTAATCGTTATCTCCGATTCACTTATCACGATAATATTTAATCAACTTGGAATATAAGTAAATGTCACAAGCTTGTATTACGATAAAAAAAATGACTATGGCTTATGGTGATTTCATCATCCAAAGAGATTTGGATTTTAAAATAAATCAAGGCGATATCTTTGTCATCATGGGGGGGAGTGGTTGTGGAAAAAGCACCTTGATGATGCACCTGATTGGAATGATTGCACCTTCAAAAGGGAGCATTTTCTATGGTAATGAAAATTTGTGGGGCTCTAATGCCTCAAACCAGAAATTATTATTAAATAAGACGGGAGTCCTTTTTCAAAGCGGTGCCTTATTAAGCTCAATGACATTAGGTGAAAATATTGCTCTACCAATTTCTGAGCATACCAAATTAAATAAAAAAAATATTCAAGAAATCGTTGACTATAAACTTTCCCTTGTAGGCCTGTCAGGCTTTAGTGATTTTTATCCCTCTGAAATTAGTGGTGGCATGCAAAAGAGGGCGGGGCTCGCAAGAGCGATGGCGCTAGACCCTGAAATTTTATTTTTTGATGAGCCATCCGCTGGTCTTGATCCGATAAGTTCTAAATTACTTGATGATTTGATCTTAAGTTTGAGGGATAATTTAAATGCTACTATAGTGATGGTGACGCATGAGCTCGCAAGTATATTTGCAATTGGGAGCAATTCGGTTTTTCTTGATCCGGAATCTAGGACAATGATAGCTGAGGGCGACCCAAAAAAATTATTGAAAACATCTCAGGATGAGAGAGTAATTAAATTTTTATCAAGAAGTAAAAAATTATGAGAATATTAAATTAATGAGTAAACAAGTAAGCCCTACGTTAATAGGTTCATTTTTTCTTGCCGCTTTAGGACTTGTGATTATTGCTATTTTGATGTTTGGAGGCGGTAGTTATTTTCAAAAACATCACGAGTTTGTTTTATTTTTTCATACAGAAAATAATTTAAATGGCTTAAATGTAGGCGCGCCAGTCAAGCTTGAAGGGGTTAAGATAGGTGAAGTCAAGGAAGTTGCACTCTTACTTGATGAAAAAACATTAGAAATTGTTAAGCCTGTGGTAATTGAGTTAGATTACTCAAATATTATAAATGATGATAGTGATGATTCTCATGATTTTAAATCAAAAGAGGGTGAAGCACACGATGTATCAACAAAGAATTTTATTAAAAAGGGACTGAAAGCGCAATTAAAAACACAAAGCTTACTTACAGGTTTACTGTATATTGAGTTTCAATTTATCCCTCAGGATGATGTGGTGATGAGTGGAAAAAATTTTCGAGACTTACCTGAGCTTCCCACCACAACAAATGTCACTGAAGACCTAAAAAGGGAGGCCCAGGAAGTAGCAGATAGAATTGCTAAACTTCCTCTTGAAGAGATTGTTGAGGATTTAGCAGTCAACATGCATGAGATAAAGGTGATTTTGACATCACAGTCACTTAAAGAAAATCGTCAAGGGGTTAATCAATCGATTAAAGAGATGGAAAAGTTGTTAATAAACTTAAATGATAACTTTACACCGCTCATGTTGAATTTAAATGGCACTATGAAGGATACTCGGGTGGTCGTCCAGGAATTTTCAAGGGAGATAAAACCTGTCTTGAGTTCCTTGGAAAAAACATTAAACAAAGCAACTGAGTTATTATCAGAATCGCAATATGCAGTCCGCTCATTTGAGGACCTGTCATCACCTGAAGCACCACTTTGGCAGGCATTGGAAGCACTTAAAGAGGCGGCTGAATCAACTAAAAATTTAACAGATACGCTGGAAAGAAATCCTGAGTCAATAATTTACGGTAAGGGTGATGAATAAAATGAATCTATATATAACTAAAAGACTTCTTAAATATACCTTTTTATCATGTTTAACATTTCTAATTCTAAGTTGTGCAAAAAGTAGTAAGCCTGTTGAGTACTATATGCTTGATGCCTCAGTAGGAATACATAACAATCAAACTCTAAAAGGGGATGAAGGCCCCATGATCGGATTGGGCCCTATCAGATTGCCGGAATACTTAGATCGGTTTCAAATGGTTGTCGCTGTCTCTGAAAATAAATATAAGTTGATAGATGGTCATCGTTGGGCAGAAAAATTAGACCAAAATATTTCCCTAGCATTATTTAAGACACTCCCTTCACAGTTAGGAACAGATAGAATGATTCGCTACCCCTGGCCACAAAGACCAGGTGTTGATTTTCAAGTCAAGATTGATATTTTAGAATTGAATATTGACCAGGATGGTCGAAGCCAGCTGATAGCTCAGTGGTCAATTAAATCTAAGGATAAAACAATCTTAAATAAAAGATCAACATTTACAGCTCAAGCTTCAACAACGGATATTGATAAAATGGTCCAAGCACAGAGTGAATGTCTTACTAAACTCGGTCAAGAAATAGTATTAAACCTCAAACCTTTACTTAAGTAAAAATACCTTGGAACAAGTCCGTATTTCAAAAATATTATCAGAGCTTGGTTTATGTTCCAGAAGAGAAGCTGACGAATATATAAAGCAAGGCCAGGTTTTGCTTGATGGAAAGGTAGTTAATGAACTAGGAACCAAGGCGTGCCGCTCACAAAAGGTAGAATTAAATAAGAAGGGCAAGCTTAGACAATCAAAAAAATTAACCATTCTTCTTAATAAACCCGTGGGTTATATTTCTCACCTGGATGACGATAAAGAATTTAAACCTGCCTCAGACTTAATAAATCCAGATAATTATTTTTCTAATGAATTGAATGATCGTAATGCTTTATTTAATAGAGAGGGTTTGGCGCCTGCCGGACGATTAGACATTGATTCTACGGGACTCCTAATTCTGACTCAAGATGGCACAATGGCCAAAAAAATTATTGGCGAGAATGTTGTTGTTGAAAAGGAATATCTAGTCAAGGTTCAGGGTGATTTAACTGACGAAAACCTAAAACTTTTGAATCATGGCCTTACTTTAGATGGTTATAAGTTAAAACCTGCAAAAGTATCATGGCAAAATGAAAATCAACTTAAGTTTATACTCATTGAAGGCCGTAATCGCCAAATTAGGAAGATGTGCGCCATGGTTGATCTTAAAGTTACCAGTCTTAAAAGGGTTCGTATTGGGGATATCAAACTAGGGAATTTGCCACTCGGGCAGTGGCGTTTTTTAAAAAAATAACTAGCGTTTAGTTTCTGACGCGCTTTCGTCGAGCATCATTCCCATCATAATGACCAGGCTGTTTGATGGTTCTTAAGAATGTCTCAAACACATTGTATTCTTCAACCTCATATTTTTCTTTTATATCTTCGTCGGGTATATCATTTGAAACAATAACGTCATCACCAAATTCCCAATTTGCCGGGGTAGAGACGTTCAGCTCTGAAGAAACTTGAAGTGCCTCTAATGTTCTTATAATCTCATTAAAGTTACGGCCAATATTTTTAGGGTAAGTCAGCATCGCTTGAATATTTTTTTTAGGATCAATTATAAAAACTGCTCTGATGGTTGACTTATTTTCACCTCCCAAAGATCCTGCATTTGGTAATGCTTTTGGATGATACATCCCATAAAGCGCTGCAACCTTTAAATCTGGATCAGAAATGATAGGAAAATTAACATCAGTGTCACCTTCTATCCCAAGAAGAAGATTCTTTAAATCATCCGTTGTAGTTGTTTTATTTTTATAATTATTAATTACCTCAACCCATTCAAGATGATCTTCAACTGAATCTGCACTCAATGTCAGTATTTTTGCATTTCTTTTCTTAAGCAATGGCTGCAGTTTAGCTGCCTCAGCAAGCTCCGTTGTACAGACAGGAGTGAAGTCTCCAGGATGAGATAAAAGGATAACCCACTGACTTTGGCTCCAATCATAAAAGTCTAATTCACCTAATGTCGTATCAGCTTTAAAATTAGGCGCTTTATCACCAATTTGAAGAGCATTTGCTTGAAGGGTAAGTAATACAAAGAAAAATACTAATAATTTTGTAATTAGGTTAAAAGATAATTTCATATTTAATTTTGAAGTTCATCTCTGATAGTTGCGAAAGCATTAATCGCCTTATCTAAATCTTCTTTGGTATGTGCAGCAGAAATTTGAGTTCTAATTCTAGCCTTACCTTTAGGTACAACAGGGTAGAAGAAACCAATTGCATAAATTCCATGCTCAAGGAGTTTTTGACTCATAGTCTGAGCTAGGTTTGCATCACCCAGCATCACAGGGACAATAGGATGATCCCCATCATCAACATCAAAACCAGCTTTTTGCATCCCTTTTCTAAAATAATGAGTGTTCTCTTCTAATGTATCTCGTAATTTTGTTGAAGATTGTAAGATTTCTATGGCTTTTAGAGTACCTGCACAAATTGAAGGAGCTAATGTATTTGAAAACAGATAGGGTCTAGAACGTTGTCTTAACATATCAATAATTTCTTTTCTGCCAGAAGTAAAACCTCCAGATGCACCACCTAGAGCCTTACCGAATGTACTAGTAATGATATCAACTCGATCAATAACATTGCAGTATTCATGGACTCCTTTACCTGTTTTACCCATAAACCCTGTTGCGTGACAATCATCATGATGAACCATTGCTTCAAATTCATCTGCAAGGTCACATATTTTATCTAGTTGAGCGATTGTTCCGTCCATAGAAAAGACACCGTCAGTTGTGATCAAAATTCTTCGAGCACCTTTTTCTTTAGCTTCAACTAGTTTTGTTCTCAAGTCGTTCATATCATTATTCTTGTATCGATATCTTTGGGCCTTTGATAGTCTCACGCCGTCAATGATTGAAGCATGATTTAGTTCATCAGATATCACCGCATCCTCAGCATTTAAGATGGTTTCGAACAATCCACCATTTGCATCGAAACACGCAGCATAAAGAATGGTTTCTTCCATTCCTAAAAATTCACTGACTTTTTTTTCTAGTGTCTTGTGAATTGTTTGCGTTCCACAAATAAATCTTACAGATGCTAGCCCATAACCCCAATGATCATAACTATCTTTCGCTGCTTGAATAATTCTTTTATCATTTGCCAATCCCAAATAATTGTTAGCACACATATTGGTTACATGCTGGCCATCTTCTAGTGAAATTAGGTTTGTTTGATTAGAGCTAATATTTCTTTCAGTCTTCCATAGGCCAGCGTCTTTTATTTCCTCTAAATCACTAGCTAGACTTTCTCTTACTTTCTCAAAACTCATTTGATTCCTTTAATTTAATTAATCCAATCAAGAATAACTTTTCCAGATTGCCCTGACCTCATAACATCAAAACCTTCTTGAAAATCTTTATATGAAAAACGATGGGTAATTATTTTTTCAAGTGGTAATCCAGATTGAACCATCATTGATCCCTTGTACCAAGTCTCAAAGATCTCTCGCCCGTAAATACCTTTAATTGTTAACCCTTTAAAAACAACCATATCCCAATCAATACCTGATCCCTGTGGCATAATAGCAAGCATAGCGATGTGACCACCATTTATCATTAATTCTAACATTCCACTAAATGCCACTGGGGATCCGGACATTTCAAGGCCAACATCAAAGCCCTCAAATATACCCAATGATTCCATTAATTTTTTATCAATTTTTTGACTAGAAACATTAATGGTAATGATATTAGGGATGATATCTTTAACTAGTTTTAAACGATATTCATTAAGATCAGTGATAACAATATTCCTTGCCCCAGCATGTTTGGCGACCATAGCCGCCATAATACCAATAGGTCCGGCACCGGTTATTAAAACATCCTCACCCACCATATTAAAAGATAAGGCTGTATGTACCGCGTTGCCATACGGATCAAACACCGACAATAGATCAGTTGATATTTCTCTACTTGGCTTAAAAACTACTTTTGATGGAACTGAAATATACTCCGCAAAAGCACCTGTCCTGTTTACTCCGACACCAATAGTGTAAGGGCATAAATGCGGTTTTCCTGCTAGACAATTTCTACAACGCCCACAAGTGATATGTCCTTCTCCTGAGACAATATCGCCAACCTCGAGGTCTGTAACATTGGATCCAAGTTTTACGATTTCTCCAGCATACTCATGACCTGTAGTCATAGGAACAGGGATAGTTTTTTTTGCCCAATCATCCCAGTTATAGATATGTATATCCGTCCCACAGATAGCTGTTTTATGTATCTTAATTAATACATCA
>Ga0233444_10004122_pt1 | contig 14032 bp, 17 predicted proteins | sample SI_124_October20_6_FD_182792 | JGI IMG/M metagenome (GOLD analysis project Ga0233444, IMG submission 182792) | Seawater microbial communities from Saanich Inlet, British Columbia, Canada - SI_124_October2016_10_MG | ecosystem: Environmental > Aquatic > Marine > Inlet | place: Canada: British...
TGAATTTTTTTTCAGCGAAGCTAGGATAAATTTTGGATTCATGCCCAGTTTTTCTTCCCAATATGCTTCTTAATCGTAGAATTATAAATCCCGCAATCATGCCTAGTAAAATTATGTCAATATATCCGAAACTGTTATTCATAGTTTGATAATTATACATTAATCATATATTTTTGTATCAGACAAATGAACTCATTTTTTTTACTTTTTATAGGACTACCAGTATTAGAGATTTATTTAATGATAAAGATGGGCGCAAAAATCGGTGCTCTCAATACTATAGCGTTAATTTTTTTGACAGCGATAATTGGGGTATATTTTGCCAAATTACAAGGAATACAGACGCTTAAATCCGGTATGATAAATCTATATCAAAATAAAATACCTGTTTATGAAATGTTGTCGGGTGCTTCCATTGCAATGGCTGCATTTTTATTGATAGTACCAGGATTTTTTACAGACTTTATAGGCTTTCTTCTTTTAATACCATTTACTAGAAAAATTATATTTAGTATTGCACTTAAAAAAAAAACTAATAATTATAAAAAAAATACTATAGATGCTGAAATAATTGATAAAAAAGATGAGTTATAAGATAATAGGAAAATATATAAAAAAACTAAATTTTAACATTCCAAATGCTAAAACTTTTTTTCTACTTTCAAAAAATATTTCAAATTATAAGATTGGAATTGACATTAAAAGCACACAAGTAAAAGATAATATTATTGAAGTATTAACAACACTTAGTTTGACCACTTCAAAAGAAGACTTTGAAAAAATCGATACTAAAATTGTATATTCTGCTGTGGTAGAGTTTAACAATAATAAGATTAGCAAAGAAGAGATGGAAAAAATAATACTAATCAAAGTTCCATCTGAAATTTATTCAGAACTGAGACTGATATTTATATTTTTATTTGAAAATTCTGGATTTAAAGATGTGAAAATCAATAAGATTGTAGATTTTGAAAAACTTTATAATCAAAAAAAAATTCAATAAAAATTTTTTTTAAGTTCATTTTTTAAAAATTCTTTATGTTTTTTAATCTCTACTTCTGAAATTTTTATTATTCTCTTATTATATTCTTTAGAAAATAAAATATTTTGTTCTGAACTACTGGACAAAAGATTAAATTTAGGCTCTCTAGCGTCAAGCAGATTTATATAAACCTCTCTAAGCAATTCACAATCGAGTAAAGCATTATGCTTGGTTCTTTTTGATAAATCTATATTAAACTTTCGACATAAGGCATCTAAAGAATTTGATGATCCGGGAAATTTATTTCTAGCAACTTCCAAGGAATCTATAACTAATTTTCTCTCGAGTTTATCTTTTTTTATTACATCAAGTTCTCCATCTAAGAAACCTAAATCAAAAGCAGCATTATGTATAATAATTTTTTTTTCTTTTACAAAATTTATAAATTCATCAGCAATTTGATCGAAAGTTTCTTTGTCTTTTAAAAATTCTTCAGAAAAACCATGAACCTTAAAAGCTGATTCTGGCATGCTTCTCTTGGGATTTATTAATTTATGAAAAACATTTCCTGTTGGTATTAAGTCCTTTGTTTCAATACAAGCTATCTCTACAACCTTATGTCCATCACCAAAAGAAAGGCCTGTTGTTTCCGTGTCTAAAAATACCTCATTCATATAATTTAATTATATCCAATAAATTTTTTTTTAAAATACTAATACTTTTTTCGTTTTTTACAACATGATCAGAAAATTTTTCTTTTTTTCGATCTGACAATTGTTTTTTATTAAGAAGATTAAATAATTTTTTATCTCCTCCTCTTGTAATAAACCTTTTAAACCTCGTTGTTTTCTTTGATTTAATAAAAATAATGACATCAAAATATTTCATTAATTTGTTTTCAATCAATAATGGTATTTCATAAAATATTTTTTTTTTATTCGTATGCTTAGCGGAAAATTTCTTCATTTCACTTCTTACTTTAGGGTGAACTATTCTTTCTAATTTTCTAAAGTTTTTTTTATTTTCGAAAATTTTCTTTTTTAATAAGGTTTTTAAATTAGATTCTCTAGTAATACTAAACATTTCAACTAAATTCCTTTTAAAAATCTTATTTTTATAAAGTTTTTTAATTTCATTATCCGCACTGAATAAAGGTCCATTTTTATATGACAAAATTTTACTTGCAGTAGTTTTGCCAGAGGCTATTGACCCTGTGATACCAATTTTAATCATTTGAGTTTTGATAATAATAGGTTAATTAAATCTTCATCTATTTCAGGATTAACCTTATTCCATAAATAAAATGATTTTTGACCTTGATATATGAACATATCAAGCCCATTAAAGACCTTTATTCCTTTATCTTCAAGAAATTTAAATGTTTTAGTTTTTAAAGGATTATAAACAGTATCAATATATGTTGAGTTATTTTTGCATTTGCTAAAATCAAAATCAAAATCTTGACCATTTTTTAAACCCAAGCTTGTTGCATTAACAATTATGTCGTAATTTCCAACTTCAAACTGAAGGTTGGCCCATCGTAAAATATTTAAGTGCTTAAAATTTTTTTTTAAAAAAAGGCATTTTTCATATGTTCTATTAATTATCGAAATATGCTTAATTCCAGATTTTTGTAATGATAGAACTACTGAAGGTGATACGCCGCCAGCTCCTATAACTAAAGCTTTTTTACTTATGTCGCTATCTATTTCTTTTAAATATGCTGCTTGTATTCCAAAAACATCGGTATTCTCTCCAACAACTGACCTGTTATTGTCTAAAAGCAAAGTATTTACAGAGCCTGTCAATTTTGCATCATTAATTATTTTGTCTGTATGATTTATGATCTTTTGTTTGTAAGGAAGGGTTACATTAACACCGTTTAAAGATTGGTCTTTAATTTTTCCAACAACACTCAATAAGTCTTTTTCTTCTATGTTATCAATTATTGAGTACGTTGCGTCAATTTTATATTTTTTAAACCAATAGTTATGAAGAACAGGTGAGAGAGAATGTTTAAGTGGGTTACCAATTATACCAAAGTTTTTTTTCATTAGTTATATTCTCTATAAAATTTTATAAGACTGGCGAGTTTATCTGGATTTGTTTCTGGAAGTAATCCGTGCCCTAAATTAAAAATATATGGCATATCTCTGAAAATATTTAAAAATTTTTTAGTTCTAGATTTTATTTCTTCATCCGATAAAAGTAAAGTTTGTGGCGCCAAGCCTCCTTGTAAAATAACATTTCTTAGATTTTCTTTTGCCCATGCAGGATTTATCTCATAGTCTAAATTTAACCCGTTAGGCCTTACAACATTATTAAATTCTATATAGTTTTCTTTTATACCCCGCGGGAAACAAATAACTGGTATTTTATTATTTTTACAATAATCCACTACTTTTAAATTTGGAATATAACAATAATTTGGTAAATCTTTTTTAAATATTAAACCTGACCAAGAGTCAAAAATTTGAACAATGTCTGCACCCGCATTTATTTGATTTTCAATATGAATACATAAATATTCATTTAATTTATCCAATATTACATTTACCTCAAATTCGTTTGATGTAATTTTGTTATAGTTTATTTCATTTTTATTAAGTTTAGCGCCAAGCATATAAATTAATAAAGTCCAGGGTGCTCCAACAAAAGCAATTAAAGATTTTTTTTTATCTAATTTTTTCCTAGTAATTTCTATTGCCTTGTAAACTGGATATAGTTTATGTGAAAAAGATATTTTATCATTACTTAAAAATTTATCTAAAATAAAGGGGGATAAATGAGGTCCACTGTCTTTTATAAATTTAACCTCCTGGCCTAACGCGTAAGGAACCATTAATATATCTGAAAAAATAATTGCTGAATCTATATCAAATCTTTTTATTGGTTGAAGTGTAATTTCAGCGCTAAGTTCACTATTTAAACAAAGCTGAATAAAATCTTTATTTTGTGCTCTAATTTTTCTGAATTCAGGAAGATAACGACCTGCTTGTCTCATAAACCATAAAGATTTACAATTTTTTTTATCAATTAGGATTTTTTTAATATTACTCATTAAATAATAAAAGTTTATAAGTATAGTAAGTGTAATAGGTCCTGTTAATTTGTTATATATCTAATTATACAGCATTTATACAATTCACTCTTAATAACTTCTTTATATTTTAGTTAATTTGGAGGGTTTATTGATTTTATAAACATCTATAAAACAATATTATCAACAATGAATAAATTGTTAAGCTTATGTTAATCATTGTTGATTACTTTTTGAGAGAACAATTAAAAAGGTAAAAGATTATTTTATTAAATAATTATTAACAGCTTTATGAACGAAAAATACAATGTATATCTTGTGTCTGATTCTACTGGTGAAACTCTAGATAGAATCTTTCTGTCACTTAAATCACAATTCGCAAATTTTGAGTATGAAAAAAAAGAATTTGCCTTTGTAAGAACGGAACAGCAAATAAATAAAATTATTAATGAATGTAATAATATAGAAAATTGCCTGATACTTTATACTATTGTAGAAACAAAATTAGCTAAGTATATATCAAACACAAGTAATAAAAATAATATTCCTTGTTTTGGTATATTAGGTAATCTCATTTTAAGTTTTTCGAAATTACTTAATCAAAAAGCCATTCATAAACCAAGTGCTCAACATGTGTTAGATGACGACTACTATAACAGAATAGAAGCAATTCAGTTTACGATGGCCCATGATGATGGTAAAAAGGTAGATGATATAAATACTGCAGACGTTATTTTATTAGGAGTCAGTAGAACAAGCAAAACACCCACTTCAATATATCTTGCAAACAGAGGATTAAAAACAGTTAATGTTCCACTTGTACTAGATCAGAAAATTCCAAACGGTCTAGAACATAATAAAAAATCATGTATAGTTGGGTTGATCGCTGACCCCGATCGGCTGGCAGACATAAGACGTAATAGAGTAGCGATTATGAAAGATCATAAATTGAAAGAATATACAGATTTGAAATTTATCAAAGAAGAACTTGAAAACTCAAAAAAACTTTTTAAAAAAAATAATTGGCCAATAATAGACGTGACAAGAAAATCAGTTGAAGAAACAGCTGCTTCAATTTTAAAGATTATTGAAATTAAAAAAAATAAATGAAAATCATACTAGCCTCTAAAAGCCATGTCAGAAAGAAAATTTTAGATAAACATAAAATTGAAAATGAAGTAATAATTTCATATGTAGATGAAGATGAAATTAAAAATTCTCTTCTAGCTGAAGGGGCAACTCCTTTAGAAATTTCAAAAAGCCTAGCTGAAGTTAAATCAATTCGAGTAAGCTCTAAAAATCCTGATCGTTTGGTAATTGGCGCTGATAGTGTAATTTCATTAAACAATAAGTTGATCAATAAACCAAATTCAAGACAAGAGGCTCTAAAAATTTTAAAAAAATTAAATAATTCCAGGCATTATCTAATAAGTTCAGTTTGTATTTCAAAAAACGGCTCTATGATCTGGAATCATTCGGACTCATCCGAGCTGAAAATGAAAAACTTAAAAGAATCCGAACTATCTAATTATCTTTCAAAAATTGAAACAAAAACTCTACTTGCCTATGGAGTTTATCAAATAGAGGCTGATGGTTTAAAATTGTTTGAATATATAAAAGGCGACCAGGAGTCAATTATGGGTTTACCAATTAAGGACATTATTAATTACATTAATCAATATAATAAATGAAAGAAAACCATCCAAATATAAAATACGGAAAGACAGGAATTTTATTAATTAATCTTGGCACCCCAGACTCAACTAACTGGTGGGACATAAGAAAATACCTCAAAGAATTTCTCTCTGATAAAAGAGTTATAGAAGTAAACCCAGTACTTTGGCAAATAATTTTAAATTTATTTATTTTAAATTTTAGACCGTCAAAAACAGCCCATGCTTATAAAAAAATCTGGTTCAAAGAAACAAACGAGTCACCTTTGCGTTATTATACCAGACATCAAACTCAAAAATTAAAACAAAAAATTAAAAGTGAAAATGTTTTAATTGATTTTGCCATGAGATACGGAAATCCCAGTATCAAATCAAAACTGAAACAATTAAAAAAAGCAGGTTGCGAAAATATAATTATCCTTCCTTTATACCCTCAGTATGCAGCAGCAACAACAGCTACTGTTTGCGATGAGGTATATAGAACATTAATGCAAATGAGATGGCAACCAAGTTTACAAGTGATACCTCATTATGAAAGTGAACCTTTATACATAACCAGTCTTGTAAAAAGTATTGAAAAAAAAATAAAAAATATAAATTGGAAACCAGAATTAATTATTACTTCTTATCACGGAATACCAAAAAAATACTTTGATAAAGGAGATCCATATCATTGCTATTGTCATAAAACTACAAGGCTAATCAAAGAAAAATTTAATTTAATAGATATTCAGCTAACATTTCAATCAAGGTTTGGCCCACAAGAATGGTTAGCACCTTACACTGATAAAACTTTGAAAAGTTTACCAGAAAAAGGAATAAAAAACTTGTTAATTATTTGTCCAGGTTTCGCTTCTGATTGTGTAGAGACATTGGAGGAAATTGATATTCAAGGAAGAGAAATTTTTTTAAGTAGTGGAGGCAAAAATTTTGATTTAATTCCTTGTTTAAACGATAGTTCTGATCATATCGATTTATTTGAGAAGCTTATTAGAAAATATTTAAAATGAATTTATATCTTTTGTTTAAATCGCTTCATCTAATAGCAGCAATATCTTGGATAGCTGGTTTATTATATTTGCCACGTATTTTCGTTTACCATGTAGAAAATAAAGAAAGAAAAGAAGCAACAGATATATTTGAAGTTATGGAAAGAAGATTGTTTTTTTATATTATGCGACCAGCAATGATATTAACTTGGGTTTTTGGGTTAATATTAATTCATATTAATGGAATTGAAATTTTCTCGCAATTGTGGATGCAAATTAAGATAGTATTAGTAATTATTTTATCAGGATATAATGATTATTTGGGAAGGTGTCGTCTTGCGTTAAAAAATTCTACGAACACAAAGTCTGAGAAATTTTATAGAATTATTAACGAGGTGCCTACAATAATACTGATTGTTGTTGTATTTGTTGTAGTTTTTAAGCCCTTATAATAAGACTTGAATTTTTATATACAAAGTCATATATTTTAAACACTTTTCCTTTTAATCAAAATAATCTCATGAATCTACAAGAACTAAAGTCAAAAAAACCTGCAGAGCTTATAAGTGAAGCTGAAAAACTTGGTATTGAAAATCCTAGCACCTTAAGAAAACAAGAAATACTTTTTGCAATTTTAAAAAAATTAGCAGAGAAAAATGAGCAAATAACTGCCACAGGTGTTTTAGAAGTATTACAAGATGGCTTTGGTTTTTTGAGAGCAATAGAATCTAACTATTTACCTGGTCCCGATGATATTTATGTAAGTCCAAGTCAAATACGAAGATTCGGATTAAGGACGGGGGACTCTGTGGAGGGAGAAATTAGAGGGCCAAAAGATGCTGAAAGATATTTTGCTCTTTTAAAAGTTAATAAGATTAACTTTGACAATCCGGAACAAGGAAAAAACAAAATTGCATTTGATAACTTAACGCCACTTTATCCCAATGAAAGAATTAAGCTGGAAGTTGAAACCACTAAGATTGAAAAAAAACCAGATAATACAGCACGATTAATCGATCTAGTTAGTCCAATTGGAAAAGGACAAAGGTCTTTAATAGTATCACCACCAAGAGCTGGAAAAACGATTATTCTTCAAAATATTGCACAATCAATAACAGCCAACCATCCTGAATGCTATCTAATGGTCTTACTGATAGACGAAAGACCAGAAGAAGTAACAGATATGCAAAGATCTGTGAAGGGAGAAGTTGTTGCCTCAACCTTTGATGAGCCGGCTTCAAGACACGTTGCTGTTGCTGAAATGGTTATTGAGAAAGCAAAAAGATTAGTAGAACATAAAAAAGATGTGGTCATTTTATTGGACTCTATTACAAGATTAGGAAGAGCTTATAATGCAGTTATACCTAGTTCTGGAAAAGTTTTGACAGGTGGAGTAGATGCTAATGCGCTTCAGAGGCCTAAACGATTTTTTGGTGCTGCTAGAAATATAGAAGAGGGCGGTTCTTTAACAATTATATCAACAGCATTAGTAGATACTGGAAGCAGAATGGATGAAGTTATTTTTGAAGAATTTAAAGGAACAGGAAATTCAGAGCTTATTCTTGACAGAAAGGTTGCTGATAAAAGAATTTATCCAGCTTTAGATATAACAAGATCGGGCACCAGAAGAGAAGAACTTCTATTTGAAAAAGATGATTTGTCAAAAATGAATGTTTTAAGAAGAATTATAAGCCCTATGGGCACTATGGATGGAATTGAATTTTTAATTTCAAAATTAAAAAATACTAAAAATAATGCAGATTTTTTTGAATCAATGAATAAATCAGCAAATTAATAATTACTGAATCGTCTTATTATTAAAATTTACCTCGTGTAAATAAAAACTAATTATATTTTCAAGAGTATTAATTTTATCAACTAAAGTAATTGCTTCAAGAATCTTTTGTTTTTCTTCATTAGTAACAGGTGAGATCATTGCTAAAGTATTAATTTTCTGAACTTCGTCTAGTTTATCAAATTCCTTCCAATTAAGCAGGAGACCATTTTTTTTAAAGAAAATTTTAGCTTTATCCATTAGATTTTCAGTTTTTGCATTTAACGGTATAGAAGTTAAATCTTCTTCAAATTTTTTATAATTTACCTTAAATTCTCGATATATTTTATTATTTTGAATTTCTTCTAAAATTTCAAATCTTGTAACCCCCGTAAGATTAATCAAAACTCTTCCATCCTTACTTTTTTGGTAGTCACTAATTTTACCAAGACAACCAATTTTATAAACAGAATTATCCCTTTTTCTTTGCTGAACCATGCCCATAAATTTGTTTTTATCATAAGCCTCGTTTACTAAATTTAAATATCTATCTTCAAAAATATTTAAAGGTAAATTTGTATTAGGAAAATAAATTACTCCACTTAGCGGAAAAATCGGAATAATTTCAGGATAATTTTTCATATATTACTATTATATTAAAAATATAAATTTATTAATAGGTCTTTTTATAATGGTTGACCACCATAGAAACTGTGTACTATACTTAAAAAATTGCGGGCATAGCTCAGTGGTAGAGCGTCTCGTTGCCAACGAGAAGGTCGAGGGTTCGACCCCCTTTGCCCGCTCCATTATATGTACGTAAGTTTAAAAAAGGAATTTTTTTATAATGTCTGATTTGTTCAAAAAAAATTGTGTTGCTTGCGACGGAAATACCCTACCTTTTGATACTAGTGAAATTCACAAATTTTTAAAAAAAGTAGATGGGTGGGATGTTAAAAGTGACGAAAAAAAAAACTTTTATTTAATTAAGAATTTTAGTTTTAAAAATTTTGAACAAAGCCAAATTTTTGCGAATCAAATTAGTAAAATTGCAGAGGAAGAAAATCACCACCCTGACATTTCTTTTGGATGGGGCTATTGCAAGGTTAAGATTTTTACCCATTCAATAAAAGGATTAGCCGAGAGTGATTTTATACTGGCCGCTAAAATAGATAATATAACTAGTGATGAAAATGTCTAATACCGGTAAAGATCATTTTAATTTTTGCCTTATCAGCGGCGTTAATTACTTCTTGATCCCTAATTGATCCACCTGGTTGTATGATAGTTTTTACACCAGCTTTGATTAATGTTGCGATTCCGTCTGCGAATGGAAAAAAAGCATCAGAAGCTGCGACGGAATTTTTAATTTTAGAAGACTGAAATTGTTTTGCTTTTTGAGTAGCTATTTTACAGCTGTCTAAACGGCTAGATTGTCCTGCGCCAATGCCAATGGTAGAAAAGTTATTACATAAAACAATTGCATTAGATTTTACATATTTACAAATATTGAAGGCAAATTCTACTTCAGCCAACTCTTTTTTATTTGGTTTAAGCTTTGTAACAAATTTTAATTTTTTTTTATTAAAAATTATTTCATTCTTACTTTGAATTAAAAAAGACCCATCAAAAGTTTTTAGAGAAGTTATTTTTTCTTGTTTAAATTCAGTGATATCTATTATTCTAAGATTTTTTTTCTTTTTAAGTATTATCAAGGACTCTTTATCAAATCCTTTTGCTAGAATAACTTCTAAGAAATTTTTGTTTATTTCAGTAGCTATTTTTCTTGTAATTTTATAATTACATGCAATAACGCCTCCAAAAGCACTAACGGGATCAGATGCAAAAGCATTTTTAAAAGATTCAATAGGGATTTTATTTACAGATACACCACATGGATTAGCGTGCTTAATAATAACTGTTCCAGATTTTTTTTTAATAGAGTTTAAAATCTCTAAAGAAGCAAACATATCATTATAATTATTGTAGCTTAATTCTTTGCCGTGTAGTTGAGCAAAGCCTAGTTTTTTGTCATTAAAATCACTGACATATATTGAACTTTCCTGGTGCGGATTTTCTCCGTATCTAAGTTGTTGTAATTTCCTTCCAAAAATAGTTTTCTTTTCTGGGAAATTAATTTTTAATTTTTTATTAAACCAATCTGCAATCATAGAGTCATAGTATGCAGTGAGCCCGAAAGCTTTAGAGGACATTAATTCTCTAAATTTTAAAGTTGTAGCACCTTTATTTTTTTCTATTTCTTTTATTAAAACTGCATAGTCATTTTTATTAGTAACGATAGTTACGTTGTTAAAATTTTTAGCCGCAGCTCTAACCATAGTAGGACCTCCAATATCAATATTTTCAATTATATTTTTTGCGTTTGATGTTTTCGTGACAATTTTTTGAAATGGATAAAAATTAACTATTATTAAATCAATAGCAGGAAAATTTTGTCTATTCATTTCACCTTGGTGCTTCTTATTTTGCCTATCATGTAAAATACCTGCATGAATTTTAGGATGTAAAGTTTTTACTCTTCCGTCTAACATTTCTTTAAATCCAGTATATTTAGATAATTCAGTACATTCGTAACCCTTTTTTTTTATAGACATATAAGTGCCACCAGAACTAATGATTTTTATATTAAATTTTTTTAAAATTTTTAATAAAGAAGTTAAATTTTCTTTATCTGATACAGAAATAAGAGCGTTTTTAATTTTTGTTTTCATTTCTAAATATTTTTTTTAATTTCCCAATTAAAAGATTTATTTTTATTAACTAAATTACCACTAATAGTAATACAAGAGTTATCTAATATTTTTTTACCACCAAAAAATATACTTTTTTCTATTTCCAAGTTTTCATTGTTAGTAGTAAAAATTAGCGATTTATTTTTAGACAATTGAATTAGCGCACTATTTCCACTCATTGTTTTAACAACTGATAAGCCAGGGTTAATATGAAATCTAAAGACGTATCTAATGGGTATGCCGTCTTTCTTTTTATATATGTGGTCTATTCCTTTTAAACAATCGAGTTCTTTATCAATAACAATTTCTCTTTGGTGGATACAGTTAAAGTTTTTTTCATATCCATTGTGACTTGCTGAGCATTTAATTGAATTTTTGTCATTGTTAAAATTCAAATTGTATATTTTATAAGTATTCTTAATAGAATATCCAAAAACTTTATTGATTAACTTATTTCTTTCAAATTTAGTTACAGAAGTGTCATTTAAAGTTAAAGTATTTTGACAAGCTGTTAATTTGCTTAATAACTCTGCTTTACTTGAAATATTATTACCAAATCCTGAATTAGATATTATTTTTGTATTATCGATAAAATATTCAAATGATAAGGGGCCAGATTGATAACTTCTAGAAAAACCTTTTCTTGGTGGTTGACCAACATCAAAAAAAGCTAATTGATTTTTGTATTTCAGTTTAATCAAACCCCCAACTTGTGACTCAGGTTTAATTTTTTTTGATTGAGTTAATAAATATTTATTTAACTTATCTAGTGTATTTTCTGATGCTCCGTTAAACAAAGGAAGTTGATTGTTAGGATATTTAATAAAATTTAAGCAATTTAAGCTTTTTTCAATTATATTTTCTAAGAATTCTGGAATATATTTCTGAGCATCTTTTATTATCTCTTTGCAAAAAATTAAATACTCGGTAGCGAATATAAGATCATTAGGATTTCTAGATAGTGGAAAACCATCTTTATCAAAATTATTTTTTACAAGATTTTCAAGTTCTTTAATACCAAGTTTAAAATTTTCTTGGTATTCTTTAAAGACCAAGCCCGATAAAATTAATGCTGTAAAAGTTTCAATTTTTTTTTGGTATCTTTTTTCAAATTTAATATTTTTTTTGAGATGGTTGGATTGAGATATTATGCTGCCGATAAAGTTTCGTTTAAATTCAAAATTTGCATTATCTAATATAATATCAATATTCAAAATCCAACTAATTATCCTTGCACTTATAGTCGATGTATCCCAAATTCTTTTTTTATAATTAGAATTTTTAAGCATCCAAATATAAATTATCTTTTTTATATTTTTTCCGTCCGTTTTACGATTAATTAAATTCAACCAAAAAAAATTGTGAAGTTGCTCTATGTTCTTTTTATCTTCTATCCAAAATAAATTAGGGTCTACTTCATTAATTTTAAATGATTTTGTTTTATACGCCGTGATAATTGATAGTAAAAAAGGATTAGGATTATAATGTGGTTGCTTTGGAATTTCCGTCAGTAAAGATTTGTTGTACTGTTTAGAGGAAAAATAGAATTTTTTTATTAATTTAACACAAGTTATCTGGAGAGCTATTAAATAAAAATAGATACTTTTTAAACCCAACATCTACTAACTTTTTCTAAGTATCTCGATATTTTTTTTTAGATCACCTTTATTTTCTTTAAACACTGTAGAACCGGAAACTAGTATATTTGCACCAGCATTTTTTGCTTCAGAACAATTTTCAAAATTTATTCCACCATCTATTTCAATATCTACATTAAAATTTTTTTCAGATATTAATTCTTTCAATTTTCTTGTTTTTTCTAGGACTTCCGGCATAAACTTTTGTCCACCAAAACCTGGTTCTACACTCATTATTAAAACAAGATCAACATCTTTTAAAAAATTTTCAATCAGTTTTATTTCTGATTTAGGTTTTAATGAAATTCCAACTTTTTTATCTGCATTTTTTATTAATCTGATCGTATTTGCAATATTAGCAGTGGCTTCTGGGTGAAAAGTGATTATGTCAGCTCCAGCATCTGCAAAATCTTTTATAAAATTATCAACTGGAGATATCATTAAATGAACATCAAAAGTTTTAGATGTGAGAGGTCTTAATTTTTTTATAACTTCAGGTCCTATAGTTAAATTTGGCACAAAATGCCCATCCATAACATCAATATGAATGTAGTCTGCACCAGCCTTTTCCAGAGATATAACTTCACTCCCGAGTTTGCTAAAATCAGCTGATAAAATAGAAGGTGAAATTTTAATTATATCACTCATGATCTTAGTTATATTTTATACAAAAACTTTGTCAAAAAAATTAAAGACTAGTTGAATAGTTTGTACAATTGCCTAGAAAAATCGCTTTCCAATGGAAATGCTAGCATACCCCACACGTCATAACCTAAAATATAAGGCATCGCGTAAAATCTAAAAAGGTAGAAAAACCAAGCAACATATAGAGCTATAAAAGGTCCAAATAAAAAACTTGGTGTTATAAATTTAAATAAATTGATGATTGGATTTGTGTATTTAACGAAAACTCTCATGAAGAAAAAAGTAGAGTCTTCTCTTTGGAATATGTTCATGAATGCACGACCTATAAGTGTCCACATAATTGTTCCGAGAGTATAATCTAAAACAATCGCCCAAGTTGGTATCATATTTTTATAGATATCATGATTTAGTTAAAAAAAAAGGGGCGAAAAAATCGCCCCTTTAAATTTTAATAGTTAGTTACTATTGCTTACCAAGGATTGGTTTACCCGTTGGTATTCTAGTATCATCTACCATTTTTTGTGTAGCTGGACTTGGCT
>Ga0233444_10004126_pt1 | contig 14021 bp, 14 predicted proteins | sample SI_124_October20_6_FD_182792 | JGI IMG/M metagenome (GOLD analysis project Ga0233444, IMG submission 182792) | Seawater microbial communities from Saanich Inlet, British Columbia, Canada - SI_124_October2016_10_MG | ecosystem: Environmental > Aquatic > Marine > Inlet | place: Canada: British...
TTTTCCGCCTGGAACATTTACATTACCTGCATTGTCCTCTTTAGCTGAATCAGCTTTTCCGCCTGTCTCTTCGCCGCCTGCTACCAAGTTTGAAGCATCTCCGCCCATGTCGTTAGCGCCAGCTACAGTTGACTTAGTGTTTGCACCGTTGTCGCCCATTTTAGCTGTTACTTTTTCAACATATTCACGCATTGTTTCTGCTTCTGATTTAGATGATTCATCAGTTTCTTCGTCTGCTGCTTCATCTACTTCTTCGTCTGATGCTTCGTCAACTTCTTCATCAGTTGCTTCAAATGCTACTGATTCTTCTTCAGCTTCGTCGTCACCGTCAGCATCCATGTCCATGTCGCCTTCGTCGTCGCCTTCAGCTTCGTCACCGCTCATCATTTTTTCAAATTCTGCTTTAAGATCGTCTAGTGCGTCTTCTAGATCATCAACACGATCTTCAACGTCACCTTCGCCTTCTTCACCATCAGCATCTATGTCCATGTCCATGTCCATATCACCTTTTGGCTCCATGTCCATTGCACCCATCATATCGTCTGCTGGATCGCCACCTTCAACTTCAAATTCGTCTAAATTAAAGTCTTCGTTAGTAGCTTCTTCTTTGTCATCATCTGATGCTTCATCTACTTCATCATCTGATGCTTCATCTACTTCTTCATCTGTAGTTTCATCAACTTCTAATTCAGACTCTAAAAGTCCTTCGTAAATGTCTCTTGATTTTTCTACTACTATTTCGTGGAATAATTCTTCTGCTCCAGCTTTGTCTTCATTGACTAGCTTTTCAAGCATTTCTTCAAATTTATTTAGATTTGCCATTATTTTCTCCTATAAATGTTGTACCTATGGTAAGGCTGTCAATTGTATTTAACATATAGTAGAAAATGTGTGCAGAAATAGGCCAAAAACGGGCCATTTATGCGAGATTATAGATTTTTTTAAATGTTTCTATAAAAATAGTACTGTAATTGTCAAAAGTATTTAGTTCGTCAGGATCATAATTATCTGGCTGTATTACTCGTACAAAGTTAATTTTAGGATTTTCTTTGATTACCGATCTAGTTTGACGCATCCAATTTCCAAAAAATGTTGCGCCATCTGTAGATTTTTTGTAGTTAGCAGTATCAGCAAAGACGTTATTTAGAGTCTTGCCATTATTAAGGCCTTTATAATCAAATCCTAAAATATATATAGTATCATAACCGTGTTGGGCTGATAACCATAGTGCTGTAGGGCCGCTGCTCCAACCTTTGCTTGGACTAAAAAAATTAAGATTTTTCATACGTTGATAGGTTTTATTAGGATTTGTCCAAACTTCATTTTTGTGTTGGAAACCGGCTTTGTTTATTTCCAGTATCATTTTAACATCTACTGCTACTAAATAATCCGGATCAAATGTTCTATACAAAGCATTACACCCGTATACTTTTCCTAATGATTTTAATTCCAACGGATTGATACTAGATCTACTTGTACCATTACCTAATACAAATGCAGTGTTAGACACTATAGATTGTCCTTCTACTACCGGAGTTGTTTGATTTTGAATTTGTTTTAAATACTTTTCTTGACGGCGCTGATCTCTAAGAGCATGCCATTCTTGTTTTGTATATTTGCTTTTATCTATTTTTGCCATTAAACACCGGCAGCGGCCGCTTGCGCTGCTATTCCATACATTTGCCTAACGAAGTCTAATTCGTCTGCCTTGTCTTCAGTATGTAGCTCGCTTGCTTTCCTTGCTCGGTTTATTTGGCTTAGGGTAAGTCTTGTTTTTCTTGTGTCGTCGAAATTTACTACTGAGTCATCGTACGTCGGATCGTACCTATGGTCTTCGGTAGGTTCAATTGTTTCTTTATCAAAATAAAATAATTCACGTAGTATCATAATAGTATTTATATCGTTTGATCAGTTGCTGGTGGTGTGCCAGCGGCATCGCCGCCTGTTGCTGTTTCAGGTGGTGTTGCTTCCGAACCTATTTCAGGAGTTTCTTCTCCTGCTAGTTCATCTTCTGCACCTTCTATATCTGCACTAATACCTGCGCTACTAATACCTGCGCCTCTCATTTCTGCACTTGCATCTTCATTCGGTGTTCCTAATGTTTCATCATTTTCTTCACGCCATAGACGTTCGTTTTCTGCAATCTCTTCTGCACTCATTCCTAAGAAACGTTTCATTGCAAAACGATTTGAAATATAAGGTATAGCACTCATTTGTGTATAAGTTGGTACTCTGCTGTTATCAAGTTCTGCTTGACGATAACTTGCAAAGTTTTGTGGTGGTTCAAAAGATAAATCAAACATTGCTGTATCAATGTTTACGCCTTTTTCAAGCAAGTAACGCTTAAACTCTTGATTGAATTCTTCTACAATTAATCCTTGTAGTCGTTCACAATATGTGTTAAATCTTAGTTCTTGTATGTAAGCAGTTCCAACTCGTCCATCGTTGTAAGAGCTTGCTCCATCATCAGCCCCCGTAGGTAGATAGCTGGAAGGAATTCGTAAGCCGCGTACGAGCTTATTAGTAAAGTATCTAAGATCATCAATTTCTCCTAGGTTAGTTCCGCCTGGTAGTGTTTCAACTTTAGATCCTCTACCTTCAGCAGTTTGTGGAAAGAAGTAGTCTTCGTTGATTGACAGTGGATTGTATGAACTGTCTATAACATTTGTGCCGCCACCCGTCGCCGATGGAATACGTCTTTGATGTATTTCCGTTTTAACACGCTCAACAAATTGCATAGCAAGGTGTGATGGCATGTTGCCCACATCAACGTAGAATACTCTGCGCTCAGGCGCACGTTGTACTCGATAGATAATAATAGCATCTTCGAGTAATTCTTTTTGTTTGAATACTTTAAATATAGTTTCTAATAAACTATTACCAAATGGATAGTTGTTGTCTAATCCCTCTGACAAACTTAGGTGCACCACATGTTGTGCATCAATTGCAATTTCGCCTTCTTCAATAGTAAAACGTGATCCAGCAGGTACATTAACCCCACCAGTCATTCCTCTTGCTCCGCCTGTTTGATAACTTGCGCCTGGACTACTTATATTACCATTTGTAATATGTGGTGACGTAGCAACCATTTCTTTGAAGTTTAAGTTTATATCTTTAATGATATACTGCTCAGGTCTTTTGCCTTCGCTTTCGTTTACAATAATACGTGTAAGTTTAGCAGGATCTACATGAAACAGTTTTTTAGTTTCTGGATCTCTTAAAAATATAGCATCTCCGTATTTGAATACATTACGGAATGTTCTAAACATACGTGTTTCAAAATTATTAATTTTACACCACTGTTTTAGGTATTGACCTAAAATATTAATTTCGTTATTGGTAGCAGGCTTGTTATAATTAAATTTAAAGTTTGTGCTGTTTTCGTCGTTCTTTTGTGTACAAAATTCTGCAAGGATATCTAATGCGGCGTTAACTTCGCTGTCATTATCCATTGTGTTGTACTGGCCATAACGCTCAACTCTATTTGGGCTACCTACATAAACATCAGGTAAGTAACTTGAATAGTTTGATCTTGCTGGACCTGGTCGTCCATTTGCTCCTGCTCCATTTATAGGAGAGTAACTTCCGTTCATATTGTCACCAGTTTGTACTGGTGTAAAGTATTTTTTCCAACTCATGCTCTGCCTAGTCCACCCATTAAATTACCAACGTGCCGTGATCCTCTTAATTGTTTTTCACCTGTTCTTGCTTGTACACTATTTATGTTAACTAATTGTAACATGGTTTGGTTCAGAATGTCAAGTTTTTGTTCTACCGATGTGCTATTTTGCATCTGTGCAGACGCTGATTTCATAGCTTCCGACATAGGTGCACCAAATTGTGCCATCTCATCTTGCATGGTTTTGGCAATATCAGGCATTCTGTTTAACATTGCCTTCATATTTGGAATAATTGCTCCGTTCATTCCTGCTACAAATGTTTCTGGTCCAAATTCACCAACTAATGAAGCTTCACCAGACCTCATTCCGCCGCCAAGTGCATTCCTACTTCGTTTTAAATTATCATTCTCTGTGGTTACTGGACTATTTTGTGCATTCCTACTTCGTTTTAAATTATCATTCTCTATGGTTACTGGACTATTTGGTGTATCTTGAACTATCAAACCATTTTTGTGGATAATACCTGCTGCGGCTAAATCGTCTAATGCTTTATTTTTTGCTTCCACTGACACTGATCCATTTTCAAATGCCTTTACTATATCTAAGTTTCTTTGATCTTTTTCGCTTACTTGACTTCTTTCATTCTCTTGTGTAGTGCCGGGTAATACTGCATCTATGCTGTCAGAAATTGAACCTGTAATTGTGTTTAGAGTATTTAGAAATTTTTCTGTAAACGCTTGTGCGCCCGCAATTAATGTATCATTGCTATCAAGGTTACTAGCTAACTGTTTTGCTATTCTGCTTGATTGATTTGCTATTTCTTGTTGACTTTTATTTAATACATTAGAAATTTCAGTTCCTTCTCCAGTACCACTAGTTTGAGTCTTTTGTGTTTCTACTTGCTGTGCAATCATCTGTGCGTATGCTTGAGTGTATGTAAGACTTTGGCCACTAGAAGCAAGTACTTTTTCTTGATGTGCATTAATTTGATTTATAAGCGTATCAGTCTGTTCAAGATTCTTTTCTTGTGCATCAAATATACTACCTAAGCCAGCTAGTCGTGACATTGATAACCCTTGTGCTGAATTTGCAAATTCAGCAACTTGGGCAGTGGCCTGTTGACCCATAGCCTTAGCAGCATCGCCACTACCGCTTTTCACATCACCGATCGCTGCATCTATACTTCTAGCTGCGGCATGGTTACTTGCCGCAAAAGCTACAGCTGCTTTTCCTACCGGAGCACCATATGTGAGTATATCTTTTGCATATGCATTTGCTCCGTCGCCTGCATTAGCTAATCCAGCTTGTAATTCTGAGAATGCTGCCTGCGCATCAGGACCCATTTGTCTTAGTGCTGCATTAACTCTACCTTGGGATTGGGTTGCAAGTATTTCTTCTTGCATTTGATCTAATTGTTTACCACTTAACTTAGACATAATGTCTAAAGATTCTGCCATACGTAAACTAGCAGCCAACATTCTTTCATCGCCACCAGGGCCACGCATTTTACTACTACGTTGTTGTATTTCCATGTTCTTAAGAATGAATTCGTTTGATTCATTAAGCGTCATACCCAAACGTTGAAATCCGTCAATAACAGGTCTATCTCCACTAAACATTGCATTTGACAATTGCCTGAATCTCTTGACACCGCCTTGGACACCTCCAGCAAACCCTGACAGTGCTTCGCTGTTAGATGTAATCATGCTTGCAAAATCACCTAGGGTCAATCTAGTTTCAGCTGCACCCATTCGTAATTCTGCTAAATTTCCATTAAATCCTGCGCCAACCTTTGATAAACTTTGAAATACTAATTGAGTTTCATCTGCATAGTTTAACATACCAGACATAGCGTCAGCTGTCATGTTAATACCAGGAATATTTTCAAGACTCTTGGCAAATGTTGACATTGCACTTGCATACGAGCCACCTGCCTGATTAACCATTGCTCCAAATGTTCCTACATTGTCTGTGCCAACCTTCAGGGCTTCACCAAAACGTTTTCCAGCGTCACTGCCATTGCTTCTTCTTGAATCAGGAGTACTAGATGTAGGTGCAGACTTACCATCAAGTTTTTCTAAAACTCTGGTAAGTTGTTGTACTGTTTCGTCGGATAATTCCATTATTAAAACCCTATATTATCGAATTCACTAAATATTACTATATGTATTTAGCGGATTGGATTATATGAGTAGTTTTCTTCAGGAATATCAAAGACAACCAAAATTGTTTATCGATTTACCTAGCCAAGGTATTTGGTATGATGACACAGTAATTGAAAACAATCGATCACAACAATTACCTGTGTTCGGTATGAATGCAATGGATGAAATACTTTTTAAAACTCCTGATGCTCTTTTTACCGGTGAAGCAACAGCACAAGTTATAAAAAGTTGTATACCTTCTATTATAGACCCGTGGCGATTAGTAGGATATGATATTGATTTTATTCTTATTGCTTTAAGAATTGCTACATACGGAGACTCTATAGATTTAAACACTGAATGTCCTAAATGTCAAACTAAAAACGAACATGCTGCTAGTTTGAATGTGTTACTACAAGGGTTCAACGGATATGAAACAACTTTTAACTTTGAACTAAATGATTTTAAATTTAATTTAAAACCTATTACATATAAACGAACAACTGATTTTAGTATTGAACATTACACTTGTAATAGAGAACTATATCAGATCGAAAAATTAGATGTAAGTCCTGAAGAAAAAAACAAAATGTCTCAAGAATTATATGCTAAAAGTGCCCAACTAAATGTTAGGATTGCACTTTCTCATGTTGAGTCTATAGAAAAAGACGGAAATTCAGAAGTTGATCAAGAACAAATTATTTCTTTTATAACAAACAATGATGTAGAATTTTATGAAAGAATTAAGAGCGGCATTTCAGATTTAACAAGTAACTGGAACATTCCTGCATTTGATGCTGAATGTTCAGAGTGTGGGCATAAGTTTAAATCAGCAATAGAATTGGACTACTCAAATTTTTTCGGCGTCAAATCGTTAATCTCGAGGAATCTCTTATAATCCGGCTAGGCGAGGATTATGAAAGAGAAATAAAACAAATAAAAGATAATAGATATAGGATCGGATGGTATATGCGAGGCTCAATGAGCTATCATGATCTTATGTATAAAATATCAACAGATGATTTAGAAATTTTTAATAAAATTATTCAAGACAATCTTGAAACTGTTGAAAAAACTAAATTGCCTCTTTTATAAATCAGCTTTTTTTGCTTTTTCATCTTGTTGTTTAGCCATTGCTTGTCTAATTAGTTCTTTACCTTTATTGAAATTCTCTACTCCCTTAGGAGCAGACTTGACTAGTTTTATAGCATCTTTTTTAGCTATTGCACCTGAGTCTTGTTCGTTTATAGAATCATTATCATTGTCATCTGAATCATCTATAACATACTCACCTGTTTTACCAACAATGCCGCTGACAGCCATTCCCGGATATAACATTCCAAACCATATAGCAAATTCTACATCAGACATTTCAGCTTTGCCCCATGCTTCCATTGATCGTCTATTAATAAAATGTTTAGATAAAATATCTACTACAAATCCATGAATTGACTGTTCAATACCTGGCAGTAACTTTAGAAGTTCAGATGTACCTACAGCGGCACCTATTGCTCCAATACCACCTATAACAGCTACAAGAACTATTCCTATTCCAGTTGATGCCATTGCACCAAGAGCAACTATGCCTGCCCAAGTACTTAAAATGCCTCCAACTAATCCGCCTAATCCTTCAACTATAAGATCAGTAATGGCCCAAGCCATATCACGTCTACTGTCTTTAGCCTGTTGACTAGTATAACTATGTTCTCCTACTATTTTATAGTGTTCCTTGATTATAGAATTTATATTTGCCAAATTCATATATTGAACTGCAATTTGTCCTACTGATCCACCTAATAAAATTCTTATAAATTTTCCGCCAAATTTAATTTTATCCCAAATACCACCATCAATTTTTTTATTAGGTTTAATTTCATCAGCATCAGGTTTAATAGCATTTCCGGCTGATGTTGCCTTAGTTGTTTTTGGTTTAGCTGCTCTAATTTGTTTTTTAAGGTTATCTCTATGTGTATTAGCATCAGCTTCAGCTGAAGGTCCAGTAAATCGTTTAATTACTTTACCATCTTGATCAACTACGTTAAATCCTTTGTTGCCCTTTGAATCTAATACTCCAGGTTTAATATCAACTGACTTAGGTAGTGATGATGTACCACTAGGTGCAGATAGTGTTGGACCACTCGGCACTGTTCCACGTGAGTTACCTAAAGTTGGTTGAATCCTAGGTGCTTCTGTTATATGATGTACTTTCATGAGATATCCTTAATCATTAGTTATGTGTATTTATGTTTTAACTTCGTTAAAACAAGTTTTCGCTAACGCTCAAACTATACACTTCGTTATATGATTATGTGTGATAGAAGTGATAAACAATAATTAAAGCAATATTACGAAGTAATATTGTAGTTACTTCATGTAGATTGTTTCAGTCAGATGGAACCTACTAAGCGGTTCCATCTAATCTTGGTCTTCATGTGAGTTCGTCACAGCCGAGATTCGGAAGTAGGTAATTGTTTATACACTTAGTTCAATGGGCTCTGACCTTTCCCAACCTACGTCGACATATGTGTTATATGTGATAACATATAATTCCTTAAAAAATATATATTATTACATATAACACATTACCTCTCGCTTCGTTCCTATTGCTAAAGAGTTTTTATGAACTGTGTTGTGTTTTTCGATTGCTAACAGTCAACCTACGTCAATCCTGCCGCCCTACTACCGGACGCGGCTCAACGTGTACGAGTGTGATTTTCACGTCACCCTTTACTCAGCGGTATTACAAACTGGCCCGCCAACCTTATGTGTTAGATTGTTTTGCCTGTATGTGTTGTTCTAGCAATGCCTGTTTGAGTTTGTCTGATCCGCCTACTCTAACATTAATGATACCATTATAGTAATCATCAGTTTCAAGTACACGCCTATCAAACTGTTCTCTTGCCTCTATGTAGGACATTTCGCCTCTACCTTTACATAGGTATAGTATTTCTCTTGTAAACTTGTTTTCGCCTAATGCGGCTACATCTGCGTTTAGTCTATCACTGGATCCCCAGTAAGTACGCCAATCGCTTTCTTTAGTGCCGCGTCTTTTATTTTTCTTGCCTTTGAGTGGTGGCTTAGTAGTTTTGAACTTTGCTAGTTTTTTGCCTATGTATTTTTGGCCTGTAGTGATATTAGTAATAAGATAAACAAATCCTTCGTACTCATCTGGTATTTCGTCTATTGTTTTTCCATTATAAGTCCACTGCATAGCAGTATATATGTGTGCCTAGTCTTTGTTTGCCTCTATCTTGGCTTTAAACTTTTTGTGTATTTCGTCGCCTCTAATTTTGCTTAGTTTTCTTATTTCTCTTAGCCATCTTCTACTGGCGGCGTGTGTTCTAAACGAAATTCTTGATTCAAATGCTTCGTTTGCTTTAAAATATTCCATATATGCTTTGGTTAACTTGTCGTGAATATCATCTTCAATCATAATACATTGCCTTTAGCGTAATAGGATCACTTCCGGTAGCATGAGCTGCAAGTTTAGTATGACAATCTCCATTCATACCTTTTAAAAATGCACGTTCAACTTGTGCTTGTGCAAAAGTTTTCTTGTCGTTTACTTTTTTAACTATATCAATTGTATCAATATCGTTTTTTCTAGTTTGAAGTGCAATTATTCCTTGCCCAACTGCTGGAATAGTTGGTATTTTAATCCAAGTCCTTCGTATATCAAGTGTTTTTAATCCTGCTTCGGCTAAAACTATAGCATCATACTCACCAGCATCTAGTTTTTCAAGTCTAGTATCAATATTTCCTCTAATAGGTTTAATTTTTATATCTAAATTGCCGTATAGTTCTTTTAATTGAGCAGTTCGTCTAGGACTACTAGTTCCGATAGTACATCCGTAACCAACACTACCAATAATAACATCGTGCGGACTGTTACGTTTTAACATTGCGGCAATAATTAAGTCTGGATGTTCTTCACCAGGCATGTCTTTAAGACTATGCACAGCAATATCAATGTTTTCTTCTAACAATTCATTTTCAATAGCTGAACAGAACACACCCTTACCACCAATTTTGTGAATAGGAACATCTGTGTTTAAATCACCTTCAGTTTTTATTATAACTATTTCAGTTTCGTGAGAAATTTCACTGCATACACGTTCAGCATATGCAAGTGCTAGTTTACTTCCTCGTGTTCCAACCTTTAATTTCATTCTATAATGTCAATATCATTTTCGTATGATGTAAATCCGTTTTCTTTAACAACCTTCATTACATAATTGACCCTTCCTATAAGTTCGTCCTTGTGTGAGATAAGGAAAACATTCTTATCTCCGTCTCTGCCCATCTTTTTAAGCACAGCTAGTGAGCCTTCAACTCCAGCAGTGTCCATACCACTGTCAATAAGCTCGTCAATGAACAATAAGTTAATTTTTTGATATAAACTTTCCCAAACATCACGGAATGCAAAGCTCATACCAAGTATTAATCTGTTACGTTCGCCTCTTGACAAGTTATCAAAGTCTAAATCTTGACCAAGTTGTGTGATTTCTACATTTAAGTCGTTTTGGAATACAACACTATGCGGTAATCCTAGTTTATCTAAGTAATATGTAAGTCTATTGTTTAGATATGCTAAATTTTGGTCAATAATCTTTTTACGGATAAAACTATCTTTATTTGTTAATAGTTTTAATAAGAAGTCTTGGTGCTCTTTATAATTAGTAAGGTCATTTACTGGAGACCAATCAATAGTTTGCATTGCTGTATGGTTTAATTCATCAATTTGTGCCTGATATGGATCAGCTTCGTCTTGTTTTGCTTGCAGAGATTGCTTTAAACTGTCAACATTCTGCCTATGCTCGTATGCTTCTTTAGCAGTTTCGTAGAAAGTAGTAGGTTTGCCGTTGATGTCTCCAATGTCAGACAGCGACTTAGTAACATCAATAAGTTTATCGCCTACTTCTTTTTGATACGATAATGCATCGTCAAGTTCTTTAGCTTTACGGTCTGCAATTTCTGCTTTTTTGTCAGCATGTAGCTCTTGGCCACAGGTATAACATGTAGCATCTTCTAAATCTGCGATATCTTTATTAACCTTTTCAACACTCTTATCTGCACGTACTAGTGCTGGCTCTAATGTACTTAATTCCTTTTTAAGAGCCAAAATAGCATTGTTGTGTTGTGTCCAGTTTGAAAGTTTTTCGTGCGACTCTAGCTCAATATCGATATCTAAATGCTCTAATTCGTCAATAGCAGATGCTAGTTTGTTTATATCAGTTTGCTTCTTAGAGAGCCAAGCACGTTGTGTACCTTGTAGGCTTTCGATAGTACTTTCAATTTTACTATTCGCAGTCTGTATAGCTTCAATTTTTAATGTTTCAGTAGTTATTGCCTCTTTAGTAATGCGAGTTTGTTCTTTTAATGCATCAGCCTTTTCACTAAGGATAGTAATACCAAGTAACTGTTCAATGATAGCACGTTGATCGTTTTGTCGCATACTTAAGAACGGTTCTGTGTATGTGTTCAGTGCAACAATGTGCTTAAACATATCATGAGACATGTCAAGCAAGCCGTCAATGTCCTTTTGTGTTTGTCGACTGTCGCCTTGTGACTCGTCTACTAGTTCTTGTTCTTGATCATTAACAAAAAACTTTAGTACATTAGGTGAACGCCCTCGTTCAATTCTATAATCTGTATTATTTTTTTCAAAATGTAATGTAACCAACATACCTTTTGAGTTTGTTTTGTTAATTAAGTTGTTTGCTCTAATATTAGTAAGGGCTTTACCATATAATGCATATGATAGAGCGTTGATAATGGTTGTTTTACCTGTACCATTACGTGATCCACTGTCGTCGCCACCTTGATCTAAGTTTTCTCCAAGTACAAGTGTTAAGTTTTCTCTGTTAAAGTCAACAGCTTGGGTTTGATTGCCCACACTCATAAAGTTCTTAACGGTTAAGTCTTTAATTTGTATCATAGTTCGTTATAAATGTCCATTAGCATCTTTTTATTAAAGTTGTCTGAGTCAATTGCGTTAATTTCACCAGCAACAATTTGATCTACACTTTCAAATTGTTGGATGTCAAGTTGTGTACTAATCTCTTCAAGTTGTTTTTGTGGAATAAGACTTATTTCTCGGCAATTAAAGTTATTAATAAATGTTTCTTTAATAAAACTTGCTTCTTCGTAGCTGATAGGTAAATCTAAGTTAACTCTTAGATACATATTTGGTTTTATTAGGGTTGCTTGTTCGTCGATTAGTTGGCTTAGTTTAACTGTTCTGTACTTAGGACAGTCTGGCCAGTTAATATATACAGGTTCTGCGTTATTTTCACGATCAAGTATCATCATACCACGGTTATCATCCCATGCATCGGCATAGTTGTGTGGAAACGCATTACCTAAGTAATGAATTTTACCTTGTTTTTGTCTTTTATGAAAGTGACCACTGAATACATACTCTTGATGTTCAAAATGTTCGGCTTTTAGTTCGCCATGATCAGGCATCTGTACCATAGCGTTCATGTAGAAGCTAGGAAGTTCGAAGTGTCCAAACAAATATTTTGCTTTAATACTTTTAATCTTCTTCCATTCGTCGCCTACTAGCCACGGAACTAATGCTACATCTTCTTCTTCATAAACTTCGTCAATAAATGTAATACCTGGAATATGTTTTGCAAATGCTGTTGAATTAACGTCACGCTTGTCTTTATAGTATAGATCATGATTACCATCAAAGAAGTAAAACTTCTCAAATGCTTTTCCTAATTTCTCCATACTACGAATAGTAGCATCCATTGTAGTTAAGTTTAGGCTATTTCTGTTATGATGCCAATCACCACAGAATATTCCTGTTTCACAACCATTATCTTTGGCCTGTTCAATATACCAATCAATAAAGTTTTCACAATCTTGGTTGTGTACTTTACTATTGCCTTTTAAACCAAAGTGGATATCTGTAAATACAGCCGCTTTTTTAAACAATTATTCTCTCCAGATTCATTTTACAACACTATTGTACTATCTTTTAACGTAGATGTCAAGTATTAGTTTTATTTTGTAAAGAAGCTTCTCTTTTCTGTTCAGCTTCCCATTGTCCTTGATTCTGTCTTGTAAAACTAGGATTCATATTGTTCATTTCTAAAATATCGTCTCTAATGTTTTGATTACGCTTTTCAATGTTGATAACTCTAACAAAACTATTAGTTACAGCCGCAGTATAGTAAGCAAATGGATTAGCAGACTTAGATTCGTCAAATTGTAAGCCAATTTGTGCTAATTGTAGTATTGCTTGACCTCGCATTTCGTCATTGTAGGTATATCCGCGAACATTTCCTCTTGTTGCATAGCGATCACACAATTTCATCCACATCATAGCTAGTTTATTTGTTGCTTTACCGCCTTTTAGATTAAAACTACCGTTTTCCATACCTCCTGACCAATGACTTTTACCTACACATAGTAATTCGTCTTTGTCATTGAATCGATAATGCTGAAAAGGAGGAAAATTAAGTTTTACTTTAGTGTCTGCCGTTGTTTTCGGCGTCTTTTTTCTTCCTGGTTCATCTGGAACATGATCAAAAGTCATTATTCTAAAAACTAGTTCTGTTTTATCTATTTTTCTGTAATCAACTTCAAATTCTGCTTGTTTAACATTTTTGCCAGCTAGTTTAGCGGCATCAAATGCAGTAACTTGCAACCTTTTTGCTTTATTACGTTTTGCTTCTGCTATAGTACGAATGTTTATTTTATCTATACTAGGCAGTATTATATCAAATTGATGGTCTTCATCGTCTACAAAGCTACAAAATGTACTTTTTGACTTATGAATCTCTTTCAAGATGTCTTTATTGTTTAAGTAATTTACTTTTCTCATGTTTTCTCCGGTTTGTAGTTACATTATAATATACTCTGTTAATAAAGTCAACTAAATAATACTATTAGGAGACTTTATATATGCCATACCAAGATTTCGGGGTAGCTCGAAAAAGTTTAGCAAAACAAAACCCAACAAGTTCTTCGCAAAGTAGAAATACAAAATCTCCACAACAAAGTGTGAGTAATTTACTTGGAAGTGCAGCCCGATTTGGTTCGGAAGCCTTAGGTAACATCGGCAATGCTGTTAAAGGCATAGCTGAAGATGTGTTTACTAAAGACAATTTTATGAGCCTCCTGCGTGGTGGTGGTCTACCATCATTTGGTATGCCTGGCGGCGTAGGATTTGGTGATGTATCTTGGAAAGGTGCCGATGACGATGATTGGAGAGTAAAACTTTCGTTGCCTTCGGGATTAAATT
>Ga0233444_10004130_pt1 | contig 14015 bp, 9 predicted proteins | sample SI_124_October20_6_FD_182792 | JGI IMG/M metagenome (GOLD analysis project Ga0233444, IMG submission 182792) | Seawater microbial communities from Saanich Inlet, British Columbia, Canada - SI_124_October2016_10_MG | ecosystem: Environmental > Aquatic > Marine > Inlet | place: Canada: British...
GGCAGCCTGAACCCTTCAAAGCGCAACGACCGATCGATCAACCAATGCAGGCGCTGGCCGTTGATCAAGGCCAAGAGGCGGGTCGATTTTTGTTGGGCTCGACCGCGATCTTAATTACACAGGCGAACCAAAACTGGTGCGTCACACCAGGCGCCACCATTAAGATGGGTCAAACCCTCGTTAACTAATGATTCGGCCAGGGAAATAGTTGCACCTCGGATAAGGCTTTAGCCTCTAGCCAAACCATCACCAATCGATCAATTCCGAGTGCAACGCCGCTACAGGGCGGCATCAAGGCACTCGCTTCGGCGAACGCGCTATCAAAAGCAATGCTCGGCAGGCCGCGATTGACTCGAGCAGCTGCCATCAAGGTATGCCGGCTCAAAATAGCCGCCGGATCCCGAAGCTCAAGATAACCATTGGCTAACTCAGTACCCTGCCAATACAACTCGAATCGCTGAGCAGCACCGGTGCCAGGATCAATTTCCGCGAGCGCTGCCTGACATTGTGGAAACTCGGTCAGAAAAAAAATGTCCCCGAGACTGGGTTGAAGAACCTCCAAAAACAAAAAGTCTAAACAATCTGACCGGAACTGATCATCGTCGTATGGCTCTAAGTGGGTAACCTGCGCACCCGTTTCTTGCACCCACTCCCAAAGGCTCGACAAGTCGGCCTCATTTGGATTAACACCAAAGCGCGCCTCAAACACCGACCGGAACGAATAAACCGGCAAGTCGGCCCGACGCGTACGCCAAATCTCGGGGGGTTCGGGCAAGGTATTTAACAGGTCAACGACTTCGGCCATCAGACCCGTTAAGCCGAGGCCGGGACGATACCATTCGAGCATGGTGAATTCTGGATTATGCTGGCGCCCATGATCTCCGCGCCGAAACGCTGGGGTAATCTCGAAGATGGCCTCACCATAGAAGGCTAAGGCCCGTTTTAGCGCATATTCTGGGGAGGTTTGAAGAAATAATTTTCCGGCTTTGTCCGAAACTTCAAAGCTCGCCAACTGCACATCGACCGTACCGGATCGGCTCAGGGACGGCGTTGAAACCTCCGTCACAGATCTTGCCTCGAAGAACTGCCGAATGGCGGCGAGCATCTTGCCGCGCGCCTTCAATACAGGCCATGTCGGCATCGATTGGCCAGCCTGGCTCACGCGCTCTTACTACGCCCCTGGTATTCACCCGTCCGGGTATCAACACGAATGGATTCACCAATATTAATAAATAGTGGGACTTTCACCATCGCGCCCGTCGACAAGGTTGCCGGCTTTGAGCCGCCCGTTGCCGTATCGCCCTTGAGCCCAGGATCCGTTTCAACGATGTCCAAATCAACAAAATTCGGTGCGACGACGAGAATCGGCACATCATTCCACAAGGTCACCGTACACCGGCTATTTTCCTTCAACCACTGTATCCCTTCGCTGACCGCATTTTTATCCGCTGCAATTTGCTCAAAACTGTCATCGGTTTTCATGAAATGCCAATACTCGCCGTCTGAATACATATATTCCATCTCGTATTCCATGACGTCAGCGCCTTCAAGGCTCTCCCCCGACTTGAAGGTTCTCTCCCAAACCCGACCTGTTTTCAAGTTCTTCAGTCGAACGCGATTGAACGCTTGCCCCTTACCCGGCTTCACAAACTCATTTTCCACAATGCTGCAGGGATCCCCCTCAAGCAAAACCTTCAAGCCAGATTTAAATTCGTTCGTGGAATAATTGGCCATAACTACCCTCTACCTGCAATGTGCTTAATCTATCAAGACGCTATCTTACCGAGATTGTACAGTCGATGGCGAGGCCATTGGACTAGGAGGCGCCAAGCTGGTCTCGATCGCTGATTCCCAACAAATAAAGAATACTATCCAGTCCAAGGGTAGAAATTGCGTGCCGAGACCGCTCTCGCACCAAGTCCTTCGCGTGATACGCAATGCCCAGCCCGGCTGCGCCCAGCATTTCTAAATCGTTTGCGCCATCGCCCACGGCAATGGTTTGCGCCATCGAGATGCCTTCTTTCTCCGCCAGCGCTCTGAGGATTCGTGCTTTCGCTTCGGCATCCACGACAGGGGCCAAAACGCGTCCGGTTAGGAAACCGTCAACAATTTCCAACCGATTCGCAAAGACATGATCAACACCCAATTGGGCCTGTAGGGCATGTCCAAAATAATCAAAACCACCAGACAAAATCGCCGTCTTGTAGCCCAATAACTTGAGCGTTTTGAACAACGACGCGACCCCTTCGGTCAGTGGCAATTGGGCGGCAACCGTACTGAGGATTGTCTCGGGTAAGCCCTCAAGCAGCGCCACACGCCGGATCAAACTTTCCCGGAAATCAAGTTCTCCAGACATCGCTTGGTGGGTAATTTTGGCAACCTCAGCCCCAACACCCTTGTGTTTTGCCAACTCGTCAATGACTTCGGTTTCAATAAGCGTAGAGTCCATATCAAAAGCAATGAGTCGTCGATGCCGACGATAGATGCCGTCTTCCTGCACGGCAAGATCCAGCGTCAGTTCCGTCGCCAGCGCCATCAGTTTTTTCCTGAATAACGGGCTCGGGGTACCCCGAAGTGACCATTCAAGACACGCCCGCGTGGGCTTTTCGGACGGCTCAAGCGGGACGCGCCCAGAGAGCCGATTAATATGATCAATATTCAAGCCTTCATCGGTCACAATGCGCGCTAACCGGGACAATTGTGCTGCCGTTATTTTTCGACCCAAAATGGTCAAGATGCTACGCGTCTGGCCCTGCCGCCTGACCCAGTCAGAATACTCAAGATCTGTCACAACTGCCGCTTCAACCGACAACCCCTCTGCCACACACATCGTTTTTAGTTGATCGATCGCGCTATTTTGCTCAAGTCCTGAACGCACCAAAATGCCCAGCGTTAAATAGTCATGAATAACCGACTGCCCCATATCCAGAACTTCCATTCCGGCCTGGGCGAGAATATTCGTCAATTTTGCCGTTAACCCACGACGGTCTTGACCCGTGACATTGATAAGAAAGACGTTCTGCATCGTTTTAATTCCTCGACGAGCGCGCATTATCCAACAATTGACGCATCGGCGACAGCCGACAAGTTAGTACGATATACTGCGCGCCACGAATCCTTCGATGTTTGTCATGCAAGATTTGCGCTTTCGCATATTAACGCTGTGTATCGTGCCTTTTCTAATTGGCAGTGGCCTTGTACTCCTGACCGCTGTCATCAGTCTTCAATCTCAAACAGACCAAGCTGAACGGCAATTGGCTGAAACCTTACTGACGCATAAAACACCCGACGCCGCCCTGTATTTGGCCACAAAGGATTGGGTCGCGCTCGCCGTGATTCTGGATCAATTGGCGCAAGCGACTGGCATGGGTCGCGCCGAAGTCGTAAGCCCTGATAACCGTTTAGTGCTCGCCAGCGGCCAGGCCCCGGCAGCGCGCGCCGAGTACACGGCGGCCTTAGAGTATGAAGGTTTAATCATCGGGCAGCTGTCACTGATCGTGAATCGAGCGCCAAGCGCCGCTTTGATGCGGGCCCTCCTGATTCAGACCCTCTGTATGATTTCCGCCATGACGGCTGTCATGGGCTTCACCGCGTGGAAGTTCGGCGACTTCATTTTGATTTGGCTCAGTTTGAAGTTCGGCCAAAAAGCGACCGCACCCACCCCAGTTGTCGAGCATACCCCAACGCCTTCAAACAGTGCCGTGGTGGCGATATTTTGCATCAAGCTCGACCCGGCAAGACTTGTGCCTTTCGCGGCGCTCAAGGCAACTGCCGGCCAGTGTTTCGGAAAATTGACCGAGCTTCAACCCGGGGATTATGAAGTCCACTTCCAGCAAGCTGACCCGGCCCGGCAAGGCCTCGAATTCTTTGAGGCGATGCATACTCAACTGGCGGCCGTGCCCGGTCTTAACATCCGCATGGCCTATGGCATTGACCAAGCTGAGGCCTCGGAAGGCCTTGGCAAACGCGTTAAATATCTGGCCTCGTTGAGTCGGGGCATGCTCGTTTTAGATGAGCAAACCAAGACTCAGCTCGCGCACATCAGTCATCCCGCTTTTGAAACCGCGCCATTGTCATCGTCATTTGCCTCAGACCTCGTCCTGCACACCCTCACAATGAACGCTGCCGCCCAAAGTGTTTAATCAGCGCTTCAATTCCACACGATCGACTTTTTGAAATCCTCGCGGCAATTTTAAGCCGCGACGGGCACGCTCACCTCGATAATGGGTCAACTCTTTGAGCGTTAGCGTGATGTGCCGTTTACCCGAATAAACCGTCAGTGCGTCGGTTTCCGAAAAAATCACGACATGCCCAAGGAATTCAGTTCTACTTTTTAAGGCTGCGCTGGGTATGTTAATCAATTTATTGCCTTTGCCTCGCCCTAGTTCTGGCAACTCTTTCGCTTCAAATATCAACAACCGTCCTTCGGTAGTAAAGGCCGCAATCAACTGATCCTCTGACGACTCGACCCGACAAGGCGACATTGCTTGCGCCCCATTCGGCACGCTGAGATAAGATTTCCCCGCCTTATTTTTACTGATCATATCCTCGACTCGGCCGATAAACCCGTAGCCCGCATCGCTAACAATGAGATACTTTTGGTCCGGTTCATCTAAAATTAAACCGGTAAAGCGGCTCCCGGCCGGGGGATTGAGCTTACCCGTTAGCGGCTCGCCTTGACCCCGAGCCGACGGCAAGGTGTGTGCGGCCAGCGCGTAACTGCGGCCCGAACTGTCGATAAACACCGCGGTTTGATTTGATTTACCCAGGGCCGCAACTTGGAACTGATCCCCCGATCGATAGCTCAGTTCCTCGACTTTTACCTCATGGCCCTTCGCCGCGCGAACCCAACCGTTTTCTGACAAGACCACCGTGATCGGGTCGTTCGACATCAGGTCCCGTTCAGAAAAGGCCTGCGCCTCTTGGCGCACAACAATTTTCGATCGCCGAGCATCGCCATAGGTTTCGGCATCTTGCAGCAACTCTTTTTTAATGAGCGTCCGGAGCCGTGCTTTAGAGCCAATAATCTGCTCCAAGGACTGACGCTCAACGGCAAGCTCGTCTTGCTCGCCCCGAATCTTGACTTCTTCGAGCTTCGCAAGCTGCCGCAACCTCAAGTCGAGGATCGCCTCGGCTTGACGGTCACTTAACGCGAAGCGATCAATCAAAACCTGTTTCGGTTTATCTTCAGTTCGAATAATGTGAATCACTTCATCAATGTTCAAGAACGCGATCATCAAGCCTTCAAGGAGATGCAGGCGATCCAAAATCTTCTCGAGCCTATACTGCAAACGCCTTAGAACGGTGGTTTGTCGATACTCTAGCCACTGGCTTAGGATTTCTTTGAGCGAGCACACGCCCGGCCGACCGCTGAGTTGGATCACATTTTGATTAACCCGATAGGCCCGCTCTAAATCCGTGCTGGCAAAAAGGTGGCCCATCAACGTATCCAGATCGACCCGGTTACTCTTGGGCACAATCACGATTCGCGTTGGATTTTCATGATCGGACTCATCGCGCAAATCGACCACCATGGGCAGTTTTTTGGCCTGCATCTGGCCTGCAATTTGCTCAAGGATTTTGGTGCCTGACACCTGGTAGGGCAGGGCTTCAATGACGATCTCACCGGCCTCGACGCTATAAACCGCTCGAGCCCGAACCGAGCCGCGACCGGTTTCATAGGTTTGCTGAATCTCTTCAGGGCTCGAGATAATTTCCGCCCCGGTTGGGAAATCTGGACCCCGGACGTGGGTCATCAGGTCCGCAACCGTCGCTTTCGGCGAATCCAGCAGATGAATGCAGGCACTGACAATTTCGTTTAAGTTGTGCGGCAAAATGTCGGTTGCCATACCGACGGCGATGCCAGTGCCACCATTGAGCAACAAGTTGGGCAGACGCGCCGGCAACACGACCGGCTCATCCATCGTGCCATCAAAGTTTGGAATCCAATCAACCGTACCCTGACCGAGCTCCGACAATAATACTTTGGAATACTGGGTGAGTTTCGACTCGGTGTAGCGCATGGCCGCATAGGATTTCGGGTCATCGGGCGAACCCCAGTTGCCCTGGCCATCGACCAACGGGTACCGATACGTAAAGCTCTGAGCCATTAGGACCATCGCTTCATAACTCGCAGAGTCGCCATGGGGATGGTATTTGCCGATCACATCACCAATGGTGCGCGCAGACTTCATATATTTGGCATCAGCCGTTAACCGCAGCTCACTCATTGCATAGGTTATCCGACGCTGAACGGGCTTCAAGCCATCACCAATATGCGGCAAGGCCCGATCATTGATCACATACATTGCGTAGTTTAAGTAGGCACTTTCAGTAAATTCAGCCAGCGATTGGGTTTCGATGTTGCTGACATCTTGCTCGAGTGTCATGGTTTTTCCTTGAATCTAGTTCAGTTCGGCGAGGTCGCCTTTGCGTTCCAGCCAAATTTTACGATCGCCCGCCCGTTTTTTAGCGAGCAGCATATCCAATAGGTTATCCACTGCCTGCGTGTCCTCAACGGTCAAGCGCACCAATCGCCGGGTATCAGCTGACATCGCGGTCTCTCTAAGCTGGAGCGCATTCATCTCACCCAGGCCTTTGAAGCGTTGCACCGAGACCTTGCCCTTGATCTTTTGACTTTCAATCCGATTCAAAATGGCAGCCCGCTCGGACTCATCCAGCGCATAAAAAACCTCTTTCCCAACATCGACCCGATACAAGGGCGGCATTGCGACAAAGACGTGGCCTTCTCGGACCAAAGCTGGGAAATGGCGCACGAACAACGCAATCAGCAGGCTACAAATATGCAAACCGTCGGAATCGGCATCGGCCAATATACAAATTTTGCCATAGCGTAATCCGGACAAATCATCAGAGCCCGGATCCATCCCAAGCGCTACGGAAATATCATGGACCTCTTGGGAGGCAAGAATATCCGCTGAATCCACTTCCCACGTATTGAGGATTTTACCTTTGAGCGGCATGATGGCTTGGGTCTCTCGATCGCGCGCTTGCTTTGCAGAACCGCCGGCGGAATCCCCCTCAACCAGGAACAATTCGCCCATCATCGCATCCTGACACGAGCAATCGGTCAGTTTGCCGGGCAACGCCGGGCCGGTTGTGACCTTCTTTCGCGCGATCTTCTTGCCCGCACGTAATCGCGCTTGCGCATTATTAATGGCCATTTCGGCCAGCTTTTGACCTTCTTCGGTGTGCTGATTCAACCAAAGACTAAAACTGTCTTTAACAGCAGAGGAAATGTAGCCAGCGATATCTCGAGAATTTAATCGATCTTTGGTTTGACCCGCAAACTGGGGATCCAGCATTTTCGCGGACAAAACATACGCGCACCGCTCCCAAATATCTTCGCCGGAAATTTTCAGTCCCCTGGGCAATAGGTTCCTAAATTCGCAAAACTCACGCAAAGCTTCTAGCAAGCCGGTTCTAAACCCATTGACGTGGGTCCCGCCCATGCCCGTCGGAATGAGGTTGACGTAACTTTCAGTCAGGGGCTGGCCACCCTCTGGCAGCCATTGCACGGCCCAATCAACTGCTTCGTTCGGACCCGACTGCGCACCGGTAAAGGGCTCACTGGGCAGAACCTCAAAACCGGCAAGCTCCATCGACAGGTAATCTTCTAAGCCTTCCGCGTACAGCCATTCTGTTGTTTGATCCTCAACATTTGTTTCATGCTCATTTTTAAAGATGACTCTGAGCCCAGGGCACAGCACCGCTTTAGCGCGCAGCAGGTGCTTGAGCCTTGAAACCGAAAACTTCGGACTGTCAAAATATTGCGGATTGGGTTTGAATTCGATCGTGGTACCCGTATTCCGCTTACTGACCGGCTCAAGGACCGTTAAGGGCGAGACCTTAACGCCATCTTTAAACCCCATGTGGTGCAGGTTGCCTTCGCGCTTCACAAACACCTCAAAGCGCTCGGACAGTGCATTAACCACCGACACGCCAACACCATGCAGCCCGCCTGAGAAACGATACTGATCGCTGTTGAACTTTGCGCCGGAATGCAGGCGCGTCAGAATTAACTCAACGCCGGATACTTTTTCCTTTTGATGCAAATCAACGGGCATCCCGCGACCATTGTCACTGATCACCATGGCATCGTCTTTTTGCAGAATGACCATAATTTCGTTGGCGTGGCCTTCCAGCGCTTCATCGACGCAATTATCGATCACTTCTTGGGCCAAGTGGTTGGGACGCGTCGTTTCGGTATACATACCAGGCCGTTTTCTAACGGGATCTAGACCCTCTAAGACTTCGATCGAATCCGACTGATAATTACTGGCCATAAATTTTAAATTCCAACGCTTAATGACTTCTTCAGGCAGCCCATGTGCATGCCACAGGCCCGATTTCAACTTTGTTTCGGTAGGAACTCAGTCCAGATCTCAGCGGACCCGAGCGCTCGCGAGATTATAACGGGAAAGAATCCCAGCCGTATCAATCATCGACCATCATTACCGTGTCTTGGGTTCGACCGTGCTCAATACAAACCGCGAGCAACTCCCCAAGGGCACGATTAACCTGTGATTTTTCATCTGGATGATGCAGCGCTTGATTCGGCATTTCGTAGCGCTGTCGCAACTTTTGATGATCGCCAATCCCAAGCACTTCGGCCGTTGAAAGATCATGGTACAAACAAATCGATAGTCGCGGCCAAACCAACCAGGACAGTTGGTCCAAGCCGCCCGTGACCGAAATCGTAACGAAGGTCGTGTAGGGGCACCGCTCGGTCACCTTAATGTCTACATCGACCTCACGCTCGCCAAGCGATACTGCAAACACCAAGGCATCAAGGGTGTGATGATTTGGGAACAGCTGCAAAAACCGAATGTAATTGGCATCACAGCTTTCCAAATCAGCACTCAGATTTGGTACATAACGACGATTTTTCCGAGTCTCTTTAACGTTCATCACAGCCCTTGTCTCGGAATCAAGCCTATCACCTTTTCGGGGCCAAGCGTTCGTCCGAAGCCGCCTTTAAACAATCATACTCGATCAAAAGCGCCTGCACGCGATCCCGAATATCATCGCGAGAGGCTCTAAAAACGGTCTCGATATCGGCCACCAAACCTTCAGCGCCGGCCGGGTCTGGGAGCGGCCAATGGATTCTTGCAACCCTTGCCGGCACGACAGGGCAATGCTCATCAGCATGCCCACAAACCGTTACAACCAGATCGAGTCCGTCAAAGTCGCGCGCACTGATCACCTTTGAGGTCTGAGCACTGATATCAACCCCGGCTTCCAACATCACTTGAACCGCTCGAGGATTTAAACCATGGGCCTTGATTCCAGCTGATTGAATCACTGCCGAGGGGTTTGCCAAGGCCCGTGCCCAACCTTCCGCCATTTGTGACCGGCAAGCATTCCCAGTGCATAAAAACAGCATTTTCATCTTGGCACGCCCGCTCGATCGGGCAGCCAAGGCGAGAGCCCCGTCAATAATTGATCCAGCGCGCCGCGACTCTCATCAACCAATTGTTGCGCGCGTTCAATCTGCTGCTGCCTGATCACAGGATCCACCAACAGCGTCTCGAATGCGGCACTCAGCGCGTGTTCATCCGCAACGAGCGTTAGTGCCTCGGCGCGCTGAAACTGTTCGGCCTGGGCTTCAAAGTTAAAGACCCAAGGCCCGGTCACAATGGCGCAACCACACAGCGCCGCCTCTAAAAAATTGTGCCCGCCATGAGGCACCAGACTGCCGCCCACAAAGGCAACCGAGCTCGCACCATACCAATATAAGAGCTGACCCATAACATCAACGATGATCACATCCGTATCCTCGGCAACCCGGTCGAGGGTTGCTCGGCAAGACACTAATCCCAGCTCAGCGGACAGCGTTTGCAAGGCAATTGCCCGTTGCACATGGCGCGGAACCAACACCATCAGCAGGTCAGGATGCGCAACTTTTAACGCCTTAAAGGACGCTAACAGGATCTCTTCTTCTCCAGGATGGGTGCTGGCCGCGAGCAACAGCGGACGATGGGCACACTTTGCCTGAATCATCGCGACTTGTTCGATAAAATCTGCCGGGAGCGCTTGATCTGCCTTGATCGACCCCGTAACCGCCAATTGATCCGCTGTGGCACCGAGGGCGGTGAACCGGTTCGCATGGGCAGTCGATTGCACTGCAATCCAGCTGAACTGACGCAGGGTAGCCCGCATCATCGAACCGAGCTTTTGATACCCACTAAACGATCGCTCAGAGAGCCGGCCATTGAGCAACGCAACTGGAATCCCTCGCGACGCGCAGGCGGTCGTCCAGTTAGGCCAAATTTCAGTTTCAATCATTAATGCGAGCTTTGGTCTGACTTGGTTTAAAAAGCGCTTAATACAGCGCGGCACATCAAAGGGGCCGTAGCAAATCACGGCGCGGCCAGAAAACTGGCGCATCAATTGGGCTCGCCCCGTCGGCGTGGTCGTTGACAAAACCAGCGTATGGCCTCGGGCTAACAAGGCCTCAATCAAGGGCGCGGCTGCAATGCTTTCACCGGCCGAAACCGCATGCAACCAGATATCCGCGCCGGCCCCCAAATTCGATGGCAGGTGACCAAAGCGCTCTGCCAAGTGATGTCGATAAGCAGGCTCAGCGCGACCCCGGAACCAAAGCCGAATCAGGGCCCCCGGAATCAGTAGCGGGATCAAAATATTGTAAAGAAATCGAACCATCGAATCGTCGCTGTATGATTAGGGCATTGAATGGCGCCGCAAAACTAGATGCCAGCAAAAGTTTACCATAGCCGGATTTCTGTAAAGACGGATTCTTGCCCGACACTTGCACACCGATTAAAGACCTAAATGTTTTTTAAGACAATCCCGACGCGCCTGGGGTTAGTTCAGAATAATGATTTGCGAAACCGTCAACAGCCTGCGGTGTGTAAACTTCCTTCTGAGGATTCAGACCACGTGCCGAGCGATCGGTGCTCGATACGTTGATGATTAATTTCCTCTTTTAAAATTGTCGAGTTGCCTTTGCCCACCTTTGTCTAAGGCGTAAGCTGTGTGATCGAAAACTCGACGCATTTGCGCTCAAAATCAGGCGCAGACCGAACCCGACCTCTCCCCGATCTAAAGCTGATCCACGAGCGCAAAAATCTTAGGCATAAAAAAGGGGGCTTTCGCCCCCTGTATTCGGTACCAATTTACAATTAGAACTTCGCGCTTAATTCTACCCCGACTGTACGAGGGTCATTCCAGTACCCACGAGTCGCAATACCGCCAATTGTAGACTGGATAATCTCGCGCTCATCAGTCAGATTTTTCCCGTAAACCGTAATGCGATAGCGATCTTCAGAGAACATATAACTCAGCTGAGCACTGATGTCGGAGATACTCCCGACAGCGCCAATGCCGCCGCTGTCAAGTGGCGCTCGCGCCTTAGTAGGAACCTGACTAACCAAATCCACTTCGATTGAATCCCGGTACCGATAGGCCAATGTGCCTTGCAGATTACCTTGCCCAATTTGCTGGGTATAAGTAGTGCTTAGACCAAAGGAATTCTCCGGGGTGTTTCTGGGCCTCATGTAGGAGTTATCCGTGAGTTCTATTTCACCATCTGCATTAAGTCCGTCGATATCTGCAACAAAGTCATCGTAGCTCGCATCTAAGTAGCCGTAATTGCCGCGTAAGAACCAATTTTCAGCAATCTGGAAGTTGAAGTCGATTTCTAACCCCTTGATTTCTTCCGTTGCGGCATTTCGCACAATCGTGGCGACGTCGGCTGGACCGCGAGGCACCAAAATAGATTCCTGCTTGTCTGTGTAATCACTAAAGAAGTAAGCCGCATTCAGCGTCATCCTGCCGTCCATAAGATTGGACTTAAATCCGAATTCAATATTGTCTACATATTCGGGATCAAAGGTCACATCAACGTTCTGGAAATTGGCTTGACGACCAAAAAATCCACCACTTTTGAAGCCTTTAGCATAAGAGCCCCAAAGCAAGAGGTTGTCGCTCATTTGAAACCGAAGCGCGGCGCTTGGCGTAAATTCTGACCACTTTGCTGACCTTTCCCAAGTAGCATGATCCGTTGGGCGAGTGTCACCCGCCGCGGGATCCCATCCGATCGAACCATCATCTCCAGAAAAATCCTTTTCTTCCTGGGTGTAGCGGCCGCCGACGGTCAGAGTCCATTGATCATTGAAGGCATAATCAGCTGAGGCAAATACCGCATTGGACTCTGTTTGTTGCCGCTGCCCTTGTGTTTTCACACTCGTTGGCGTGTCGACGTCTGGGAAAAAAGCGCCTCCTGTGATCGAGTGATACGTCCAATGAAGGTGAGAAACATCCCAGTACTGTTCGTACTCCACGTCGAATGCGTAGTAACCGGCGACAAAATTGAACGGCCCGTCAAAATTACTCGTCAGTCGCACCTCATGGCTTTGCTGATCCCACTCGTTAAAGTAATTCATATCAAGGAAATCGATGGGTGCGGCGTCAAAAGACTGCATGTTCTGCTCGTCCATATCTCGCTTGGACCCAATATAGGTCACGACCATACCATCGCCAAGATCCCAATTGGCCGTCAAGATCGTCGTATCGTATTCGTTGTCGCTGAAGTTCCTTGTGTTGGAGGAATTCTGATTTTCGTTGTCGGTGGTGTTGGTCAAGCAAGCATTAAAGAAAGGAAATGCACAGGTGTTGTCTGTTGCCACATTTCGATTGACGTACGCGCCCTGATCGCTTTGATCCTGCGTTTTTTCGTAGTGCAACTTGATATCGAGTTCATCAGTCGGCGTCCATAGTGCGGCGAAACCATAGTTCCGTACATCATCACCGCCTACGTCTTCTTTAAGCGTCGTGTTATAAACATATCCATCAGATTTGACCTGAGCGCCAAATAATTTCACGCCGAATTTGTCATCGACGACTGGTACGTTAACCACCGCTTTTAAATCCTCACGTCCATATTCATCCGTCGTGATACTAAAATCGCCACCCCACGCCATGGTGACATCGCCGCGAATGATGTTAATCAAACCGCCAGTCGTATTTTTTCCATACAACGTCCCCTGCGGTCCTCGCAACACTTCAACCCGTTTGACGTCGAAGTTCTGCATCAGTACGCCACTGGAAGTACCTAAAAACACACCATCCATCATCACGCCAATGGCTGGATCGAGGCTTTTATCACTGTCCTGCGTGCCGATACCACGAATGGTAATGCTTGCACCGCTAGCGATCCCTGGTGATCGCCTGATATAGAGGTTAGGCGAATAGGTTTGCAGATCATCGAGCCTGCGCACGGTCGCTTGATCGAGCTCAGCATCAATCGATGCTACCGATACAGCAACATCCTGGAGGGATTCATCTCGACGGGTCGCCGTAACGATGACTTCTTCAAGCACGAGCGAGGACTCGCTTGCTAGCGCTACATTTGTAGAAGAGGCTAGGGCTGTAATCGCTACAAAAGCACCCAGTCCGCCTGTTGTCAATATTTCACCCAACCAATTTGGTTTTCCTAAAAGGTTTTTCATTCCCAATCCCCAATTATTTTACCTACACGGAACCTAACCGAAATTAATAAACAGTCAAGCTTGTTTTTTCTTGATACTCCCTTTTTTAGACTAACACAAAAAACAAACTTATCAATAAGCAGTATAAGCATGCAGAACTCGGCGCGAATCCGCAGATACCTCTTTTGACTGGCATCAGCAGGTTCAATCAATTTTTTTCGAGCAACGATCGTTCAACGAATCAAGCGTCGCGCAGTGAGCAAAGCAACCGAAACCTCTCGCGACGCGCAGACGGTGAGCCAGTGGCCCCTAGTTTCAGTTTCAATCATTACTGCGAGTCTCGGCCTGACTTGATTTGAATGGCGCTCCTCTACAGCAAACAGATCGAAACGTCACTGTATGATTAGGGCCGTCAAAGGCGCCGCAAAACTAGATGCCAGCAGAAGTTTACCATAGCCGGAATTCTGTAAAGACGGATTCTTGCCTTACACTCGCGCCTCTTTTAACGATCCAGATGTTCTTCAGACGATCCTGACAGGCCTA
>Ga0233444_10004131_pt1 | contig 14013 bp, 15 predicted proteins | sample SI_124_October20_6_FD_182792 | JGI IMG/M metagenome (GOLD analysis project Ga0233444, IMG submission 182792) | Seawater microbial communities from Saanich Inlet, British Columbia, Canada - SI_124_October2016_10_MG | ecosystem: Environmental > Aquatic > Marine > Inlet | place: Canada: British...
CGCACGAGCGTCTCGGGACGGATAATCATGAGGGCCCGCAGGATCGACGGACACCACCGATACAGCTGGATAAAGAACCAGCGGTCGTTGTACGTGAGCCGGACGCGACCATGCAGCCTACGCTTCAAGACAATCAAATGATGTCGAAGCACCGCGTTCTCAGCTTCAAGCCGCAACTTCGACTTGAATGGCGAGGCCAGGACGGCCAGAACGAAACAAAGCAACCCGATCATTCCGCCAGCTTAGGCGATTCCATCACGTCATCAACTCGGATAAGGTTTCGGTACACACAGGAGCACAGGCGCGCCTGATCGACACCTTCCATTCCGACCGGACCTTGTCGACAAGTTCGCGCTTGCGGCCAGGCCTCAAAGCTTTTTGAAAGCACGTCCTGCAGCATTGCCTTGTCGAGGGACAGGTCCGCGACAATCCGTTTCAGCTTGACATTCTCGTCTTCGAGCTGACGTAAGCGCTTCATCTCCGATGGCATAAGCCGGCGTATTTCTTCCGCCAGTTGCAAAACGTCGCGTCACTGATGCCAGCCTTCCGGCAAACCTCCGCAATCGGCGTGCCGCCCTCCGCCTGCTGCAAAACGAAGGCGATCTGCGCCTCCGTGAACTTCGATGCCTTCATGGAATGCTCCTCGCCCCAACAGGGGACCATAAGTGGAAATTCCAGTTCAGATTGGCCTAATTTGCAGGGAGCACGTCAGATCTTATCGCGTTTGCGGCGCGTTGACCGGAGACCGGACGATCAAAGTCTATCGATATAAAGCCAATACGCGCAGCTCATCTCATGGGCAGGATAATGCATCCTCGCGCCCGTTTACGCCGCAGTCCAACCTCCGTCGTGCGCTATCAATTGGCCGGTGATGAATAGGGACGCATCGCTAGACAAGTAATGAACTAACCCGGCTAGTTCGTTGGGGCTTCCAAGCCGCCGGAAAGGTGTACGACGCAAGATGGCATCATTTAGCAATTGAGTCTCGGAAATCGACGCAAAGGCACGCCGCTCCTCGCCGAGTTCAGTTCCGCTATGAAAACCCGGCGCTACAGCGTTACAACGAATATTGTCTGCGGCATACTCTGCGGCCAGTTGTCGGGTGAAACTCGCCATGCCTCCCTTCGAAGCGGAATATGCTGCGCTTATGGCTGACGCTCCGGGATAAAATCCGACTATTCCCGTTATGGAAGCAATATTAATGATGGATCCGCCTCCCTTCTCCATCATGTAGGGTAGCACCGCCTTGGCGCAAAGATATGTTCCTCGCAAATTGATGCTCATCACTCTATCCCAGTCCGTGGTAGGCAACTCGTGGATGCGTACCGGACGCGTGCTAATGCCCGCATTGTTGACGAGAACATCGATCCGACCAAATGTTTTGATTATGCTTTGAACCGCATCATTCAAGATATTCTCTTCGGAGACATCGGCAATGTAGACGTCTGCGACTCCACTGGATCGCTGGATCGCAGAGACGGTTTCACTGGCACCACGCACATCACGATCAAGGCAAGCAATCGACGCTCCGGCGCTCGCAAGCGTCATGGCAAACTGGCGGCCCAACCCACCACCTGCGCCCGTCACCAAGATAACCTTTTCATGAAGACTAAAGGGTGAGCTGGTCGACATATGCTAAATCTCCCGGATATTACCGACCCAGAAATTTGAGCACGGCCTGAGAGAATGCCGTGCTTTGCTCCACATTAGAGATGTGGGCTGCATCTAACACCGCGAGTTTCGCACTCGGAATTTGACTTGCGATGAACTCAGCGTCTTTTAGCGGAGTCGATAGATCCCGTTCGCCTGCGATCACCAAAGTTGGGTTCTTGATATCTGCAAGCAAATAGCGCTGGTCGAGGCTACTCAAGGCTTCACAAGTTTGGATATAACCATCTTGGGAAGTAGCCAGCAGCATGGCCTTCATTCGCTCAGCAATAACCGGCTCTCTCTGGCGAAAATCTGCCGTAAGCCATCCTGATACGACACGCTCTGCAATCGATTCCATACCCCCGTCTTTAACCGCCTGAATCCTATCAAGCCAGAACGCCGGGCTGCAGTAGTAACAAGTTGTGTTTGCAAGAATGACTTTGTCGAACCGGGAAGGAACATTGGCCGCGAGCCATTGTCCAATCATTCCACCAAGCGAAAGTCCGCACCAGTGCGCTTTGCCGATGTCCAGAGCGTCCATTATGGCCAGAATATCACCCGCAAACTGCGCCACTGAATACGAACCTTCTGGAACAGCCGAGTTGCCTTGGCCGCGACAATCGTACCGAACGATCCGATAATCCCGCGTCAAAGCAGCGACCTGCGAGTCCCACATTTCCAACGAGGTCCCAAGCGAATTCGACAATACGATTGTCGGCGCAGTCGCAGATCCTTGAACTTTGACGCGGAAGGAGAGGCCATTTGCATCCACTTGCATCGCAGTACACCCCCAAGCGTAGATCTCAGTTTATCACTCCTGCGCGGCCAGAAATAACCGTTAAACGGAGCGCATCGCGGCCGTCTGTTTCACCTGCATCAGTGCACGACGGACATACACGCGGCAGAGCTCTTGCTTGTCTTGCGCAGAAAAATGCATGTCGCCTTCGATATTGAGACTTTCGCAAGCTAGATTGCTCGCATCTGCAATCCGCCGCTCCTCGAATGGATGACCAACAAGAAATTTTTCAACCTGCAAACCACGAATCGCATTCGCCCCTACCCCCGTGATTCCGATCCGCGCATCCACGCATTGGCCACTGGGCGTAACTTGAGCAATCGCAGCCACTCCGACGACGGCAAAGCGCGATGCTGGGTGCGGCAGCTTCAAGTAGGTCGCAGCTACATTGCTGGCCAGCAAGGGAATCCTGATCTGGGTGAGGATTTCACCGTCTTCGATGGCGGTCGTCATCAGGCCCTGAAACCAGTCCGCCGCCGCAACCACGCGCGTTCCACTCGAGCTCACGCAAACCATTTCGGCATTGAGCGCGACGATGCTCGCCGGATAGTCAGCCGCAGGATCGGAGTTAACAACGGAGCCGCCGATTGTTCCTCTGTTCCTGACCTGAGGATCGGCAATAAGCGCAGCGACCTTCGACAGATAAGGAAGTGCGTTTCGGACCACCGGAGACGATTCGACCTGCCAGTGCGTAACCATGGCGCCGACAATGAGTGTGTTATCTTCAACGCCAATTTGGCTTAACTCGGCGATGCCAGATAAATCGATCAAATGTTGCGGGCTCGTCAAACGGAGCTTCAGCGCGGGAATCAGACTTTGGCCACCCGCCAGAAGTTTAGCATCATCGCCCAGAGCGGTGAGCATCTCGACGGCTTCCGATAGAGCGGCTGGCTTGTGATAATCAAACGGTGCGGGAAACATCAGGATGCCGCTGTTCCGGCGTGGCGAGAAATCGGCTTACCCGCCATTGAATCGGCAGCCGCTTCGATCGCTTTGATGATTCCGTGATAGCCGGTACAGCGGCAGATGTTGCCATCCAGTTGATGCCGAATTTCCTCAGGCGTCGGGTCCGGATATCGCTCGAGAAGCTGTTTCGCAGCCATGATCATACCCGGCGTGCAGAAGCCACATTGCAAACCGTGATGGGCACGAAAGGCTTCTTGAATTGGATGTAGCTTCTCGTTGGCGGCCAACCCTTCAATAGTGACGATATCGGCATTATTGGCTTGCACGGTAAAAATCGTGCACGATTTCACAGCTTGGCCATCAAGGCTAATCGTACAAGCTCCGCACTGTGTCGTGTCGCAACCGACATGTGTCCCGGTCAGCGCCAGAACGTCACGAAGAAAATGAACAAGCAAGAGGCGCGACTCGACCTCCGCACTCCGGTCCTGACCGTTCACCCTGATTTTAATCGCGTGCTTCATTGAGACCGGATCGCCTCCAGAACGGAACTCATGGTCACTGGCAGCCTGGTGATCTGTACATCCCCATCTAACGCATCTTCAATCGCCGCGGCAATGGCCGCCGGAGGAGAGTTGGGGCCACTCTCGCCAACAGACTTGATACCGAGAGGATTGTCAGGTGTCGGGAATCTGAGATGCTCAACATCCAGATCCGGGATATCCGATGCACGTGGAACAAAATAATCCATCAGCGTACCGCTGCGAACCTGACCTTCCTGGTCGTAGGCATTGCACTCGCCGAGTGCGATGCCAAGCCCTTGCGCGAAGCCACCTGATATCTGCCCATCAACGACCAATGGATTGAGCGGCAATCCGCAGTCGTGAACGAAAACGTACTTCAAGATATCGACTTTACCAGTCTCACGATCAACTTCCACTACGACGATGTTGACGCCGCTGGCCCAGGTGACCGTCTTCGGATAGAAGAACTCCGTTGCAACAAGCCCTGGACCACCGAGCTCGGCCATGCCCCGATCTCGAATGGACCGACCGGCGAGTTCTGCGATTCCTATCTGATTTTGACGCGCACCGATAACGGACAGCACTCCGTCGTTGATCTCAATCTCGCTTTCTGCGCAGCCCAGAATTCTCGCGGCGAGCGCAACCGCTTTCCTGCGAACCTCGATCGCCGCTTTATGCACCGCATTTCCGGAGTTTACTGCCACGCGGCTGGCACCGGTTCCAAAGCCCACGTTCATCAGACTGGTGTCACCGCCCAGCACCCGAACGTCATCGATCTTGACGCCCAATGCCGCGGAACAGACTTGCGCAAGCGTCGTCTCGTGACTCTGTCCCTGCGAATTCACGCCGATCTTCACGGTTACCCGGCCGGCTTCGTCGATCTTGATCGACGCTCCTTCGCATGGTCCAAGTCCCCCGCCCTCCACGTAACTTGAAATTCCGATGCCTATCGACCGGCCGGCACCCCGAAGCTCTTTCTGCCGTTCGCGCCATCCATCATAGTCGGCGCGCTTGCGCGCGGTATCAAGCAACAGAGGGAAGTCGATATTTTCGTACGTCACGGGCACGCCGTCGCGGTACACCATGCCATTCCGGTAAGGCATATCCTCCGGCATGACGATATTCTTGAGACGGACCTCGATCGGATCGAGGCCCGTCGCACCAGCGACAGCGTCGAGCATACGATCCATTGTGAAAACCGCTTCGACACGACCCGCCCCGCGATACGGGCTTCCGGGTGAGGTGTTGGTGCTCACCGCCCATCCCTCGATCCGCATGTTCGGGATCTTGTAATGGGTGGTGAGATGATTGATCGTGTTGATCTGCAGCATCATGTCAAAGTGATCGTACGCACCGATCTCTTTGTGCATTTCCAGGTCCATTCCCAGAATGGTCCCATCCCGTTTCGCAGCCACACGAACCTTGTTCGCCTGGTTGCCGGAATGATTGGACGCGGTCATATGCTCCATGCGCGTCTCGGCCCAGCGCAACGGGCGTCCAAGACGCCGGGCTATCAGCGGAACGATAACGTCTTCGGCGTGGAGAACGCCTTTCAGACCAAACCCGCCGCCGATATCGCGGGCGATGACGCGAACGCTCTCCGCCGGCATACCCAGGATTCCGGCCAACGTGTTCCGCAGCATATAATGAAACTGGCAGGTCGACCATACATTGAGTGTTCCAGTCGCCCGCTCCCATTGAGCTGCGACGGCACGGCACTCGATCGCCATCGACTTCAAGCTTTGCGTTTCGAGTGTTCGCTCCACGACAACATCCGCCTCGCGGAACGCTGCGTCAATGTCACCGAAACCATGCTTGAGGTGCGCAACGATATTGTCGAATCCGGTGTGCACGCGCGGCGCGTCCGGCTTGACGGCGTCCCTCCACGAAGCAACTACGGGCAGCGCCTCATACTCGACTTCCACTGCATCGACACCATCAACCGCGGCATAAGGCGATTCTGCAATAACGGCGGCGATTTGCTCGCCAACGTAACAAACCTTCTTCGGAAACAAATGGTGTGGAGCGACCTTGAGCGAGTCGATATAGGGGCTGACGAGCGTGACAGACCCATTCAGCTCAGGCAGGCGAGAGCTTAGCTCGGGCCACTCGTCGCCCGTGATGACGGTGACAACCCCCGGCACTTGCCGCGCGCGACCTGCATCCACACGACGAACAATTGCGTGAGCGTGAACGCTCCGCACAAAGGACACATAAAGCATTCCCGGAAGCTGTACATCCTCTACATAGAGTCCAGCTCCGGTAATGAAGCGCTCATCTTCCTTGCGGCGGACCGATCGTCCCAGCATGCTATCGACCTGTGCGAGGAATGCTTTTTTATGCTCTCAGAGATGCCTCAACATGAAATCAGCCAGTGCCGGGCGGACAATATGTGCACGATCGTGGCAACAATGCACGCTATCATCCCAGATGATGGTTTCGACGTGACATTTCAGATCCCTGATAAGGCTTGTCGCGTTATCGATCGGGGTGATCACATCGAGTCCTCCATGAACCACCAACGTCGGGCATGTGATGCTCGGAGCATATTTTGACAAGTCGATAGTATCGTAGAATGCCTTTGCCTCTTCAAGAGTTTTGCTTCCGCTCACGAACATGAAGCCTTCAAGCGTGTGCTTTGGCACTTCCGCAAGGTTCTGGAGGTGATACATCACACCCCACGCGACAAGAGCCTTGATACGCTTATCGATGGCAGCCGTCTTCGGCGCGTAGCAACCGCCCATGCTGCGACCAATGATGCCTATGCGATTACTGTCGATCTCCGGCCGCGTTTCGACGTAATCGATGGCCGCAACGACGGCCTTTTCGAAATCAGTTCGCCAGCGCATTTCAAACAATGTTTCGCCCTGACCGGGGCCGTCAAACGCGAGAATCGCAAGTCCGCGACGCAAGCAATGATCCGCCACTGTCAGATAGTCTTCCTTGGTGGTATCGAGACCGCCCAGAAGGATGACGCAAGGCGGCTTCCTGACGCCAACCGGCGCACGGAGATAGCCGGCCATCTTGATGTTTTCGAACGGGATTTCAACCCGCTCCATCGGCACCTCCAGCAGCGGCGCAGCGCGCTTGAATGCATCACGCTTCTTATCGTGCACTTGCTTCTTGAGATGCAGATCGTCAAATAGAAGATACTGCCCGTAATGGTAATAGAGTGAAGCGCGCGCGAACTCGGTGGCCGCCGTTAGCAACGTTTTAGCGGCGAGCGCCTCTTCACCGCGCTTCTCGGCCTGGGCAGCCCACTTCGACCAAGTTTCCGGCCAGGCACTCCAATCAGGAGCAGCAGCGCGGATATCCATCAGGTCCCTGTAATGAACGCCGTCAGCTAGGAATCTATGAATGCCTTGATCGATCGCAGTTTCAACAGCAGCTTTGGTCACTTTAGTTCCTCACCTCTCGGCTCCCTGCTATAGGTTGCCGGCAGTAGTTATTGCGGGCCGCACGATGGATCTTTTGATCCACTTCAATCGCTCGATGCGGGCAGATCAAGTAACGCGAACGGACAACCAAAGCTCGCCGTTACGCAAAAGTTTGTATACAAAGTTGTCTGAGATGTCAACGCACCGCTGGAATGTTCAAATGGCAAAGCTGCAACGCCCTCTTCTTCCGAAAGGTTCTGGAAGACATTCGCTTCTGTATCGAGATGTTGCGGAGAAACTGCGCTTGCGTATTGCGAGCGGGAAATATCTTCCCAACTCGAAGCTCCCGCCGCTCTCCGATCTTGTGGAGGAATTCAAGGTCAGTGAAATCTCCGTGCGACGCGCATTGCGGGAGCTGAGCTATGAAGGTCTGGTTTACGGTGAACAGGGTCGCGGAATCTTCATCAAGCCTAAGAGCGTTATTCATCGCGTTTTCGCTGCCGATGCGGAGCATACTATCGGCGATGAGATCGAACGCGCCGGCTTCAAACCGACGGTGAAGGAACTTAAACGCGACCAGATAGCCGCTGATGGAGAGATTGCTTCAAGACTTCGTATCGTTCAGGGCACCAAGATCTACCGCCATCAAAAGCTTGTTTATGCCAATGAGGAGCCGGTCAGCCTGCATTTTTTGTATCTGACAGATGAAATGTTCGAGCGTCTGAAGGATCAACTGAATCACGGATTCGCCTTCGCCATGCTGAAGCGAGCTCGATTAAATGTGGCCAAATCCCGATTTGGTTTCGCCTCAACCGCCCTGAGCGCGGAGTATTCCGCCTTGTTCGAAATGCCGGCGGGTTTTCCAATGGGTGTCGTTTACTTCACACCTCTTTCAAAGAGCGAAAAGCCCTTTTTGACTGGAACTACAATCTATCGCTCCGACCGCTTCGTATTTGACGTTGACGTCCATGCCTAACTAAATGCTCGTGCCGCGTTCGATCGAGTAACTTCTATCAAGCATCTTTGCCGCGTGGTTGACCTCGGATTGCGCGATCAGAACCGCGAGTTTTTCACCGCGCAATGCACCAATCACTTCAGACACGCGCTGGGACAACGCAGGCGCGACACCTTCAAACGGTTCGTCAAGAAGAAGAACCTTGGTTCCAGCCATGATCGCCCGCGCAAGGGCAACCAGTTTTTGCTGTCCACCGCTGAGTTGAAGAGCCTTGCGATCGCGCATTGTGGCGATTTCCGGCAAAAGATCGTAAGCGAAGGCCAGCCGTTTTTTGTGATCGATCTGGGGCATTGCCCAAGACGGCACTAGGATGTTTTCCTCCACCGTAAGCAGGGGCACGAGGCGCCGGTCTTCAGGCAGATAGCCAATTCCCAGCGCCGCGCGCTGATGCGGCTTTAGGTGATCGATACTGCGGCCATCGACGAGAATTTCGCCGTCTTTTAGAGGAGCTAGTCCCATAAGCGCGCGGATCGTCGTGGTCTTACCGGCACCGTTGCGGCCCACGAGTCCGATCATCTCACCCGGCGCGAGTGTCAGGCTCACGCCGCGCAGAATCTCGATCGACTTGATGAGCACTTCGATATTCTTTACCTCGATCATATCTTTCTCAGTTCGGCGCGCCGGTAATGAAGCTTTTCACGCGTGAATCCTGTAGTACGACATCGGAAGGACCATCGGAAATAATCCGCCCATCGTAGAACGCAAGAACGCGCGTCGAATAGCGGCTAACGATATCCATGTCGTGCTCGACAAAAAGGACGGTTACGTCCTTCGGCAGTGCATTCACAACAATGTCCATCAGATCGAATTTTTGTTCTGCGGCGACGCCGCTGGTCGGCTCGTCCAGCAGCAGCAGAGAAGGCCCACGCGTCACGCTCACCGCAATGTCGAGCAATTTACGAACGCCGCCGGGCAGTTCCGATACCACGCGATGACGAAATTCCTGGAGACGATATCGGGTGAGCAGGTCGTCAAGCGACGCAACAAGGACTGGCGATCCAGTGCCAGCAAACGGCCGTAACGCCTCCCCCGACGAAATGCCCAGCGCGATGATGAGATTCTCTTCAGTCGTCAGACTCAGGAATAATTGAGGGATCTGGAATGAACGGCAAACGCCCGCGCGCGCAATCTCCCTCGGAGACTTGCCAGAAATATCGGCTCCCCGGAGCACGATACTTCCGCCGTCAGCCCGCAGATAACCCGTGACCATGTTGACGAAGGTGGTTTTCCCCGCTCCGTTTGTTCCGATGAGACCAACGCGTTCGCCCGCATTGATCGTGACGGAAATATCATCCGCGGCTGTGATCGCTCCAAACGACTTTCTTAAATTTCGTACATCCAGAATTGCACTCACGGAGCTTCCCCTTGCGCAATTTTGCTTCCGCGCCGGCGCTGCAACAGCGCACCAATGCCGTTCGGCATGAACAGGATGACCGTCAGCATGAAGATGCCAAGCGTCATCTGCCAGGCATTTGGGAAGTGTTGGCTGGAAAATGACCGGACGAGTTCGAGCAGGATCGATGCCACAAAAATGGCGACAACGCTGACCTGACCCGCGAGAATAGCGACAAACACAAACTCGCCCGATGTTGTCCAGAACGCGAGCTCAGGGTCGATGTGTCCGAGCACGAGCGCATTCAACGCTCCACCCATCCCTGCGAGAAATGCAGCAACGACATAGTTCTCGAAAATCGCGCGGCGAACCGAGGTCCCAAGGTATTCCACGCGAATTTCATTGTCCTTTACCCCCAGCGACAGCAGGCCACGAACAGACCTGAAATGAATCCGAAGCAGACAGGCGCTTGCTACTGCGATGACGCAGGCAAGCGCATAGATCGCAAATACGGGCGAAAGACCGGTCGTCTGCTCCAGTCCGAAAAACGTTGGCGGCCGGAGATTCAAACCATCCGAGCCGCCCAGGATATCGGCCTTTGTCAAGGCGCCATGCACCAGCATCGACAATGCGAGCGTGAGCGTTGCGAAAAATATCTTCCTATATCCGGCGAGCAATGGGCCGATCAACAGCCCCGCCACCAGTCCGGATAGCCCGCCGGCAATCACCAGAACGACGGCGTTGGTGACGTCGCCCCACAACATGAGCAGACCGGCACCGTAGCCGCCTACGCAATAAAACAGCCCCTGTCCGAACGATAACAAGCCGCTTCGCAACATCACCACCAGGCCGAGCGCTGTAATCCCCTTGGCCAGAGCCACTGCGCCCAGGAAGGTCGCCCAACCCGGCAGAAACGGGCCTAGCGCCAGCAATGCTGCAAGCGTCGCCGTGGCAGCCAGAATGATCTTTGTATTAGTCATCATATTTTCCGCAGTTGCACCGCACCGAACATGCCTTGCGGCTTGATCGCGAGCATCAGCGCCATAACCAGATAAACGATGAAAAGCTCGGCCGATGGCCAGAGATGAATGGCAAGGGACCGCGACAGGCCGACAACAAGCGCTGCTATTGCGGCCCCTTCGATGCTGCCCAACCCGCCGATCACCACCACGGCAAAACTGAGAAGCACCACAGTCACCGCCAGACCCGGCTGCACCGAAATTTTCGGCGCCGTAATCGCCCCGCCTATAGCAGCCAGGAACACACCAATCGTGAAGGCAATCACGAAGATACGGGTGACATTGATTCCCAGCGCGCTGCTCATGTCACGATCATGAATCACAGCCAGCACGAGCTTTCCGCTCTTGGTGCGATTCAGCCCAAGAGCGAGTAGGGATCGTACGCGTAGTATGGATTAACACCCCAAATCAGCTTGGTCGCATCTTCAAGAATGAGGAAAAGCGCGTAGGTGACAAGCACCAGGATGACTTCATCGCGCTCATACAGAAAGCGGAGCAGCCCACGTTCGAGAAGCGGACCGAGGATTCCTGCCACCAGCATCGATGAGCCGAGCATCAAGACCAGACCGAACGCCGGAGGATTGTCGCCGCTGGCATAGTACCAGCCCGCAACTGTCGCGGCTACGTAGGCTCCTATTGCGTAGAAATTGCCATGCGCAAGATTTAGGACGTTCAAGACACCGAAGATTAATGTGAGTCCGACCGCAACGATGAAAATCCACGATGCATCGATCAAACCGTCAAGAAGTATCGTCGTCACGAGTTGCACGAATAGTTCCCCCGAAGTGCCGCACCCCTGGCGCACGAATGCGCCGGGGTGCGCAATGCCTAGTTACACTTTGCTTCGGGAAAACCCTGGGCGATCCATTCTTCCGATTTCACATTCACCGGCGGATTCACACATTCCGCGGCAAAACGCTCGACTTCGACAACTTCCACGCGCTTCGTAGCAGGATTCCACTTTGTCAGGCCGATCGCATTGGCTTGGATAGCCTGATGGCCATCTCCCAGTGCCATCTTGATGCGGCCCGATGGTGCCTCCCATTCAAGTCCTGTCAGGGCATCGGCTATCTGATCGGCTGTCGGTTTCTTGCCGCCGTTCGCCGCCGCCGCCTTGTCCACGGCAAGTTTGAGAGCAAGAACGGACTGTGCCATGCGGTAGGGCGCCTGGGATGGCACCTGACCCGCGAACTGTTTCTCATAGGCAGCCACAAACCAGTCATTCAGAGCGCTCTTGGCGGCAAACGGCCCGTTCTCACCGCGCGCGCCGACAAGCACGTCGTTCGGCATACGGCTTCCGAGCGGTTGAAAGACATGATCTGCGGCAATAATGGCAACGTGGCGGTCTTTGAAAAGATTGCGCGGAGCGCCCTGCAGGATGAACGCCTGAAGGTCACCTCCCCAAAGACTGGTGTGCACGATTTGGGGGTTCGCTTGCAGCAGCGCGGAGATTTCAGTGCCGTATTGTCCTGCACCGAATTTCGGCCAAAGCTCCGACTTGATCTTAGCCTTGTCATTCAGCTTGACCATGCTCTGCTGGAAATCTTTCCAGTTATCGCGGCCATAGGCATAATCAGGATTAATGCCCCCAACGTCATCCGACTTAAGCTTGCGCTTGGCGATATACCGAGCCATGGCGACGTTATCCATCGTCGCGTGCGCGGTTGCGCGAAAAACATAGCGATACTTGTTATCCTCGAATATTCGGGGCGTGCCGCAATCGAAAAGTATAAGAATTTTTTTCAGCTCCTCGGCAACGGGTGCGCCCGCGAGGCAATTGCTTGAGCTGATGTAACCGATCACCGCATCGTACCCATCGCGGTCATAGGCGTTTCGCAGTTCCTGAACCTGCTTGGTCGTGCCGCCGTTCTCGTCGATAACGGAAGCTTCCACTTTAAGACCGCCCAAACCGATCTTGTCATATGGCGGCGGCAACTGACCTCCCTGATTGAATGCATCAGCGAGCATCTTTGCTGAATTCCAGGCAGGCACACCGAACGACTCTGCACCAGGCCCGGAAGTGAACGTCACGATTCCGAGCTTAAACGTTTGTCCTTGAGCGCACGCCGTTTGCGCCAATCCCAACAGCGAAAGCGTACTAATAGCCGCGGATAAAAGACGCTTGGTGCGAGTGATAGGCATCGTGCCCCCCTGATTGGTTTGCTCTTTGTTGGAAAACTATGTATACAAAGTTGGCCGAGCGGTCAATATGGCGAATACTACGGAGGCTGCGATGATTGTCGAAATGCGGACCTATTCACTCACGCCCGGAAGCGTGAGCAAATGGCTTCGTCTGTACGAAGAAAAGGGATTCCCTGTTCACAAGGAAATTCTGGGCAATCTGATCGGCTACTTCCACACCGAGATCGGCGATGTGAACGAAGTGATTCATATGTGGGGTTACGAGAGCTTTGAAGATCGACAGCAAAGGCGCGCTCAACTGGCCAAGCATGCCGACTGGCAGGCGTTCCTCGCCGACGCATTGCCTATCTTACAAACGCAGCAGATCAAGATTCTGAGTTGCGCCACCTTCTCGCCGATACGCTGATCTTTGATTGCGCACCAAGAGTGCCGCCTGTTTCAGCATTTTTTAAGTTTCAAAGGCGGAATTGGCGGCGCTGAGTCTTGGCTGATCGAGCACCGTGTCTACGGTCCCATTATTCCGTAAGGGCGCCGAAAAAGCGACGCTTGGCTCTTTTCGTTGCTTCGAGACATAGTCGATCCCGCGAGCTTAAGTTACTGAATACCGTCACGGCAGTTGAATTCCATAATCGCTCATTACGCGAAAAGGCGGCGATAAAGTTCATGTTGAATGACCGTTTAGCGTGAGCATTTCTCGTAGCTTGAACCGAAGTATTTTCCCGGATCCTGTCCTAGGTATTTCTGATATGAAATGTACCGAGTACGGGACCTTATAAGACGACAGCCGTTCACGGCAATACAAGATGACCGCGTCCGGCGTAACGGGTGAGCCCTCCCGCGGTACGACAAAGATTGCGGGCACCTCGCCGAGATGCTCGTGCCGGATCCCGACGACGGCACTATCGACCACCTGCTCCATCGAATTCACGACTTCCTCGATCTCGCCGGGCGCTATATTCTGTCCGCCACGGATGATCAACTCCTTGAGACGACCCGTAATGGTCAGAAAACCATTCTTGTCACTCCGCGCCAAATCGCCGGTGTAATACCAGCCCTTTCGCAAAGCAGATGCCGTCTCTTCGGGCTTGTTGTGGTAACCGCTCATCAGATTTGGACCGCGGACGATTAACTCGCCTTCCTGGCCAAGATCGACGTCTTCTCCCGTGGCCGGCGATAAAATGCGAACTGCGAGTCCGGGAATTGGCAGACCGCATGATCCCATGACGCGACTGCCTGTCATCCAATTCAATGTGA
>Ga0233444_10004137_pt1 | contig 14002 bp, 14 predicted proteins | sample SI_124_October20_6_FD_182792 | JGI IMG/M metagenome (GOLD analysis project Ga0233444, IMG submission 182792) | Seawater microbial communities from Saanich Inlet, British Columbia, Canada - SI_124_October2016_10_MG | ecosystem: Environmental > Aquatic > Marine > Inlet | place: Canada: British...
CTAGTAGTAAATGCTGCTAGACTCGCTATACCATTTGTAGCAAACCCCCCAACAATAGCACCCGCTTTACTAAATACAAGAGTTAACACCCCTAAGAATAAGAGCATGGTATTACCAAAATCATTTTTGAAAAAGTTTACAACAGGCAGCAAGAACTCATTAATTAGTTGCCCAAACTGAGTTCCTAATTCTACTACTTTTACTGATAATTGTTCTAAAGATTTTTGTGCGGATTGACCATTAACATCAATATTTGCAAATTTTCTAGTACCTTCTTCAATAACAGCATTAAGAAAGGCTTGTCGTCTTTCAAAATCTGTCATGGTACTAGCAGCAATGTTCATTTTACGTGCATAAGCATCAACAGCTGGTTCTATTCTTGTAAAAATACCCAATTCGTCCAGCAGTTCAGGTTCCATCTTAGCAGCACCGCGAACAACACGAGTCATAGCGTCTGTTAAATTTCTACCTAATGCACGAGAAGCACCAAGAGCTACTTTAGATAAGTCTTCAATTTGTTTTGTATTAAAACCTGAAGATAGTGCTAAGTTAGCTGAATTAGAAGCTTCTTCAAGAGTAAGTTGTCCTTGTGTAATATCTTTTATAGATTGAAGAATCTTAGGACCAGATTGACCTATTTCAGAAGCAAGTGCAGAAGTACCTCTAACAATATTTTCTGCTTGAGCTGCTTTAGATAATGCGTCAAAAGCTGCTTGTAAAGCAAATACAGTGGCTGCAGCACCGGCATATGCACCAACTAAACCGCCCAATCCTTGAGATTGAGCGGCAAAAGAACGTCCAGCAGACGCAGAAGCTTGTCCAAGTCTAGTTTGACTTCTACCAAGAGTATCGGTAGCATCAGTTACACGGTCTGCTCCACTTTCAACAAAATCAGTTCTTATGGTATTTCTAATAGTAGCCAACAGTTATCCCCTTATACTTTTACTTACGTGACTTTGCTTGCTGGGCATAATATTTTCCTAATAAAGATTCTGCTTCTTTTAATAGATTAAATACTGCACGTCTGTCATCAATTTCGTAGATATCCATGATAGTACCGAGACCACTATAGTCTTTTCCTAGCCAAGTACCGTTCATGCCTTCCCATATATCAGGAAGAGCATTAAGAACAGTTAGAGCTTGTTGACACTCTAGAGATAGATTAGAGCCGTCTTGAGGTAAATCTTCCTCTTTTGGCTCCCAACCCATCTGTTCGCACATCAATAGATATTGATCTGCTGTCATACCTCCACCCCCAAAAGAACTTTGGAGGTAGTCAGTTAGTTTTTTGTGTCAGTTTCGCCTTTTTTAACGGAAAACTGCTCAAAGTCATTCATAGTATCTGTTACAAATTGATCAAAAATTGTTGAATTTTTCAAAAGTTCAATTGCATCTTCCATAGAATACTCTACTTCTTCACTGGCGTCCATTGCTGAAATGTCAACAGGTAAAAGAACCGGTAAATGTTTTACCTTGAGTCCTTTCCATCCTGCAACAGCTTTTTCTGCATATGCTTCAAGAAATTTTTCATTGTCAACTTCTTCTTCACGTTGACGAGTACGTTTGTTAAACTTATAGGTAAGCGCTTTGTTACGTACTTTCATAAGATCTTCGCGTGTAAGATAACGAAGATGAATTTCAAAACCTTCAATATCTGGAAACTCAACCCAGGTTGCGGTTTCTTTGGCGATTAAACCTTTAATTTTACTCATAATTTTTTCCCCTCTAGGATAATAAACGAACACCCACTACGTATCTGCTTGTCTTTGGTGAGGGGGAACCTAGACTCGCAAGTAATGGGTGTTCTTCTGGTTAATAATGTGGTGTTCCCCCTCAGAAACACATTAATTTTTTAGTTAGCCTTTGATAGCTACAATTTCAACTTCTCCGCCATCGCCTTTATTAGCATCAAGTTCTTGTGCTAAGAAATCGACACTCATAGAGATAACATCTTCAGTTTGGATTGCTGGGAAACTAAACTGTGCTGCATTCATTTGGAAAGCAACGTATGGAGCAGTAGTTCCGCCAATAATAACATTAGCGTTAGATGTTTGGGCAGAGTTAGTACGAGCATCTTCACTAATATTACGTAAGAAGCCTGCAGATTCTAAATCTCCACTACGTAGATACATAGTAGTAGAACCGCTTACAGCTCTAGTTCCTGAGAACTGACCAATTGGCTCATTAAGTGCAGAGATCTGCTCTGGAGTGAGATATGTAATATTGTTATTATACTCGAAGTTCATAGAAGTTACTGGGAAAGTAAACTTTTCATCAGCTGCTGATGCAGTTGCTTTATGATGGAACTCAATAGCACTCAAACGATTCTTAATAAATGAGTTAGTAGTTACTGTACCGGCAACATTCATAGTATTAAATGGGTGATACGAAGATGCAGCACTAAGTGCATGAGCATTAGAGTTACCCACAACAGCTGTACCACCAGCATTTTTAATACCACCAAAGGTTGCAACAGCAATATCTCTAGGAGCGCCGGTAAGTTCTTTCATAACAGTACCGAATCCGCTCCAAGTAACAGTAGCGATGTCTTCGATGCCTGCATCAACAGATGCTGAATTAACAGTAGCTTTGTCTACCTGATAAATAACATTATCAAGTTTAAAGTACATAAAGTATTCTGGAGCAACAGCCCAATTAGAGGTTGAAGCGTGAATACGAGTTCCAGCAGCAATAGTATTAGTTTTAAGAGTACCACCAGTTTGCCAAATAGATTGCTCTGCTACACGAGTAGCAGCTACTTGCGATTTTGTAGCAGCAAGAGTACTTGAAGTAAGAGCTTGCCACATATACCAATCTGCAAGAGGCTTTGTATTACCTGATTCATTAGTTTTTGCGACAGTGCCATTAGCAGCACCAGTAGTTTCTACACCTGTTGGGCGCATATATACTTGAATATTCCAATCAACAGGGTTGATTGCGGTATTAAATCTTTGTTGTGAACGATCAGGGCTAAGACCTGATTCGAGGGAAGTGATGTCTTGAGTAGCTGATGTAGAAGTAGCAGCAAAACCAGCCAATACCTCAAGTTTCCAGGTGTTAGCTGGAGTCATCGCAACAGCAACTGAGGCAGAACCACTAGTGGTACCAAGTATGTCAACTGTTGAAAAGAACACTTCAGAATTTCTCTGTAAATTGAGAGATGCCATGTTATTTCTCCTTAATTTTCTAGCCTATAGGCTGTGTTTAGATTAACCTCTGCTATTCCGTAAGGAGCAGCTAATCCTTCATCTGTAGCTATACTGTCTATTGTTATATCAAGTATACCTTTATCGGGATTTTCCCCCAGTTGGTGATAAACAACAAATTCAATGTCTTGAACTATATCATCTGCGAGGCTTTGGGAATTATCTTGTCCATATATGTATGCTCTTATAGTAACGTCTAATGTGGCTACCGTCAAATTTTTTGAATTAAAATCTCTATTTTCGGTTCCAGCAGATAGGTAAAGTGATGGAAAATCATTTACTTCATCAATAAATCTGATTCCCCTACTGACATTATTAAAAACATTTAAATTATATGTATAGTTAGTACCGCCAACAGCTTGTCCATCAATTTCTTTTAACTTATCCACTAAAAGCGCTACTATCTCTTTTCTTCTAGATGCCATTAGTTAGCCCTTACTATTAAAAAATTACGTGCAAATACTGCCGCAACTACTTGTCTAATAGCAGTAACAGTTTGCTCACCAGGAGTATATCCATAAGATTCTAATGATCTGTATAAAGGATTTATAGTATAGCTTATTAGGCTTTTTCTATAGTTAGGAAAAACTTGTACGCTACTAATAAAACGACCTGATCTATTTTTTAAGTCAGGAGGATTAGGAATTCCTGTTGTATCCATAGACTCAGTAAGTCTTTTTTGTACAAGTGCGGATAGTGCGACTCCTGATATAAAAGATTGAGCTGGTGACTGGTTTGTTTTATTTTTCTTTTTAGGCGGCGTAATATTAATGGTAGACATGGGAATACTACCGCCGGTAGGTATATCTATACTCAGCTGGGCGCCTTTATTACCAGGTCTTGATCCTACTTTTAATGTTCTCTTAGGTTTTCCAGTAAATTTTTTTTTAAGATTTTTTTCAAAATCTTTATTCATTTCAGTTCCGAGTTCGTTTTTTAGCTGGCTTAATAGATTCTTTTCAAAACTGTCACTTAATGCAACCGCTATTTTTAAAGAATTTTTTTCAGGATTTGCTAAAAATCTACTTACATTATCAATGCTTGCTTTGAAAGGAGGAACTTTAAACTTATTATAAGGAAAAAGAAGAGTTGTAGCCTCTATCCTGCGTTCTCCATTAACAGTTATCATTTTAGTCAAAGTTAGTGCTGAAGACTTATTATAAAACATTTGCCCAGCTGGAGTTTTTTTCAAAGCTTCTAATAGTTTTTTACCACCACCGCCTTGTGCATTTCTCAGACTATCAACACGTTTTGGAGTATTTATTTTTGTTCCTGTTTCTTCTAAAGCTGTTAATCTATCTTGACTTTTTTTCCTTGTGCCTCCAGCAGTAATCTCACCTATTTGAGTACCTTTACCAGTATCTTTTCGTGATAGTTTAAGTTCTAGACCTGTCTCTAGTAATCCTCCTGCAGAATTTCCTTTGTTAACTTCCTCAAATCTTTCTCCAAATATTTGTCTAAAAAACCCTTTAGGATTGTCTGTATCTTCATAGAATACATCTTTTGCAAGAGTCTTACTACCCCCTCTAACTGATGCACCAGTTTGTGTTGCTAAAAGTCTTTCTACGTTCAACTGAAACGATTGAGCTACCTCATCATATAGGCTGGGATTTCTAATTAGTGCAGCATATTGATCAAACTCTTTAGTATTTGTTTTATTCTCTACTAAATAGGTTTTAAAAGCTACTATGTTTTTACTATTATAAAGAGATCTTCGAGGAGCTTTCATTACTCAATAATCCTATATAAATCTAATATACGTTTGATATGTGGAGGAAAACTTGCAGCTAGTGGATATTTATCACCACGCTCACCTTCAAGAGAGAATCCTTTTTTCTCTTGGTCTTGCTTATAAATTAGTTTAACAGTGTCTAATACTGCCATTTTAATATCTGATGGTACATCAGCAGTTTCATAGCCACCACGATATTCAACTCTAACAGCAGCAGGAAAAGGAGCAAAAGAAGGAGGACCACTTAAAGTCATAGCTGGATAAGAGCTACGTACTACAGGATAAGTTCCTCTAGTTGACAAATTACCTGTATCTTTTGTAATCTCTCCAACATCTTTATTAAAACTATATTCACTGTAAGCATTGTAGGCATCTGTTACTTGAGTAGCTTTATTAGGGCCATCAAAGTGAAAAAGACTAACAGTGTCGTTATCAGTAGAGAGTCTATGAGTAGAAGGAGTAAAAGCTGATTTATATCTAGCACTATCTGATATTCTCAATTCGTCCATATATCCTACAAGTCCCTCACCTACTAACACATTACTAGTAAAACTATTATTACTAGCAGCAAAAGCAACATTTTGTATTAAATTACCATTTCTAAATAATCGCATTCTTTGTGCTTGATTGTCAAAAGAGGCTGCTACGTGCATAAATTCTCTTGGAGCATAATTAGAAGTAGTTCTACCAGTCTCAGGATCGCCTAGTGCTGTAATACTTGAACCACCTCTTCTAGAGGTAATACTTAGTGCATTAGCTGCGGCAAATTTAAGCTGTAAGTAGTTAGTAGAATCTTCGTATATAGTAAATATATTATTATCACCTATACCAGTAGTATCTTGTCTAACATACGCCTCTATAGTAAAATCTCCGTCTTCAAACTGTAAAGTGTCAGGAACAGTAGCTGCTTCTAAGTTATCTGCTGCTGCTACGAATTGTACAGAAGATTTACCAAAACGTTTTACTCTAGTATTTACATGAGCTTGACCATTAAAAGATATTGTTAAAGATTCTCCATCTGTAGTCACAGGTCTACCGATAGAAGTAGGATCATTTAGTATTACATCTTCTGTACCATCATATTCAGAAACTAAGTACACATTATTTAAAGGTAGTCTAGACGTCATGACAGAAGGAGTACCACCATCAAAAATCTCTACATAATCATTAGCTAATATTTCTTGACCTATATAGTGCTCTACCATACCTGTAGCATAGGTAATAGCATTTATTATACGAGTATCTTGGGTATCGCTAGATATAGATAAGTAATTCTTAACGTCAGCTAAAGTGACAAACGGATACTTACCTAGATTTTGTTGTAGTCTGTCTACCATAATGTGTCCTTTCTAGTTTATAACTAGTTATACTTTTTTAACAGGTGCTTTTGTAACTTTTTTAGCAGGTGCTACTGCTACTTTAGTTTGCTTTTTTTCTTCTAAAGTTTTGGGAGTACCTAATATAGATTCGGGGAGAGGTATTCCTTCATCCCATTTAGCTGCTAATAATTGTGCTTCATAATCACCATAACCATGTCTGTGTAAATATTTAACAACTTCTTCTTTTGTATTAATAAAATCAGGAATTACTGATATATCCATTATTCTTTCCTCTTAAAACATAGAAGGGGAGGCTGACCGCCTCCCCCAATTTTAGTATAGCAATGTTAGTTCAAATTATTGTGTACGAACATTAGCTGCGTAAGCATACTTAGTTGCATCAAGAGCAGCGGAAGCATTAGTAGTAAGTGCTTTAAAGTCAAAACGAGTTGACATATACATAGCAGTTACTTGCTGACGTGGTTCATACTCAGATTCAATCTCAATACCGCGGCGTTCTGCAATCATAAAGCCAGGCTTATAGATCATAGTACCGATAATACCTTGAGCTGCACCAGCAGTTTCGTCCAAGAACTCAGTAATGGCAATTGGAATACCAAATACTGCACCGACCGAACCTGTAAGGAACGTAGCGTTAGGACCAAAACTGTCAACAGTTTTAAAGTCTGCACTTGCTACGAGAGAGTTATAACCCTCAACAGTTGTGAGATATACAAGGTCATTACCAAGTTGTAATCCATACTTACCCAAGAGGGTACGTGCAGAAGCAATAGAAGCAGCGGTAGCAGCAGTAGCACCACCAGTATCATGGTTAAGACCTGCAATGTCATTAGCAAGCTGAGATACACCTTTAATTACAGATGCCATACCAGTCTTACGTGTAACAGCTGCGGAAGGAGCTTGATTAAAGCCACCAAGAGCACCAGTACCACGAAGAATTGATTTATCAATTGAACGGGCAAGACGACGAGTCGCTGCAGCACGCAGGAAGTCGATAAGAGGAAGAACTGTATCTTCTTCTTCGTCTTTTGCAAGGTGAGTAGACGCCATGAATTTATGGGGAGTAAAGTCTACTGAAGTGATAGTGTTTTGATTACTTTGAGGAACACGAGCTTGGTCGTTGATTCCAGTCGAGAAAGTTCCCGATGCAAACATTGCCACATCACCATCAGTATCTTCATCAGCGACTGGTACACGGAAATTACGAGCATCTACTGCCATGCGATTAAACATAGGAGCAATAATAAGTTGCTGTTCCATTTCAGTATAAATATTGCTAGAGAAGTTACTTAAGAACTGATCTACAGTTGTAACAGCTTTCATGCGTGAGCCATACTTAGTGTCAAATGCATCAGGTCTGTTGAGCATTTTGGAAAGCATATAGGCGTTAGCCATTTCTTTCTCACTATATTGTGCTTGAGCATTGCTACGTGAGTTTTCTTGGAATTGCATTTTAGATGTTTGCAATGCCTTAATCTCATCTTGGTATTTGCTCATTTGAGCTTTGAGTTCTGCCAACTCTTCGTTTTCACGAACAGCAACAGCTTTTTCTTGTGCGTCTGACTCTTTAATAATAGCTTCGCCAGTTTTTTCAACTAGTTGGGCAACTTGAGGCTCAGACACGGTTGCGACAGGTGCCGCCTTAGTCTCGATATTTGCCTCTTCTTTGAGGGTTTCGAGATTAATTGTATCTACGACTTGATCAGCCATGGGTTCATTCTCCTTATCAGAATTATTGTGAAGCTCTTTAGTCAGACTTTCGTTAGAATCCTTGTCTTCACCGATTTGTGTTTTGGTTTCGACTGGTGAAGAAAGTTCGTCTGCATTCACATTAAGAACATTATCACAGTCTTTTCCATTAGAGTCAATCTCTAAAAACTTAAAGATTGGGCTTTGGGCGGTTGCTAGTTTAACTACCCTAAACATTTTTTCGTTATAGTTTACTAAATCATTATGTTGAAGATTTTCAGTATCCACAGATAGTAAATTAATCATTGGAATTTCTTCGTCAGCATCTCTGACAACGAGTTCTTCTTCCTCTTCTTCTTTTACTTCCATTTCTTCTGCTTTTTCCTCAATATCAGATTCAGCTTTTACTTCAATTGACTCTTCGACTGTATCTTCAGTAACATCGGTTTTGATTTCCACCTCTAATTCAGTCTTTTCGTCAATATCTTCAATAGTGTCTTTTGCTTGAGACATTGCTTCCTCCTCTGTTGGAGATAGAGGACGTTCACTTACAATTTCCTCTGACTCCATGTTAAGAATGGGCACACCCATCATAGTAATATCGTGCGTATGTGGAGGTTCCCCCGCACTTAGCACAACACCGTTGAGGATGCGGTGTGCATGATTAGACATATGAGAGGCATAAGTAGTTACCCCATTATCGCTTGCATCTAATTCAACAGTATGATAATGACCACCAACTACACTGGTAATACCAGCAGTAACTTCGTTCATCATCTTTTGTTCATCGTGAGATACATCAGCATCTATTGATGTAACAAATTCTCTATAATCTTGTTCATTATCAAAACTTTTACGTATTGAAAATAATGAATCTTGATTACATGGTACACTTACTACAGATATTTCTAAAAGTTCTACATCTGTAATAGTCATAGAGTCATCTTCTCTATTATATTTTCCGTCTTTAACTCTAAAGCCTACTGAGAAACTTTTTAAAGCTCCATCTTTGATTAAAGTTTGTACTCCATGAAGCTTTTCAGCAGCATCGCTTACAGATCCTTCAACAAAAATACCTTTTTTATCAACTTGAATCTTATCAATACGACCAATAGGTGCATCATGTTTATGTTGATAAAGCATTACAGGATTTCTTCTAAAATTTTCTACACCTTTAGCCCATGCTTCGGCAGTGACAACGTCACCAGAACGATCTTTAGCAGTGGTATTAGCATATCCAGCAATTTTAAGAGATTTTGATCCTTTTTTTAAGGCTTTTGTTTCGAAGGAACTGTTTAGATATAATGTTTTATTCGTCATTTGTTGCTTCCTCGACTGTAGAATCCCCTTCAACGGGTCTTCCACCTTGTGTAGCGTCTGTTGCACTACCTGTTATATTTTGTGGTACTCTTATAGTATCATTATCTTCTAATTTTGGAAATTTTAATCCCTCACGAGCCTCATTTGGGGTTATGATTCCTGTATTAACCAGAGTAGAATAATAAATAGCTTGTGTTCTGTTATCTGGTTGTAGTGCCGGAACTACAAGTCTATCAGGACGAATAGTAACACCGTTATTAAAGAAGTGTGAAAATGCACTTCCAAATTGATTTAGCATAGGCAGTATAGTTTGTAAATAAAATAATTTTTGATTCGCATCTATATTTGCATTATTACCAGACTTAAGTAAAACATAAGGTACACCTAAAGCCTTAGCCATATCCATTTGTATTCTTTCTATAGAATTTTCAAAATCTAGTTTATCAAAACTTACAGCAGAAAAAGGATCAATTTTTAATCCACCATCTAAAATAGCTGGATTACGTGCACCATCAAAAATAGTATTATAAGTAGAGCGCCATGCCTCAAGCAATCTTTGCTTTACTCTTTGAGAAAGTATATTGTCTGTAGACAATACGAATCCTGGTAAAGCATTATTTTTAAAAAATTGTCGTTGAAACTTAATCATATAGTAATAAAGTTCCATTAATTTAAGCATAGACTTAAGTTTAGATGTACCTCTAAATATAGACTGATCATTTTCAGCCATTACATGTATAATTTCCTCAGGAGCAAATTGGATAGCTTCTGCTTTTCTAGTTTGTTTTCTTCCTGCAAAGAAAGAATCGTCACTTTGTTGATTAGATACTAAGTAATTATAATGATTCACAAAAGTTACAGGATCAGGGACTACTTCTACATCATTTGCTGGAAGTAGATATATATCATTACCATCATAGTAGAAAAAAGCATTACCATCTAACATAAAGTCTAAAAAAGCTCTTCTAAAGAATCTTACTCTATCTTCAAATGGATTAGGTTTTACATTAAGTAGTTTATTTACTTTTTTAGCAGGGGACTGACCTTCAATTATAAAAGGTATTTCAACACATGCATTAATTATCATCTCTACAGAACGATGTACAACTTCAATTTCTCTGTATGCTTGTTCAAAATCAACAATTGTTTCTGGAGATGCATAAGGTTCTAAAGCAGCAACAGATGGCTGTGCTGGATTTAACTTTTCAGCTATCCACTCTCTAAAACCCATTTTATCTTCTGCCATTTTTCGTCCTTTGTATATCTAACCAATTTTTAATTTTAGGCGCTAAATGATTAGAATAAGTCTGCCCGTATAATGTGTGTAGTTGTTTATGATGTTTAGAACATAGTGTAAATAAATTTTTATGACTCAAATCATCTTCACAATCTTTTGCAAAAATAACTCGCAATTCTTTAATTTTTTCAACACTATCTACTTCTTTTATGCTATTCTTATCACACCATTTACCGAACAACTCACTTACACTGTATAAATGATGTAACTCTAATTTAGTTTTGCTACCACAGATATAGCAATCTTCTCTAGTTTTATAATCTTTCTTAATATAGTCTCTTATATATTTAATAGGAAATCTTTTTAAACTGCTCAACTACCTGCCACCTCATATTATAATGTTCTGCATCTGTATTTAATCCTACATCATCTTCTGGTAAGTTTAACACTTTACCACCAACCGTGTCAAGATATTTTAAATTTAAATACTTTTTAAGTAGATAGGATATGATTATATCATCGCCTCTTTTAGGGTATCCTATTTTGTCTATGTCTTTTTTTAGTAAATCTAGTGCAGACTGTTTAACTAAGGTTATAGCGCCTACTATGAAATCTACTTTAGCATCTTCATTCCAATGATCTGTTAATTGTTGATATGAATTTGCAGACTCTACACCTGATTTTCCATATACACCTACTATTGGTAGTTGTTTATTATACATTTTTTTAACTAATGAAGGGTGAGGCATAAGATCATCATCTACAATTAGTTTATAAGATTCATCATAGTCAAAACACCTAACCCATCTCTCCATGCACAACCAATTTTTTTCATTATTTATAACATCTATACCATTACCTAGATAAGGAAAAGGATCATCAGGATTGTTATTAACTACCGTTACAGGCATTAGAGTCTTATATGTAGTTGCTATATTTAATACATTTTCTTGTCTTTTATAATTTAATATTATTAATCGTATGTTAGGCATAGATAGATACACCACTCATTTTAGAGTGTGTATATATAGCATATCTAACAGAATCACTTGGGTGAGATGTCCAATCGTGTATTGGTTTAGGATTCTCAGTATTAGGATTCCATCTATAAGAACTCATTGCTGAATAAGTGTGTTTCCCTCCCATAGTATCAAAATATAAATTATCATTCTCTATTAAAGATTGTAAACAAGCTATACCATCATTTACAGACTTAATAGCATTTTCACAATATATATCATAGTCATAAGCAAAGTCAGCTTTTACTTGTTGTGCTGCAGAATCAATGTAAATAGTTTCTATATTCCATCTATCTATTTGTTCTTGTATTGCACCAGCTAATTCAGAAGTAGTAGATTCTTTAGATATATATTCGTCAAGAATATAATAAGATGTACCATCATAACCTATAACAACAAATACATTCTCATCTCTATACCCAACATCGAGTCCCGCAATAATTTCTGCGTATCTATCTTCTGCATAATCATCAACATGTTTTTTATCATCTAAATACTCATAAATTTGTGCTTCTGTAGTAGTCCACTCACATTCATACTCTTGTGCAAATAGTGCTCTTGTAGAAGTTCTTTTAGCTTCCATAACATCTTTTTCAGATAGTAAAGGATTAGCTCTCCAAGTGTGTATAGAAGAACCCCACTCATCATATTCATCATCTTTACCTCTCATAAAGTAATCATATAAATAATTACCTTTACCTCTAGGAGTAGAAATCCATAAACATCTAGAATCTTTAAAAGTAGATAACGCAGGACGTAAATCACGAGTAAAATATTCATCATGAGGTATAATTGCAGCCTCATCTACAATTAGTAGATTAGCAGCACGACCAACTAACGAATCTCTATTATTAGCAGATAGTAGTCTAAATATAGAACCATTTATAAGTTTAACTACTTTATCTTTTTGATTAAATTTATCTACTTCAAGTTCCATATTTTTAATTAAATCAGTAACATAGTCCCAAATAATAGAAGATAGTGAAAAATTAGGAGCGACCACCATAACTTGTTGACCAGGTTCTAGTAGTTTAGCAAATGCAATTATAGCAGCAGAGTAAGACTTACCAGTACGACGAGCAGCTACATGTACAAAAAATCTATTTTCTTCTAAACCTTGTAGCATAGCTTTTTGAGATTCATTAAAAACTACAGACTGAGGAAGTCTGCTGCATAACTTGTCTACATTAATCTTAAAAAATTTTGTATTCATTTAGGTAACATATTATATAGTATAGAAAAAACAGTTATTAAGCCAGCCACAACACCACCAAACCATAATAAAGTATGTAAAGAAGTTTTACCTTTAATAGCAAGTTCACTTACATCATTTAGCTTTTTATGAATCACTTTTAGTTCTTTAGATATAGCATCCATGTTTTCCATAATAATCTTATGTCTTACTTCACACACTGCTTCATGCGAAGAAATATTTGCCTTATTAGTCTGAGAACGTTCGTGTAATATATCTAATTCTGCTTGCACTTGATCTAACTCTCTTATATTGTCTGCCATAATTACTCCGCATAGTATTGCCATACTTTTTACTTATAGATAAAGGGATCTTCTTGTTTTGCTTTTTTTAGTCTTTTTCTATATGCTATTTCCATCTTAATATTTTTTATTATAGTTTTTAACCAGTTCACTTCTCAAAACCTCCGTATATAAAACCACTTTTAAACTCAAATGTTTCTAGTGCTAACATAGTAGACTCATAAATACTATCGGTGCTAATACTTGTAAATGTTAACTTTGTATTAGTATCTTTAGCAACTTGTTTATATACATCTAGAGTGGTAGTTTGTTCAAAAGGGTTATTAAATTGATCTCTGAACCAGCTTTCTCTTTGTTTACTTTCCATATGCGGCGTCATTTTTTTAAACAACTTTTTTTGTTTATTCTCAGAATATCTGTTAAAAAAATCAAACATTGCTTTTCTGCTATGTGTATGGTATAACCCAATAAACGTATAATTGTTAGCCATATTAATAGTTTTACACATTAATTCATATATACTATAGTCAGGTATATGATGCAAAACTCCAATACTAACTACTACATCTGATTTCTTATCATACTCTGTTAAGTCTTGTAATTTCCAATTAATTTTGTTTGATTTTAATTTTGACTCGTTAATTGCTGTTTTGGATATATCTATTCCTGTAACAGCTATATTAGGATATTTATTTTTTACTCTACTACATAACCACCCAGTACCACAACCTAATTCCGTAAAAGATTCAGCACTATCTAAGTGCGAACAAAGAGAAGGCCAAGGGATATTAGTGTTATTATCAATACCTATATTAAAAGGCATATAATTATAAAATGACTGTACCATTTTTGAAAGCATTTTATTTATTTTGCTGTTTTATATTGTAATTTATTAGTGTTAGTCTATCTTTACTATAGTAAAACTCAGCAGTAGTAGGAATTTCCATTCTCTCATCATTTATAGT
>Ga0233444_10004141_pt1 | contig 13999 bp, 12 predicted proteins | sample SI_124_October20_6_FD_182792 | JGI IMG/M metagenome (GOLD analysis project Ga0233444, IMG submission 182792) | Seawater microbial communities from Saanich Inlet, British Columbia, Canada - SI_124_October2016_10_MG | ecosystem: Environmental > Aquatic > Marine > Inlet | place: Canada: British...
AAGATTATATCCCCCCTTCTATCATAATGCATCTAAGTATCAAATCTTAGTGTCATACCCAGATAAAAATATATTTGCAAAGTGCACATCCATAAACTCAGATTAATTTATACCCAGTACCTTAAATTGCGTTTCAGCTACTTTAGCTGGTAGTGGAATATAGCCATCTTTAACCACAACCTGCTGACCTTCCATGGACATGATTAGTTTTACAAATTCACGCTCTAGTGGGGCTAAATCTTTATTGGGAGCCTTATTTATGTAAACATACAAGAATCGAGATAGGGGATAAGCACCAGTCATGGCATTGACAGCATCGGCTTCGACAAAGATTTCACCAGACTTTTTAGCCAGTGGTAAAGCACGCACACTGGAAGTCCTGTAACCAATACCAGAATAACCAATGCCATTGACGGAAGTACTGACAGACTGAACTACTGAAGCAGAACCCGGCTGCTCATTAACGTTACTACGATAATCCCCTTTGCACAACGCCCGCTGCTTGAAATAACCATAGGTTCCAGAAACGGAGTTACGACCATACAGTTGTATGGTTTTTTTACCCAAACTACCGCCAACACCCAAATCACCCCATTTGGCGATATCTTGTTCACCACCACATTTGCGTGTTAAGGAAAATATTGCATCCAAATCAGCAATACTCATACCCGGAACTGGATTATCTTTGTGTACATAGACAGCCAAGGCATCAATGGCCACTGGAATGGCTGTAGGCTTGTAACCAAATCGCTTTTCAAAGGCTTCGAGCTCCCTATCTTTCATCTTGCGACTCATAGGGCCCAAGTTGGAAGTCCCCTCTGTCAGTGCAGGTGGTGCAGTAGAAGAGCCAGCTGCCTGAATCTGGATATTTACATTAGGGTAGTAGCGCTTAAAATCTTCTGCCCAAAGGGTCATAAGGTTAGCTAGGGTATCAGATCCAACACTGGAAATATTGCCAGAAACACCACTGGATTTTTGATATGTAGCTAGGTTGTTATCCAGTGAGTCAGTTGCCTGAACGCAAGCAGCTAAACTGGCAATCGTCAAAGCCAGGGCTGGCATAACAGCAGACATTAATTTTGTCCTTTTCATCAGTAACTCCTATGCAATTACTAAAAATTGAATGGTTTTAACAAAGGGATAATATAAAATTTAAATATGACAAGAATATGACAATTAAAATATTATGTTCAACTTTACAAATCTATGGATCACCATCGTGATGTTTGCAGCTTTATGATTGCGAACATTAAGTACTGCTAGGCTATGATGGTTTCGCTCATGTCAAATATCTGTATTTCAAATACTCAGCAATGGTTAAACAAGATACGGTTTTTCTGGTCAGGTTTATGTACACTTTTTATTTACGAAAAAAGTCTTTGCTCAAGCCAGATTAAAACATAATACTTTCACATCTGTGTCAATGGTTCTTTCAACTATAGACCAGCTAACATCAATCAACAATAAAACCTGACCTTATTAATGCGCTTCTTATGCATGTGGCGTACGCTAGGATTACTTTAGCCAAGCTCAGCAGATTTATTTTTTCGGAATGGGTACATCTGGTGCAGTTGCCAAAGATGCACAACATAAGTTTTTCGCTTTAATATAACTGTCAGTTCCCACGATGATTTTCTTATACAAAGGATGGTGGCATCAACCTGCCGCCGGGGCGATGTGATGGTCCTGTTGTCATTTACCGGCCTTACTCGAGCGACTGTAGAGGTAACCCAGATTGCTCGCCAAGCAGGTGTTGTAACCATTGCCATTACTAAAGCTGATTTGCCTCTGACACACATTGCCAGCATGACCTTGGCTTTTTCAATGCACCGGAAGATGCCGATATCTATATGCCTATGCAGTCACGTTTAGTGCAGTTGACCCTACTGGGTGTTTTAGCTACTGGAGTTATCCTAAGGCGTCGCAAAGATTTCCATGCTCATCTACGGAAAGTCAAACAGATCTTACGCAATACACGCTTTGAGCCAGATGAAACTTCTGGGTTTGAATGCATCGAATCAAATTAGCTAAGTCAAGTCTAAATTAGATTACAAGTGACACCCATAACTGTACAGGCGTGAACGAAAGGTCAAGCAGGCTCTACGATAAATTATACGAGCCAAGCATCATGACGCATGTCAGCACGTATAGGACATGTCGGGCGTAAATTTCTGATAACAGGTAAAGTCAATCGAGTCAGTTATTTACTGCTGATATCCTTACTGACTGTGGATAATTTGGTACCATTTGGCTGGACCAGTCTGATGTACAGAGCTACCTGATGAGTCAACAGCAACAGTAACTGGCATATCTACTACTTCAAATTCATAGATGGCCTCCATGCCCAACTCAGCAAATGCCAGTACCCTAGCTTGCTTGATGGCTTTAGAAACAAGGTAAGCTGCACCTCCGACTGCAATCAGATAAACCGCTTGGTGTGCCTTGATAGCATCAATGGCAACCTGACCTCGTTCTGCCTTACCAATCATCCCCAGCAGGCCAGTTTTAGCAAGCATAGTAGTGGTGAATTTATCCATTCGGGTGGATGTGGTGGGGCCAGCAGGTCCTACCACTTCATCAGCTACCGGATTCACTGGACCAACGTAGTAAATAAAGCGCCCCTTCAAGTCTACTGGTAGAGTTTCACCCTGATCAAGCAATTCCACCATACGTTTATGAGCAGCATCACGTCCAGTCAACATCTTGCCGGATAGCAGTAAAGTTTCACCAGGCTGCCAATGCCGAACATCAGTTGTAGATATCTCATTCAGATTAACCCGGCGAGCACCAGTACCTGCTTGCCAAGTAACTTGTGGGTAATGTTCCAGACTAGGCGGTGTTTGCAGGGCAGGACCTGAACCATCAAGTACAAAATGAGCATGCCGGGTAGCTGCACAATTGGGAATCATACATACAGGCAAAGATGCTGCATGAGTAGGATAGTCTTTGATCTTAACATCGAGTACTGTAGTCAAGCCACCTAGCCCTTGGGCACCAATGCCTAAACCATTGACAGCAGTAAACAATTCCAAGCGAAGTTCTTCCAGCCGGTTATCTGGCCCACGGGTTTGTAGCTCATGGATATCAATAGGGTCCATCAATGCTGATTTGGCCAAGACAGCTGCCTTTTCAGCAGTACCCCCAATACCCAAGCCGAGCACTCCTGGTGGACACCAACCTGCTCCCATCATGGGAACAGTCTTCACAACCCAGTCGACTATGCTATCAGAAGGGTTTAGCATAACCAGCTTGGATTTATTTTCCGATCCTCCTCCCTTGGCAGCTATTTGAATTTCTAAGGTATTGCCTTGTACCAAACTAACATGAATAACTGCAGGAGTATTATCACCTGTATTACTGCGCAATCCAGCAGGATCGGCTAAAATTGAGGCGCGCAGTGGATTGTCAGGGTGGGTATAAGCACTCCGTACACCGGCATTAATCATTTCATCCAGAGTCATGTTTGCATCCCAAAGCACCTCCATACCTAGCTGTACAAATACGGTAACAATACCAGTATCCTGACACAGAGGCCGCTTACCTTCAGCGCACATGCGGGAGTTGATCAAAATTTGTGCTATGGCATCACGGGCAACCTGCGATTCCTCACGTAAGTAGGCTTGATAAACCGATTGGATAAAGTCAATAGAATGGTAATAGGATATGAATTGCAAGGCATCAGCAACACTATTGATCAGATCGTCCTGGCGAATTATTGTCATAAACTATTCTCCTGTCATCATACTATGGCGTTAACATCGGATCAAAATATATATTGATCACCAACATATTTTGGTTGAGCTTATTACCTGTAAAAGTTACGAATATTTTAAGGTATTTCACCAGTTTCTAGCCTTGTCTTAACTTAGCTGGAGATATGCTTCAAGATCACCCTGGAAGCCTCATTTTATTTCTCAAGATGAGCTGGATCTAAACTATAGCAGTTTAAATTATGTTAAGAATAATGAAGCAAGTATACCTCAGCTTAAAAAAGCATGACATTACAAGATAACCAACCTTTGTTTAGTATATTAAAACAAACATGACTCAGCATCAGAGTGCATTTTTCATGTGGCTCTGGATTTGCAGAACATCCTTAAGGTAGCATCCCGTAGTCTGACTACCAAGGCACTAGAAAAAACAACAGTATACTGGAATAAAATCAGTGCAAGTTAGAGTCTCAGGCTCAAAGTTCACAAGGTTATTACCAGTACCTGCGAGAATTATCGGTGGGCTTTAATGAATCTATTGCGACCTAACGCTAGTTGTCATATAAGATTGTACTGCTGTTAAATCATTATCGAATACCTGATAGGACTCGGGCTGTTCAAACAAGTCAGCCATATGATCAGGCATAGCTGGTTGCTGGCAACCAGATTTTACCACAGCGGCAGGGAATTTTACTGGATGTGCCGTAGCCATAGTAATCATCGGTGTCTGGGTATTGCGTCGGCATTGCCGTGCCGCTTTAACTCCGATGGCACTATGAGGATCGAGTAAATAGCGGTACTGTTGTGACACCTCCCTGATCATATCACAGGTTTCAATATCACTAACCCGACAACTATCGAAAAGCTGTCGTGCACGGTGCCAACGTTGAGGGTCAAGAGCATGAACCTTATCCTTGCTCAGTCTGGTCATGCACTGCGATAATGCAGCTCCATCACGGTCATATAGGTCAAATAGCAGACGTTCAAAATTACTGGAAACCATAATATCCATACTGGGGGAATAGGTCTTGACCAGAGCCTGCTTGGCATATTGATTATTACTGATACAACGATGCAAAATATCGTTAGCATTAGTAGCTATTACCAGCTGTGTTATGGGAAGGCCCATCTGGCAAGCCAAGTAACCTGCGTATATATCACCAAAGTTTCCTGTTGGGACGCTGAATGAAACGGGCCGATGAGGACTACCAAGGGCTATGCCTGCATAAAAGTAATAGACGATTTGAGCCATAATGCGGGCCCAATTAATAGAGTTTACAGCACCCAGTTGACCGCCCATGAGGAATGATTGATCAGCAAAACTTTGTTTAACCATGCGCTGACAGTCATCAAAGTTACCACGTACTGCAATATTATAGATATTATCACCCAGTAGAGTTGTCATTTGGCGTCGTTGAACTTCAGATACCCTGTCATGGGGATGCAAGATAAACAGTTTAACCCGCTGACTATGACGGCAGCCTTCAATGGCTGCCGAACCGGTATCACCGGAGGTGGCACCCATAATTACTAGATGCTGATCACGCTTGGCCAATATATAGTCCACCAAACGGCCTAACAATTGTAACGCAAAATCCTTGAAGGATAGGGTTGGGCCATGGAACAATTCCATGACCCATTCATTATGTCCCAATTGCACCAATGGGGCTACTGCAGGATGTTTGAAGCAATCATAGGTAGCATTAATCATGGTTTTTAATTCATCAGCACTGATATCTTCTTCCACGAAAGGTAAAATAACTTTTTGGGCTAGCTCGGCATAACCAAGACCAGCCCAAGAAGCAATTTCTTCTGCACTGAACACAGGCAGTTTGGTGGGGACATAAAGCCCACCATCATTGGCCAAACCAGTTAGCAATACTGCTTCAAAACCCAGCTCTGGAGCTTGACCTCGAGTACTTATATAACGCATGACAGATCCTTTAACTATCGAGTTCTTCCACCCGAATGCGGGTCACTGCCCCTGCAATATCCGCTAGTGCTTCAATAGCTACGATAGCTTCATTCATAAATTGTTCCTTGGCAGGCCGAGTCAGTATAATTACCGGAACTGGTTCGCAATGATGTTCTTGCTGTTGAATGGCTTCAATGCTAATACCACGCTCACCCAGTATGTGGGTCACCTGAGCCAGCACTCCAGGGCGTTCTCTAACCATCATACGCAAATAAAAGGCAGTGGTTATCTGTGACATAGGTAATACCGGGCTATCTGATAAAGCGCCCTGCTGAAACGCTAATGATGGCACACGCGAATCAGAATCTAGTGCCAGATCACGTACAACATCAACCAAATCGGCCACAACGGCGGATGCCGTAGGCTCAGCCCCAGCCCCAGCCCCATAATATAAGGTTGAACCAACCGCATCGCCATTGGCTAGTACAGCATTCATAACTCCATGGACATTGGCAATTAAACATTTTTTAGGAATTAAGGTTGGGTGTACCCGTAATTCAATGCCATCAGGAGTGCGTCGTGTCAGTCCAAGATGTTTAATGCGGTAACCCAATTTTTCAGCATTGATAACATCTTCTGCAGTAATCTGGCTGATGCCTTCGGTATAACACTTACTGAATTGGAGAGGGATCCCAAAGGCCAGAGAGGCTAGGATGGTCAGTTTGTGAGCCGCATCAATACCTTCAACATCAAAGGTTGGATCAGCTTCAGCATAACCCAATTGCTGTGCTTCTTGTAACACATCGGCAAAAGCCCGCGTATGATCACGCATTTGAGTGAGGATAAAATTGCCAGTGCCATTGATAATACCTGCCAACCAGTTGATATTGTTAGCAGATAGCCCTTCCCGTAGGGTCTTAATAATAGGAATACCACCAGCTACCGCAGCTTCATAGGAAACAATCACATTATTGGCTCGCGCTGCAGCAAATATTTCGTTGCCGTGCTCCGCAATCAATGCCTTGTTAGCAGTCACCACATGTTTGCCATTCTTGATGGCTGTCATGATCAAGTCCATGGCTGGCTGATGGCCACCGATAAGTTCAACCAACACAGCAATAGTAGCGTTATTGGCCACTTCAAAAATATCATCGGTGGTCATTGTATTGCCAATATTACAATTTGGATTAGTCCGACGCATGGCAATCTGCTCAACGACAATGGGACAGCCAGTACGGCGGGCTATCTCATTGCTGTTGCGCTGCAATACATTAAAAGTTCCACCGCCAACGGTACCAAAACCACAAATGCCAATTCTAATTGGTTGCAAAGAAAAACCTCACCATTGCAGGTATAACAAAGATCGGTCAATCAGACTAGCAGATCAACGAGATAGATGTTCAAGAACATACGATTTTATCGCCATAAGCTTACCAACACAATTGCATTACCATGAATTGAGTGCCACACACAGAAAAACACAGCTAACAGCTTCTATCAGTCCAGTGGTACGCTAAAAGGCCCACCCATTCTTTGACAGCTTGATTCAGGTTACCCAAATGTTTGGCAAAGCCCCAGTCCAACCTTAGTAAATGGTGCCTTAGACTACGAAAATCTACCGGATAAGGTAAGACGGCCCAATCGGCCTGACAAAATACTGCCATGGCTCTGGGCATATGCCAAGCACTGGTTACCAGCAACCAAGTTTCATCCTTTGAAGGCTGCATTAAAGTTTTGCTAAACAATGCATTTTCATGGGTATTGCGTGATTTCGACTCAAATGCAACCTGCTCTAGTGATACATCATACTGTTGTAGCATGGCATGCACCATATCAGCAGACTTGTAATGCTGTGCCGTCATACTGCCAGAACCCCCAGTAAAAATGACTTTAGACTGTGGGTAACGCTGCAACAAAGAGAGCAGTGCAAGCAAGCGTTCCCCTGCCGCATTCACCGATGTCTGCTGCCAAATACTGGCAAGGCGAACATTTTCTGCACCACCAAGCACAATGATACCATCCACTTGATTGAATTGTGGATTAGCCTGATAACGGCTTTCCAATGGATACAGCAGCCACGTCAGCTTAGTAATATAGAAAAAGCCGCTTTCCATACTAGGATCAGAGCAGATTTAAACGTTCAGCCAAGGCAGCAGCTGGCAAGTAGCCCGGGATCATAAGCCCTGCCTGAGTCACTATGGCTGGTGTACCAGTAATTCCCATCATTTTACCTAATTTATAGTGTTCTGTGACTGGATGATCACATTCGAAGTAAGGGCTTTCAGATAGTCCACCATTCTGAGCTTTAATTTTAGCAGTGGTTATGGCTTCGTTACGATCATCAGCACACCAGGCTGAAGCAATCTGGGCATAGGCATCACTGCCAATGCCAGCTCGCGGAAAAGCCAAATAGTGCACTGCAATACCCAAGTCATTAATCTGCTTGATTTCCTGGTGTAATTTCTGGCAATAGTAGCAATCCACGTCAGTAAAAACAGTAATTACGGCTTTGGGTTTACCAGTTGGCGCAAACATCCAGCCGCTATTATCAGATACTGTAGCCAACAGCCCTCTGCGAATTCGTTGCTGATCGAGCTGGGTTAAGTTCTGCAATCCCTGAGAGTTGCTATTTTGATACATATCGCCGCTAAAAAAAAACTTGCCGTCAGTACTCATGTATATAGTTCGTGTAGGTGATAACTGAACTCGGTATATGCCTGGCATAGGGGTTGAGTTTATCTCTTGAGCCGTCAGGCCCGCTTCAATACGTATCAAACTGGCTCTGATGGCTGCCATATCGTCAGAACAGGCTAGACTGGAAGCTAAAATCAGCAATACAAATAAGGTAAATTTTCTTGTAAAATATGTCATTATGATGCTCAACTTATCAAAAAAACAGTGGCAAAATTAACACAATAAATTGCAGCTATAATTGTGGTATAGCCTTAATCTAATCATAGCGGCAATGAATCTACTCTAGCAAGGTAATAATCTGGCCAATGATGTATTAAATCTAGCTTTATCCGCGAGGGTGATGAGACTTATGCAGCATTTGCAAGCGCTGGGTAGCAACATGAGTGTATATCTGTGTAGTGGATAAATCACAATGTCCAAGCAGTAACTGAATAATACGTAGATCAGCACCATGATTCAGCAAGTGAGTTGCAAACGCATGCCGCAAAACATGAGGAGATAAAGGCTTCTTAATACCAGCCTTCAGTGCATGTCGCTTAACACGATACCAAAAAGTCTGACGAGACATCTGTCTCCCCCATGTACTAGGAAATAGGATTTGACTGAGTCCCGTCTGCAATAACTGTGGCCGGGACTGATGCAGATAGCGCTGTAACCAGAGCAAGGCAACCTGCCCCAAAGGTACCAGCCTTTCTTTGCTTCCTTTACCCATCACTTTCACTACCCCTTGGGGGAAATTGATCTGAGCCAATTCTAGCTCCACCAGTTCTGTGACCCTTAAGCCACAAGCGTACAGAAGTTCCAGCATGGCACGATCACGCAAACCCAGATCAGTGGCCACATCTGGTGCGGCTAACAAAATTTCCACATCAGCTTCAGTAATTGAGTTAGGCAGTGACCGACCCAGTTTGGGTGGCTTAATTTGTTGGGTGGGATCAAGCGCAATATTAGATTCACGTAGGTGATAACGGAAGAAACCCTTCAAAGCAGACAAACTACGTGCAATTGACGCAGGTTTGTGAGTAGCCATGGAACGTTCTGCCAAGTAACCCAGCACATCAGAAACCTTAGCGCCTAATAGGGAACGATGATAACCCAGCTGCCAATCAGCGAATTGCCGTAGATCACGCCGGTAGTTATCACGAGTGTTGTTACTTAGACCTCGTTCAAGCCAAAGGGCATCAATATAGGCATCTAGAGCGCACTGGTCAATGTCTTGGTTGGATATAGACTTGAATTTGCCAGTGCCATCAAGACTTGTGGCCATATTTAGTATCACTACAATCAGCCAGCACAATATATGCAATCAGTTAAGACTAATGCTTGGTCAATTTTTCCTTGATACGGGCAGCCTTACCTGACAGATTACGTAGGTAGTAAAGCTTAGCTTGACGTACATCGCCTCGACGCTTGACTACAACACTGTCCACCTGCTGGCTGTAGGTCTGGAAAGTTCGCTCAACCCCAACGCCATAAGATATTTTACGCACTGTAAAGGCAGAATTAAGGCCGCGGTTGCGTCTACCAATCACGACCCCTTCATAAGCCTGCAGACGCTCACGACTACCTTCTTTCACCTTGACTTGAACTACGACAGTATCACCAGGACCAAAGTCAGGCATTACCTTATTCATCTGCTCAGCTTCAATGTGCTGAATAATTGCATTTTTACCACTCATGACTCACTCCTGTATTTCAACTATCTAATGTCTTCGTCGAACGAATAAATTCTTTCAAAAATTGCTCTTGCTCAGTGGTTAAGACTAGATGTTCTAGCAAGTCGGGCCGTTTTTGCCAAGTACGAATCAATTGCTGCTGGGTTCGCCACAATGCAATATTGCCATGGTTACCACTAGTAAGTACTTTCGGCACAGCCAGCCCGTCAATGGTCTGAGGCCGGGTATAACGTGGACAATCTAGCAAGCCATTGGCAAAAGAATCTGCTGCTGCCGATTCCTGGCATCCTAGCACACCGGGCAACTGACGAGCTATGGCATCGATGAACACCATAGCTGCTAACTCTCCACCACTCAGAACAAAATCTCCCAAGGACCACTGTTCATCGATGTCAGTTTGTAGCAAACGTTCATCAATGCCTGCATAACGTCCCGCTACCAATATCAAACTCTTCAAACTGGCTAATTCCACCACTCCCGATTGATCCAAGCGTCGCCCCTGGGGCGATAGGTAGATTACCCTGGGTTGATCCAACTCCTGTTTGGCTTTGGCTATAGCATCACGTAAAGGCTGGACCTTCATCAACATCCCTGGGCCACCGCCATAGGGCCGATCATCTACTTTACGATGTTTGTCTTGCGTAAAGTCCCTTGGGTTATAACTATTTATTGAAATGCAGCTATTCCGAACAGCACGACCTGTGACGCCATATTCAGTGACTGCCTGTAACATGCTAGGAAACAGAGTGACGATGCCAAACTTCACTTAGAACTCTGAATCCCAGTTAACTAGAATAACACCTGCCGTGATATCAGTACTTATAACAACTTGGCCAGGCAACCAAGGTATAAGACGCTGTTTGCAATCAATACTGTCAGCTTGTCCCTGAACCACCAGAACATCGTTGGCTCCAGTAGTCATCAAGTAATCAACGTCACCAAGCTGTATACCCGATGTGGTTTTAACCGCTAAACCAATTAGTTGCTGCCAATAATAGTCATCAGGACCAAGTATTGGCAACTGAGATTGGTCAACTGCAATATCAGCGCCACAGTACTGTCGCGCTTTATTACGATCATAGCAACCAACTAATTTTGCAATCAATATCTTGCTATGCTTAGCATGACGCTTTCCTTGCTGCAACTCAACGGTATGCCAGTGATCAGCGAGACGCACCTGCCAGGGCGTGTAGTTGAAGATATTGTCTATAGGCTCTGTACTGGAATGTACTTTAACCCAGCCTTGTACACCATATACTGAGGTGATACGCCCCAATAACACACGTGTATCCACTAAACCGACAATCCTCAATTATCTTTCAGTCCGGCCTTGACAGAACCTGATTATTGAACAGGCTTACGCGCTTGCTTAATTAGTTTTGCCACGGTGGCACTGGGCTTAGCCCCCCGCCCCAACCAATGATCGGCACGTAATAAATTAATTCGGGTAGCTTCTTGTTGACCACGTGCCGCGGGGTTAAAGAAACCAATACGCTCAATAAAACGACCATCACGTGGGTTACGTTGATCAGCAACTGTTAAATGATAAAATGGACGCTTCTTTGAGCCCCCACGGGCTAAACGAATGGTTACCATGCATTATCCCTTTCATGTCAAGCGGGCTTTGCAATGACCCACAGTTATTCAATAGAGCCCACATATAGCCACCTATATCGATCTTGATAGACAGCCACTTATGCGGACACGGCATTTTAAATCAGGGCAAGTATTCTACAGAAAATGCCCGCTAAAGAAAAGCATTCATTCTAGCTCCATGGAGGAATTCCTGAGCCACTCATATCTGATGGCAACTTACCCTGCAATCCACGCATCATTTTCTGCATACCACCTTTGGCAGATACTTTTTTCATCATTTTCTGCATCTGTTTATGTTGTTTAAGAAGTCGGTTGACATTCTGAATTTGGGTTCCCGAACCAGCAGCAATCCGCCGTTTACGAGAACCGTTCAAAGTATCAGGAAGGGCCCTTTCACGGGGAGTCATGGAATTGATAATGGACTCCATCTGCCCAAGGTGTTGTTCAGCTTCGGCATTTTGCGCAACCTTAGCCATAGCAGATGCTCCTGGCAACTTCTGCATCAATCCAGCCATACCACCCATATTTTTCATCTGCTGCAACTGATCACGGAAGTCGGCCAAATCAAAACCTTTGCCACGTTTCAGCTTGTTTGCTAACTCTCCTGCCTTGGACTTGTCAACTTTACGTTCGACTTCTTCGATCAAGGAGAGTACATCGCCCATACCGAGAATTCGTGATGCCACCCGGTCTGGGTAGAATGGTTCCAGGTCTTCCACCTTTTCACCAACACCCATAAATTTGATGGGTTTACCAGTAATATGACGTACTGACAAGGCACCACCACCACGGGCATCACCGTCCGTTTTACTCAGGATCACTCCGGTCAAATCTAAGGCTGCATTAAATGCCTGGGCAGTATTTGCAGCGTCCTGGCCAGTCATTGCGTCTACTACAAACAAGGTTTCTACAGGGTCTAATGTCGCATGCAGAGCTTGCGCCTCAGACATCATGTCATGGTCGATATGCAAACGACCAGCGGTATCGACAACTAGTACATCTATATGTTGTTGACGAGCATAGGTCAGAGCATGACAAGCAATTGTTACAGGCAGCTGGTCACTGCTGCTTGGGAAGAAGCTAACCCCAATATCTGTTGCTAAAGTTTCCAGTTGCTTGATTGCTGCCGGACGATAAATGTCCACGCTGACCAGCAGTACAGACTTTTTCTGTTGCAACAGAAAATAAGCCAGCTTTGCTGCCACAGTGGTTTTACCAGCACCCTGTAAGCCTGCCAGTAATATCACAGCTGGTGGCTGACTAGCCAAGTTGAGCTCTGCGTTGGCAGCCCCCATAATAGCTATCAATTCCTGCTGAACAATTTTGATAAATTGCTGTCCCGGACTAAGACTGCGGCTAACCTCAGTACCAATTGCCCGTTGTCGAACCTGGTTAATAAATGTTTTAACCACTGGCAAAGCAACATCAGCTTCCAGCAGAGCTATACGTACTTTGCGTAAAGTAGTATTTATATTTTCCTCGGTTAATCTAGCTTGACCACGAATACTTCGTAGCGTTTCACCAAGGCGTTTAGTCAAATTATCAAACATTAACATACCTACCTAAGAAAAAGCTGCAATGTTGTCAAGATTGAATCTTATCAAGCTATCTATCATTGCAAAACCAATATTTAGCCAGCAATTTTTACTCACAGCATCCGGCGAATCCAACTTATTTCAGAACACTTGGACAGAGTTCCATTATTGTTCTAACAAGTAGCTGATACAGCTAGCTAACAATATCACCTCTAGCCTGTATATCAGCATGATACGATGAACGTACTAATGGCCCGCTAGCGACACTCTGGAAGCCAAGCTTACGTGCTATATCGCCCAACTCGTCAAATTCAGCTGGAGGCATAAATCGCTCAACAGCCAGATGGCTGGAACTAGGCTGTAAGTATTGTCCCAGAGTCAGCATATCAACATCGTGTGCCCGCAAATCTCTAAGTACTTGAATAATTTCCTCATTGCTTTCGCCCAACCCGACCATCAGGCCTGATTTGGTTAATACTTGGGGGCAGCACTGTTTGTATCGCTGCAGCAACTTCAATGACCAGAGATAATCAGACCCAGGACGAATCTTTTTGTACAATCGAGGTACTGACTCAAGGTTGTGATTAAATACATGCGGTGGATGTTGTTTCAGTATATCAAGAGCAATATCCATGCGCCCACGAAAGTCCGGCACCAGTATTTCAATCTTAGTGGTTGGTGCAAGTTGATTGATAGCCTTGATACAAGCGACATAGTGTTGCGCCCCACCATCACGCAGGTCATCCCGATCAACGGAAGTAATCACCACATACCTTAGTGCCATCTCAGTTACAGCAGTAGCCAGTTCAATAGGCTCACCACTATCAAGAGCATGGGGACGACCATGAGCTACATCACAGAATGGACAGCGGC
>Ga0233444_10004142_pt1 | contig 13999 bp, 10 predicted proteins | sample SI_124_October20_6_FD_182792 | JGI IMG/M metagenome (GOLD analysis project Ga0233444, IMG submission 182792) | Seawater microbial communities from Saanich Inlet, British Columbia, Canada - SI_124_October2016_10_MG | ecosystem: Environmental > Aquatic > Marine > Inlet | place: Canada: British...
CAGAAGAGGAATATACATCCTTTGATTTCAATCTCCTTGAAACACTTGGATACTCAAGAAATGAAATAGCTCAAGCGAATCTAGATATTTGTGGAACACAAAAAATCGAGGGTGCCCCTTATCTCAAAGAAGAACATCTTGATGTTTTTGACTGTGCTAACAAATGTGGAAAAGATGGAGAGCGTTTCATTCATTATATGGGCCATGTGAGAATGATGGCAGCAGCTCAACCTTTCATCTCTGGTGCAATATCTAAAACTGTAAATATGCCTAATGAAGCAACAATTGAAGATATTGAAGATTGTTACTTCGAGGCAGCAAAGATTGGTGTAAAAGCTATCGCTATTTATAGAGATGGCTCTAAAGCATCTCAACCACTTTCTTCTTCTTCAGATGATGGTGATTCGGAAGAATCAGATCCTGAAGTAACAAAAATTCTTGAAGAAGAAGCCATGTTAATTCAAGGTAACTTTGCTCCAGGAACTAGTCCTTCAAGAGCATATGCAGGGGTAAATAGACCGAGATTCCTTCTTCCTGAGAGAAGAGAAGGTTGGACACAAGAAGCAAGAATTGCTGGCCACAAGGTGTACCTACGAACCGGTGAATATCCTGATGGAACCCTAGGTGAAGTCTTTATTGATATTGCTAAAGAGGGAGCAACTCTCAAAGGTGTGCTTGGTTGTTTTGCCATTGCTGTCTCTAAAGGACTCCAGTATGGAGTGCCTTTAGAAGAGTTTGTGGATACATTTACTTTCCAGACGTTTGAACCTAGGGGTATGGTTGAAGGACATGAAAATATCAAGATGAGTAACTCTATTATTGATTATGTATTTCGAGCACTTGGTTTAGAGTACTTAGATAGAACAGATATTGTTCAAGTTCCACCAAAAGACAAGGTTGTTCAAGAAACTGAGCCTGTAGAAATGGTGGAAAAAAAAACTAAACCTGTAACTAAAACAGAGACTGCACCTGTAACTAAAACAGAGACTGCACCTGTAGCTAAAACAGAGACTGCACCTGTTGAGCAAGCAGAAAATTCAGTTGCAACAGTTCAAGAAGTTCTTGGTGACATGATGGGTGATGCCCCAGCATGTAATGAGTGTGGACACATTACGATTAGAAATGGGTCGTGTTACAAATGTCTAAACTGTGGAAATTCACTTGGTTGTAGCTGAATAAAACTATAATTGTAGAATTAGAATCAGGAATTTAGCAAAAAATGGATAATTTTGATGTGGTCATCATTGGTGCGGGGCCCGCTGGGTTAACAGCTGGTTATGAACTTTCTAAATCAAACAAGAAAGTGTTGGTTTTAGAAAAAAAAGATCAGGTAGGCGGTCTAGCGGAAACAAAAGTTTATGGAGATTATCGCTATGATATAGGACCACATCGTTTTTTTACAAAAAATGAAGAAGTTTATGAACTTTTTCTAATGATGCTAGGAGATGATGCAGTAAAAGTTGATAGAAAAACCCGTATTCTATTTAAGAATAGCTATTTCGACTATCCACTATCACCATTAAATGCATTATTTGGCTTAGGTATATTTGAATCAATACAAATCGGATTTTCTTATGTTTATGCAAGAATTAAGAGCTATTTAAAACTTTCAAAAATCGAAAATTTTGAAGATTGGGTAATAGATAAATTTGGGAGAAAACTATATCAGAATTTTTTCAAGAATTATACTGAAAAAGTTTGGGGCATAGATTGTAAAGATATTGGTAAAGATTGGGCTGCGCAGAGAATTAAAGGATTGAGTTTGACTTCAGCATTATTTTTTGCATTATTTCCAAATAGTAAGAGAAAGCCAAAAACCCTCATTGATGTTTTTTATTATCCAAGACTAGGCGCAGGTATGCTTTGGGAAAAATTTGAAAATAACCTAAATGCAAATGGTGTAGAAGTTAAAAAAAATAGTTATGTTACTGGTGTAGTACAAAAAAATGGTAAACAAATTCTGAAATATACTGATAATGGTACTGAAAAAGTAGTTTCAGCAGAGCATGTAATTTTTAGTAATCCTTTATTAGATTTTATTAAATTTTATGGAGAAAATGTCCCAGAAGAAGTCGTTGTGTCAGCTGGCAATCTAGAGTATAGAAATCATATAAGCGTACATTTAACAGTAGATAAAAAGCTTTTTGATGACAATTGGATATACATACATTCCCCAGACCTTAAAATGGCAAGAATTGCTGATTTCACTAATTTTTCAAAAGACATGAGTAAAGAAAACGAATATCCACTAACTCTAGAGTATTTTTGCTTTGAAGAAGATACTATTTGGAGCCAAGAAAACTCAGAAATAATAGCTTTTGCGTTGGATGAGCTAAAAAAAATATTCGACCAAGATTTTAATATAATTCACGATGAAGTAACTAGAAATGCAAAGGCATACCCTGTAATCAAAACTGGATATGAAAAAGACATAAATATAATCAAGAACTGGCTTAAAACAAAAGAAAACTTAACTGCGATTGGAAGATCAGGAATGTTCAAATACAACAATCAAGACCATGCTATGGCGACTGGTTTGTATGCAGTTCGAACTCTACTTGGAGAAGGTAACTTTGATCCCTGGTCAGTAAATGTTGACGGAGAGTATCATGAAGAAATATCTAATAATTATTAATTTTTACTTTAACTTAAATATATAATAAACGTACTTAGGGCGCTTAGCTCAGTCTGGCAGAGCGCTTCCCTTACAAGGAAGAAGTCACAGGTTCAAATCCTGTAGCGCCCACAAGGGTTTTTCGGGAATTAGCCCTAGAAAATACCATTCGCACCCACATTTAGTGTGATTTCGTACTGAATCGTAATAACAAATCTATCTTTGCTCTCTGTATTTGGTGGAACAAGCGGAACAAGTGGAACATTGATAACAAATACCATTACTTCGTGTCCACTATATCCACTACATAGATACTTACGCGGAAGAAGTCAGTTAGTTAGAGATAATGATTTAGAAAGAATAGTTTAGGAAGATTTAAACTTAGTAATTCCATCACTTGCCCAGTTATCTAATGTATTAACTTTCTTTTAAAAGAAAAATTAGCCTTTCACCAATTAGTGTTGTGCCATCGTAAGATAAATGATCGTCATCCCAGTAGAAAATTTTATTATCATACGAAGCTGTACACATATTTTTTATAAAAGAATTACAAAAGATCTTGTCAGTTTCTATTTTTCTAATATTGGGATAAGTAATATTCTGTAAATACTCGTTAATTTTTGATGAATATTGATCCCAATATTTTTTGTTGTAACTCAAGTTTTCTCCAACATCTTTAAACTCGTATAGGTAATATTCGAGAGGGTAAAAACCAAGTTCTGGTATTGGCAAGAGCACCAATCCTATTTTTGCATTTTTAGAAATATACTCAATAGATTTTGATATGTCTTCGATTAAAAATGGATTTGCTTTAATGTCGTCTTTTATACTTCCATAATCAGTCTTGAAATCGTATCCATTTAAATATCTGGGGAACCTACCTCCATAAACTACTGTTGAATTTGGATTTATTAATGAAAAAATATCATTTTCTTTTTCTTTTGTTGCACATGAACCACGCTCACTTTTTCCCTCCGTTAAGAAAAAAGGACACCCCTGTTCAATAAAAAGTATTAAATTATATTCTTCAAAATCTAGATTATTATATAGAAATTTAGATAAAGTTGTTAAGTGTGAATCTCCAATGACAATAACACTAGGTAAATTTTGGTTACCGATTTGGCAATAATTTTGTGTACTTTTAGAACATAATTCTTTATTCACACCACCCCTCTGATCTTCAGAGTAGTATTTCCCTATTTGTGAATAGACTGCTTCATACTGTCCTGTAACTCCATCACTGTTATTTATAAAAATTGAGAATAAAATAACAGGAAGCACGAATAGAAAGTAACTTATTTTAATCCTATAATTTTTGATAAATCTCAATTCAACATAGTTATAATTCAGATGACTTAAAAGCAATAAGAGTAAAAATAGAACAGAAAAAGAAAGATAACCTTCTTCTATCTGCTGTTTTTTAAAAATCACCCTTGAAAAAGCAAAAATCGGCTGGTGTAATAAATAAATAGAGTATGAATAAATTCCAATTTTTTGAATTTTAGAAAAAATAAAATTGTCGATATTAAAGTTTTTAACAGGGGACAAAAGAACTAAGGAAGCACCAAAATTAACTATAAATTTCGGCTCAAAATAATTAACAAAACTATCATCGAATGCAAATAGTGATATTGAGATTAAAAGATATCCTATTATTGCTAAATTTGGTAACTTTACATTTTTAGAAATTATCATAACTAAGCAACCAAGTAGTAATTCCCAAACCCTGTATTGAATAAGATAAAATTTTACAATACTTCCAGTGATTGAATTAAGAAGTATTGAGGAAAAAAAGATTATTGAAATATATAAAAAAATATCTTTTTTTCTAAATTTATAGATAGCAAATAATACTCCCGGAAACAGGATGTAAAATTGTTCCTCAACCGACAAACTCCAAGTATGTAAAAGAGGAAAGAATTTAGATGGTTCTGAATTATAAAAATCTAAAGTACTGAAATAATAATTTGAGTAAAAAAATAATGAAGAGAGTAGAGACTTTCCATACTCTAATAATGCTAAAGGTGATAGGATAAAATAGGCTAAAGGCACACTCATCAAAAGTGTAGATATCAATGCAGGTAGAATTCTGCGAACTCTTCTTAAATAGAATTTCTTAAAAGAAAACTCCTTATTGTTAAGTTCAGAAATAATGATATTTGATATTAAGTATCCTGATATTACAAAGAAAATATCCACACCAAGCCAACCACCCTTAAACAAACTAATCTCAGCGTGGTAAAAAACGACAGATAATACAGCAACAGCTCTTAAAATATTGATATCTTGCCGGTATGAAATTCTTTGAATCTGTGACGCGTCTGTTAGCTTTAAAAGCTTAACAAATATTTTTTTGAGCATTACAAAAGCCATGATATAAGTGTTGAATAATTAATTACTAACTTTTAAAAGTACAATTCATTCATGGGCGCTATAGGAATTAGTACCCTCTTACTTCTAGCGATTTTATAAGTACCCCTACCCAATATGTTCTCTTTAAAGATTGATATCTTACAATATATATAGGGGGGTTCATATTGACATATGCTTTACTTCTCAGCCAAAAGTTGCCTCACATTTATTGAGGGGTAACGTATTAATATACGCCACCCTCATATTGATATATGCATTGTTGTACAGGTTTACCAGAAATTCTCTGAGGGGTTACTTTTAATATATAGACCCCACCCACATTAACATCGGTAGGTCAAAGAATATATCGCACCCACATTACACCCACATTCTGTTTATTAATGTAGATACCCCTAGATACATTTAGATATGAAATAAACACCAGTAAGTACACATCCCCTATACTTTTTTATATGCAGGGATATACCCATATATATGACGCCTCTTTCCTTACAAGGAAGAAGTCACAGGTTCAAATCCTGTAGCGCCCACAAGGGTTTTTGAGTAACTTTAGTCTAAAAGAAATAAAACTTTTCCACTTAAGGCCGATACACCGTAATAAGCTTAATTATCATCATCCAAATAAAGTATTTTACTTTTGTGAGACTCTATACATCTATCATTTTTGAATGAATCACAGAAAATTTTATTGGATTCTAGTGTTTCAATATTGTTGTAATTATAGATACTCCTAGAATAAGGTTGTGATTTCTAATAAAGTATACATTTATTTTCTAATATTTATAGCATGTGGGGTTCCACAAGAATCAGAAGATGTAGAGAGAGACTTTGGAGATCAAAATATAACAATTAATGCTATTTTCCTAACCACAGATTCAAATATTAATAATACTTTTGAGTTGTCAATCAGTGCACCTGTAGATAACAATATCATATTTAAGGACAATAACCAGTCGGTAAATCTTAATACTTTAGCTTATGGACAGACTGATATTCTTATTTTTAAAATTGACAATTGGTTTGAGCAGGAAATATGCTACTCGCCTACATATAGAGATTTTGATTTAACCGGTGAACGTAGTGGTGTTATTTATTTTACTTACAATCACCAACACAATACAGTTTATATTTATGGTGACTCAATTTTAGATTTACATATCAGTATCAATGAAAAAACAAGTGACTTCTGGAGAAGAAATGACGAGTCGTTTTCTGCTAATTGCCAATAAATTTTATGCCTTTTTTTCTAAGAATGGAAACAAAATAGTACGTAAAGCCTATTATCGAAAAGAAAGTAATGTGGTTTAGATTTAAATCGATTTGTGAATAGGGTTCTAAATAATTAATTGATAAGAAATACAGAATTAGTGATGTATAGCCGGCATTTTTTTTGTATTCATAATTAGAAACCATTAATATGTAAGCAAGTGTAAGTAAATAGCCTAGACTATAGTTAATAAATCTATAATTTGGATACCAACCTTGTAGAGACCAAAATAAATAAATCCCCGAACTTAAGTAAAACAAAATTTTTATTTTGCCAAATTTACCAGATTTATAGAAGGCATTATAAGCAAACAACAATGACGTAAATATAACTAAAATCATAAAATAACTTAAAAAGTTTAACGTTATTGAGATATTGCATTTAAAGAACGTTGCAAAAGTCTGGCAAAATTCTTGCTCATTAATTGTATCTTTTCCTGATATACGATTGTATATCCAGTAAAACTGTTGATAATTATTTTTATTCCAATCAAATGAATCCACCGAAAAAGATATGAAAAGGGTTTCATAAAAAAGGTAAGGTGAAATTAAATAAAAAAGTTTCTTAATTGAATTAATCAGTTTTTCAATAGGAAATAATTCATAAAAAAATATCAAAAGTCCATAAATTAAAAAAGATCTGTGAGCTAAAGTAAGTATCCCAAATATTAAATATATATATTTATTCTTAATTCCTGCCTGGGTATTATTAGTCATTACGTAAAGAGTCATCAAAAGAGCGGCTATTGTTAAATTTTCGTGAGATGGAAATAATATATTCCAACGTATATTTGGGAATAATAATAAAACTGAAATTGGCAAATAGTGAGTGAAATTTTTTAAATCTAGCTTCAATATTAGAAATAATAATTTTGAAATAACAAACAATAAATTGAGCTGAATAAAAATATAAGAAATTCTGATTATCTCATATTCAGTAAAAAACGAATTGGCTATAAAGCTTATACAAGTATTGACTAGTGCAATAAGACCTATCCATAGGGGTCTTTTTTGATATGGGTTTTGATCAGAAAGAAAATAATCTAAATTTGTGGAAGCTTTGAAATAAGGGCCTTCGTCGCAGTGAATGGGTAATTTGATATCTCCAAGGATTGGTAGGTTAAAATCATTTTTAACTTCTACACACCAGAAATTATTAAAGGTGTTGTCTATTAAATAAAATTCAAATAAATATATAAATATTGAAAATAATATAATAAAAAAATACAAATAGGTACTTCCTGAGTACAAAAGTTTATTTATGTAATTCATTGAAAAAAAACATTTAAAAAGTAACAACACTTCATAGTAAGATATCCTAAATGAATAAAAATATTACCGCTATTGTACCAGTTTTAAATGAAGAAAAAAATATTGAAAAAGTTCTGTTAGATTTGAATAAATTCTGTAAAAATATAATAGTAATAAATGATGGCTCAACTGATAATACATCTGAAATATTAGAAAAAATTAGTCTTAGTATTCCTAAAAAATTATTAATTATCACAAATAAAAAAAATCAAGGAATTGGATATTCAATGAAGGTTGGGTTAGCTAAAGCCTTAGAATTTAGTAATTCTATTGTCATTAAGATTGACGGAGATGGTCAACATGAGCCACGAGATATAATTAAGTTTATTGATAAAATTATCCTAGAAAACTATGATTTTGTTAAAGGTAATAGATTCTTAATAAAAGAAGATTTAGAAAATATGCCAATCACTAAATTAGTTGGAAACTTAATTGTCACCAACTTGCAAAAAATAATATCTGGTCATTACAATATATCTGACCCAAATAATGGTTTTTTAGCAATGAAAAAAAGTATTCTAGAACGTATTGATTTAGAATCTTTACAGAATAATTACTTCTTTGAGAACTCATTACTTCTTAATGTAACTTCTCATCACTTTTCAGTAGGAGAAGTTGGGATCAAAACTATCTACAACGATGAAAAATCTAGTATTCCGCTGGTAGCAGCTTCTATAAAGTTATTACCAACTTTTTTAAAACTGTTATTTATTAAAAATAGGATTGGTACAAGGTATTATCTCTCTGCAAATTCAGTAATTTTCTTTATAATTTGTTCCCTATTATTTATAAATCTCTTTATTAACTCTTTAGCAATTTGGATATTTATAATTTTTTTATTAGCGTTATATGTAGGAATTGATATATTGAATTTCTTTTCCGATAAAAACTAACCATTAAATGGAATTTAATCAATTATTTAGCACCGCTAAGGTAAAAAAAGAATATTTAATAATTACACTTCCCATTCCTTTTGTTTTAAATTTTCTATACAACTATATACAAAATGATTTTTCAGTCCCCCACTTAAAATTAACTAACATTTTATATGCATTTTTTGCCTTCTGCTTTTTGTGTAGTATCGGCCAATTAATCTCTCATAGCTTAGGGCTGAATTCAATATCTTTTTCGATAGTAATATATTTGATTAGTTTCTTTGCAATTGATTATACGTATTTAATTTTTCAATATGATGAGACTTCCTTCTCATTAATGTTTTATGTCACAAATATATTATGGCTATTGTTGCTTAGTCGTTTTTTTAAAAAAAAGTATTTGATTTATTGCTTTAATATTTTATTTACTTTTATAATATTAAAAGTTTTAAATTCTACAATAGGTGAAAAACTTTTTACCCCCATTGAAACCAGAGGAGATGTGGAGTATTTTTGGTTTCCAATGACTAAAATATTATATGATAATAATCTAAAGTATGCTCTGATTAACAATATTGAGCCAGGATATGGTTTAATGATAAATCATGTTCATGCTGTTCTATTTAAATTGACAATATCAGATCCAACCTTCGAATTTGTATCAGCAGTTCCTAATATTTTTTTGTTTGTATCAATACTTTTTATTTTGGAAACACGTTTTTCATATCTAATTAAAACTGTATGTTCAATAATGCTTTTAACTATAGTGGTGAACAGCTACTGGCTTAGTTATCTCTTAATTAACTCTCTTATGGGGGAGGGTGTAATTAGCCTTTTTTTTCCTATAATTATTTACAATCTTCTAAAACATAAGATTTCAAAATATAGCTACATTGATATCCTAGTTTTCATTATCATTGGTTTCTTTTATCTTTCTAAGCCTTTTGCTTCTTTTATCTTTTTGCTCATTATTGTAATTTTCTCATATAGGCATAAAAATATGCGCTTATTAATTTTAGGATTTTTGGGTTTCTTGATTAACTATCTAATTTATAAATTTGTAATAACTAACTCCTACTCTAATAATTATTTCAATAAGACTGAACTTATGGATTTTGATATTTTAAATTTTAGAAATATTATTGATATATTTTTAAACTTGATACAACTTGATCGTGTGATGTCATTATTCCTCTTTATATTGCTGACACTGATCTTCATAAATTACTTATTTAAGAATTATATTGATGATTCAATTTATATTTTTTTCATTATATTTATAAATATTCTTTTAGTTGCTCTATTGTATGTTTCTTTTTGGCAAGATCGGGAACTTGAGTCAGCATATAGGTATATATTTTCAATTTTTAACATGTATATTCTTGGCTTAGGGTTTGAGTTAAAAAAATTAAACAGTTAATTTTTTAGAATTTTTATTAAATGGAACTGTTGCAGATATAAAGACAAGATACATTATTAGTGATGAAAAATACAATATAGAATCACTCTTTATTATATTTATTGTTATAAACAGCCCTATTAAAAATAAATCATAATTAGATTTTCTCAGTCTATTTAAATTAAATGTAATTAAAGAGATGACCAAAAATCCACCTATTAGACCAAAAAATAAGATTACTAATAATAAGGATGAGTGCGGCAAAAGAAATCCTAAAGGAGTACCCGTTGAGACTCTAATGCTTGAAATATCAATATCACTGTAGAGGTTACTTAAACTATACGGCCCTGTTCCTAAGAATAATTCTTCAAAATTAGGGTTAAAGCGACCAAAAAATATCCCCCAAAGTTCCGATCTATTGATATAAAATGCCACTGTACCAAATATTGATAGGAAGAATTGAACAAGAAAGTTTTTTTCGCTATCGAGATTTCCTAAGTAATTAATAGCTGAAGATCTGTCGTAATCAAAACCATAGCTTAAACCCATATCAATCATCTTTTTAGATGTAAACTCATAAGAGAAAAGTAAATTTTCGATTCTGATAAAGTAGATTAAAAATGAGAGCAATGACACTGTTCCTATTAATTTATAAATATTATTTAATTTTCCTTCTTTACTGAGTTTTAAAAATATACATAAAGTTAAAGTTATCAAGGCAGCTTTGTTATTAGAGGCGTATAATCCTATACCTGAAATAATTAATGCAGGAAGTAAAAATAAACTTTTATTTTTACTTTCATTTCTGTATAAGTAATAAATTAATAAAGTTAAACCAAAGTACTCACCAATTGACTCAGAACTTGGTGAAAATCCTCTCCATGCATCGCTTTCTCCCCAGTAGTTAACTGAAAATATATCCTGATTATCAGTACCATACTTTGTTTGTCCAAAGTAATAATAATTCATAAAATTAATGTACGGCATGCTGGAGCCTAAATACCCAAGTAAGATTATAAAAATCCCAGACGTAAGGAAATTCTGTTTAAGTAGTTTTTTATCAATAAAATTGAATCTTTCTCTAGAGTAAAAATATATACCAATTATCGTAAAAACCATAAGGTAGCTCCAAACATAAACAGATAAGAAATTGTAAGAAGATAGTGACAACCCCCTAATTTTATCTGTTTTCACAGAAAAATTTTCACCAACAGCTTGGTACGCCCAAAATAATATTAATAAATTCACACCGGTAAAATATTTTCGAAGTGATTTATTTTTTATGATTCTTTCTGTAGCTATTGCAGCAAAAGATACTGTCCAAAAATAGATATTCATACCACTAAAAAGTCCTATCAATATAAAAGCAAATGGTAGATAGTAAATAATATTTTTAGACCGTGTATTAAACACATATGATGAATAGAAACTTATACATAGAAAATATATAAAAAGATAAAGATACGACTTATTTAACGATAAGTCCATAAGAAAAAACTGTTTACTGTAATATCTTTGTTCGGAATAAATCAAAACACAGATTATTAAACATACAAAAACAAGAGAGGATAGCCTACTTAAGCTAAATATATAATCGGAGTCTTTCTTTATGAAAGAAATTGCAATCAACCAAAATATAGACTGAAGAAATAAGTTAACTATGGTACTTGTTCCAATAGAGATATAAAAGACATGGCCAATTTGATCAATACCTGTTATTTGTCCAAAGCAATTTATAGAAGAATAATTGTTAAATCTTATTTTGTAATGATCTTGATATATTACATTCGGATTATGTAAGAGAAATTCGTTTAACGAAATACTACAAGTATTAATCTCATAAAATTTTAAATCTGATGTAATTTTTTCTGGAACAACATTATCTGAATAATCTGAGAGTGAAAAGGGGATTATAATCAACATCAAAAGAACCAATATCTTGAGAAATGTCTCTTTATTGTATAGAGGGTGAGTCATGATGTTCTTCGTTTCATTTTTCTAATAATAAAAACTCCAAAGATTATCGAAGTTATTGATATATACATAAAAATATCAAAAAAGTCATCTTCGTTTCGCTGGATTGGTAAAAAATCCCAGCCACCCTTAACATAATGTTGACACTCCAGAAATGAGTTTACAAATACTGTATTTTCTTGACTATCAAAGAGTTGAACCGCTGAATATTCCGGATCATTGCTAAATATAAAATTTGGATTGCTTAAAATTTCAGTGTCTGTGAACCCAGGTGGGTATGCGCCACAAATTTTTGAAACGATGTTATTGTCACTCATCTTAATATTTACTTTCCTTGCTATAAAATTTTGGATATCTGCTTTGGATGTATTTAGAATTTAAAATAATAATTGTAAGAGAAATGAGCAAGCTCAAGTATGGTATCCTTTTAGCCTGTACTTCTAAATTTATGAAATTAAATTGTTGGATAGGTATAAACCTAATATCAGATAATTTTTTTTCATTACATATAGTTTCAGAAGTAATATTAAAAAAGTTTTTTAAAATTGGTGTATTGAGTTCACAGATTGGTAGTAAAGAGTTTTTGTAAACTAAGTCCTCCATTGTCTCTTGGCTGTAATCAAATGGAAATCCTACAATAAATATAAATAATAGTAAAAGTAATAGTAAAATGATTTTCTTTCCAAACTCAGTGATTGAAAGAATCTCGCTAAATAAAAAAATAAATCCAATTATTATAAAAAATGAGTAATAGTACGTCTTAACACTATCAGCTACCAATGGGTCGAAATTATTTGTACCAAAAATGCCTAATGCGGAAACTGAAACCGTGACTAAGCCAATAAATGGAGAAAACATTAATACTCTAGATTTTTTCCTGATTATGCCAATAGGAATAAGAAGTAAATAGAAAATTCCAGAAATAATAAAAGCAAATCTCATTCTAGTTTCATCAATATAATTTGGGTCATCCCACCTAGTGTCAAAATCACCAGTTAGAGTAAAAGTTTTCTCAGTTTTATCAAAACGAATCTTCACTGGTATTTCAGAATTTGGAACTTTGTTAATACTGAAAAATTGTTTTCTTTCAGTATTAAGTTCAGTATATTCGGAGTTCCAGTAAATCAAGAAAAAGTCAGAAAATGTATCGAATAGTGTGATTGCTATAAATGATTCTGAGTGAAAATATCTGTTTGGATTATTGATTAGGTCTTGTGTTTGTATTGTCTTAAAAAAATCCAGGTTTGCTTGGTTGTTGTAGTTTTCAGCATGTTCTGTCTCATGCAAATAACTCCCATTTAAATTATTACTTTCAAACATGACAGAAAGGGCTAATAATACTAATAGTAATAAGTACTTTATATTTGATTTTTTAATTAGATTTTTATGATTAAGTACAATTTCAAAAGCTAAAAATACTACAACCATAAAAGATATTGAGATCTTGGTGTTAAGAAGTATTACTAAAATTAAGATTGACAAAAAAAGATTATGTTTTTTATTATCAGCAGAAAACTTAGTAAGATAATATAGCACCCAACCCAGGAAAGTAAAAGCAAGTATTTCAGGCTTCATAGTCATTCTCAATTCTAAAGTGGGTGGCATGAAGCATACTATTGACATTATTAGGTACGTATTAACTAACTTAAAATTTCTTATTGTTAATAATTTAATATACCCAAAACAACCATATAAAAAAAATAATCCATTAGCCAAAAAGACTGCGATGTTAATAATTTCATTAAAAGAGTAGAGTTCATAGATACTTTTAGTCGCTACAGAGAATAGATATACTGTAAAAAAGTATAGATTTCCTTGTTCCAGACCAGTTTGATCAATATTTCCAGCATAAAAATCAAAGTAATTTATATATTTTTCAAAATCTGGTGAAAGAGTAATGTCATGTGCCAAATAAAGTATGAAAGAAGAGCTATAAATAGCTATAAAAAATACTATTTTTGCAATGATTTCATAAGGTTTAATTATTTGCTTATATAAAATGTTTTTCATAATTAAGTTTTGTTAACAATAATGGTATAAGAATAGAGCTAAATCAAAGTAAGTTAGACAATATGTTGCGATAAATCTTAAAAATTAATCTATAAATTTTGGATATATTCAGCAAATATATCATCTATAAAATTGTGCATTTCTTCGTTAATACCAGGATAAACTCCAATCCAAAAG
>Ga0233444_10004143_pt1 | contig 13995 bp, 14 predicted proteins | sample SI_124_October20_6_FD_182792 | JGI IMG/M metagenome (GOLD analysis project Ga0233444, IMG submission 182792) | Seawater microbial communities from Saanich Inlet, British Columbia, Canada - SI_124_October2016_10_MG | ecosystem: Environmental > Aquatic > Marine > Inlet | place: Canada: British...
TAGATTTAATTTCTACTTTCATAATTTCTTGGTGGGCAAGAAGAGACTCGAAATCTTAAGCCTTGCGGCACTGGTTCCTAAGACCAGCGCGTATACCAATTCCGCCACTTGCCCAATTAATTGTGGTTGTTTTATATATCAATTTAATTTTTTGTTAAACGATAAAGTCTCGAATAAATAAGAAGATAAATTACTATCAAGGAAAAAAACCAATACCTGCTGGTCACTGGGTCTTTCGCAAAAACTAATGCTGGTAGAACAAGTGAAAGATAAACTAAATTAATAATAATTGAGCTTAAGTAATTACCTTTATCTTTTCCGAAAATTGATGATATTTTTTTGAAAATCAGCATATGTAAGTGCTCATTATCCGGATGAACTGGAGACTTATTTTGAATAACTTTTCTCAAAAATGAAAAAAATACTTCAAAGAAAAGATAAAATAGTAGAATACAGAAAAAAAATGAAGAATAATTTGGATTTAAATTATTAGTAGTTATTGTATTTAGTGCAACCAATGAGCCCATTAAATATGAACCACTATCGCCTAGAAAAATTTTAGCATTTGGAAAATTGAATAATAGAAAAGAGAACAAAATAATTATTTGAGCTATAATAAATACTGCAATTTCATTATTTCCATTTTTAAGATTAATGTAAACTAAAATTGTATTAATTATAATCAAATTAATTGTCAATAAGCCATTAAAACCATCAATTAAATTAGAGCCATTAATTATAAACAAAAAACACAGTAATACAAAAATAGATGAAAAAATATTATTTTGTAAAAAAGTTATTAAGAACGGTATGTCTATATTAAGAATTTTTATAGGAATAAAATATATAAAAGAGATTAAAAGTAAAATCATTAACATTAATCTTTTTGATGGGCTTACTTTAATTTTAATATCATCTAGAAAACCAACTAAGAACATAAAGTTAACCACATAAATATATTCATATAAAATTTTTGAATAAATTAAGTAATGGATAATAAAAAAAATATTTAAAGATATAATTCCTGCGATTCCTCCACTTCTTGATATTGCGGACAAGTGAAATGCTTGTGGCTTTAAAAAATCTTGATCTAACAAAATGCCATTTTTTATTTTGTAAGAATATTTGCTAACTAACAAAAATATAAAAAAGGTTATTAGCATAAAGATGGATAAAAAACTCGACTCTATAGACTCTGATTGCATTAATTCTTTCTAACTTTATTATTTTTTTTAAATATATAAATTCCAATAAGTATTATAAACAATGAAAATATAACCCGCCAGGTTATAGCTTCATCCATCAAAAAATACCCAAAAATTATACCAAAAATTGGTATTAAATAAGCTACTTGAGTTTGAAATACTAATCCATTTACTGTTAAAATTCTAAAGCGAATTAACCAAGCTAAACCTGTTGCTATAACACCTAAGTATAAAAGTGAAATCGTTGATTGAATTGTTGGATTAGAATTCCACGGTGTCTCTAGCATTAAAGAAAATGGTAATAAAAAAATTACTGACCATAAAGTAGTTGAAGTTGTGACATTTTCATTTACTCTATTTTTTAATTTAAGAGTTAAAAGTCCACCGATACAATAAAAAGTTGAACCTAGAATTGTGATAAGTGCATAGATATAATTATCATTATTTATAATAACCTTATCAAAAAATAATAAAACAATTCCACTAAAGCCAATTAAAACTCCTAAAGATTTTAGGTATGATAATTTTTCATTCTTTGTAAATAAATGTGCAAGTATGGATCCGCTTAAAGGGGTGGTACTCATTAGAATAGCAGCCAGATAACTATTAATTTTGGCAGTTCCAATAGCTATTAAAACAAATGGAATAGCTATATTGCAAAGTCCTATTAAAGCATACCAATTCCAATTTTTACTAAAAGCCTCGATCTTTATTTTCTTTAATTTACATAATAAAAATAATGGTATACTTGCAAATATCACTCTTACCAGAGCTAATGTGAAAGGTTCGTAAGAATAGGTTGCAATTTTAATATTAAAAAAAGCTGACCCCCAAATAATCGAGAGTAATATTAAAAGAAACAGGTCTTTAGCGTTGGCTTCCCTCATTTCAAGCAATAATTGTATTTATGTGTATTATGCATAGCTGGTATTTACATTTAAATATACTTAAAGAAAACTTCATTATATATGTTCCTAACAGTTTTATTATAAATTAATGGAGAAAACTAAATGAGTTCCAAAGACGTACTTAAGCTAATTAAAGATAAGCAAATTGAATTTGTTGACTTAAGATTTACTGATCCAAAAGGTAAGCTACAGCATCTTACTATGGACTCTACAGTAGTTGATGAGGAGATGCTTGATAAAGGCGTTTTTTTCGACGGTTCTTCTATAGCTGGTTGGAAAGCTATAAATGAGTCAGACATGATTTTAAAACCAGATTTACAAAGACCAATTATTGATCCATTTAATTCTCATACAACGCTTAATATTTTTTGTGATATTTTAGACGCTGTAAAAAAAAATCCTTACGAAAGAGATCCTAGAGGAACAGCAAAAAAGGCTGAGGCTTATTTAAAAAAAACTGGAATTGGCGACAAATCCTATTTTGGCCCAGAGCCAGAATTTTTTGTATTCGACGATGTTAGATTTAAAAATGACATGAACGAGACAAGTTTTATGATTGATAGTTCCGAAGGACCTTACAATACCGGTAAAAAATATGAAAATGGTAATATGGGACATAGACCTGGTGTTAAAGGTGGTTATTTTCCAGTTCCTCCTATTGATAGTGCTCAAGATATGCGGGGAGAATATTTAAAAGCTTTAAAAGATATGGGTGTTAAAGTTGAAAAACATCATCATGAAGTTGCGCCAAGTCAGCATGAACTTGGGATGTATTTTGGAACGCTGACTAATATGGCTGACAACGTTCAGTTATATAAGTATGTAGTTCAAATGGTTACACACTCATTCGGTAAAACAGCTACGTTCATGCCTAAACCTGTAAAAGGTGATAACGGATCTGGTATGCACTGCCATCAATCGATTTGGAAAGGTAACGCTCCAGTATTTATGGGTAAAGAGTATGCTGGTTTATCAAAAGAAGCTTTATATTATATTGGCGGTATTTTAAAACATGCGAAAGCTATTAATGCGTTTTCTAATGCAACAACTAATAGTTATAAGCGTTTAATTCCTGGTTTTGAAGCTCCAGTAATATTAGCTTACTCAGCTAGAAACAGATCAGCTTCTTGCAGAATACCAGTCATTATGAATCCTAAAGGCGCGAGATGTGAAATAAGATTCCCTGATGCTGCTGGAAACCCCTACTTAACTTTCGCTTCTATGCTTATGGCAGGAATTGATGGTATTAAAAATAAAATTGATCCAGGTAAATCTTTTGATGATGATCTATACTCTTTGTCAGAAGATCAAGTGAAAAAACTTCCTACAGTTTGCGGATCTCTAAGGGAAGCTATGCAAAATCTAGATAAAGATAGAAAATTTCTTACTGAAGGTGGTGTATTTACAGATGACCAAATTGATGCTTACATTGAATTGAAGTTTCAAGAAATTTATAAATTTGAACACACGCCTCATCCAATTGAATTTGAGATGTACTATAGCGACTAAGCTTTAAAAGACTCTCCACATCCACAACGTTCTGTTTCGTTTGGATTCTTGAAAACAAATTTAGAAGAAAATTTTTCTTTTTTATAGTCCATCTCTGTTCCTAATAAATACATTATCGCTTTTGGATCTATAAGAACTTTTACACCTTTATCCTCAATAACTTCTTCATTGGGTTTAATATCTTTTGCGTATTCCATAATATAAGACATGCCTGCACAGCCCCCAGATTGAACTCCAACTCTTACTCCAATAGTTGTGTCTTCAGCTTTAGACATAATATCTTTAATTCTCTCTGCTGCCTTTTGGCTTAGTTTTATTACTTGTTCATTCATAAATTCAATTCTAATTTGGCTGCTTCTGACATTTTATCCTTAGTCCAAGGAGGATCCCAAACCAATTTTAAATCAACATCATCAACACCATCAATATTTAATATATTATCTTTAACCATTTTTGGCAAACTCTCAGCTACAGGGCAATTTGGTGATGTTAAGGTCATGTCTATATTCACTTTTTTGGCCTCCTTAATTTCTATTTTATAAATTAAACCTAATTCATAAATATTTACCGGTATTTCAGGATCATAGATTTTTTTAATTTCAGATACTATTTTTTCTTTTAGTTCGCTCATTTTTTTTCAACCGCTGATAATAAAGTATGCCAAGCCATTGTTGCGCATTTAACTCTCATTGGGAATTCTTGAACTCCAGATAAAGAACTAATTGTGGTCATCTGATCCTCTGTTAGACTGTTAAGAGTTATTGTTGTTTTATTTTTAATCATATTTAAAAAATCATCACTAATTTTTTTTGTAAATGATAAATCTTTACCTTTTGTTAACTCTGTCAGAATAGAAGCAGAAGCTAAAGATATTGCACAACCTTCTCCTTCAAAACTTAAATCCTCAATTATTTTTTCATTATTTAATTTAAGATAAATATGAATTTTATCCCCGCATAACGGGTTATGTGCTTTAGCATCATTGGTGTATCCATCACATTTTCCCTTGTTTCTAGGATTTTTGCCGTGATCTAAAATTATTTCTTGATATAATTCTTTAAGCTCCATCTAACTCTGAAATACTTTCTGACATTTTTTAATTGCTTCAGATAATTTATCTATGTCATCTTTATCATTATAAACACCGATCGAAGCTCTGGCAGTTGCAGATATACCCAATTTTTCATGCAAAATTTGGCAACAATGGTGGCCAGCTCTTATAGCTACGCCATCATCGTCTAATATAGTTGCTATATCGTGAGGGTGAATATCTTTTATTGTAAAACATAATACAGAGCCTCTACTTTTAGGATTTCCAATAATATTAATTGAATTATTTCTCCTTAATGTTTCTAAACCATACTCTAGAACTTCATTTTCATGCGAAGCTATATTTTTTATACCTAATTTTTCAATAAAATTTATGGACTCAGCAAATGAAACTACTTCTGCGGTTTGCATTGTTCCAGGTTCAAACTTAGTAGGAGACTCTGCAAAAGTAATGTCATCTTTTTTTACTTCATTAATCATTCCTCCTCCGCCTTGATAAGGAGGTAAGTCGTCTAACCATTTTTTTTTGGCATAAAGAATTCCCAGACCATTTGGTCCATACATTTTATGGCAGGATACAGCATAAAAATCACACCCTATGTTTTGCATATCTATATGGGAGTGTGGGGCCCCTTGAGTTCCATCTATTAATACTGGAATATTTTTTTCTTTTGCTAAATCCACAATTTGTTTGATTGGCAACACTGCTCCAGTCACATTAGAAATATGTGTGATTGCGATAATTTTAGTTTTGTTAGAAATAAGTTTTTTAATTTCATCAATCTCAACATCACCATTTTCATTAACTGGTGCAAATTTAATTACAGCTCCTTTTTCTGATCGTATAAAATGCCATGGAACATAGTTAGAATGATGCTCTAATTCAGTAATTAGTATTTCATCACCTTTATTTATATATTTTTTTCCATACGATGACGCGACTAAATTAATTGCTTCTGTAGCACCTTTTGTAAAAATTATTTCTTCGCGATGTGCGGCGTTCATATATTTTTTTACTAAATCTCGTGTAGCTTCAAATCTGTTCGTTGCCTTAACTGCAAGAGTATGGACGCTCCTTCCAACATTTGAATACTCTGTTTCATAAAAATTAGAAATCCTATCAATTACTGTCTTTGGTTTTTGTGAAGAATTGGCGCTATCTAAGTAAATTAACGATTTGCCATTTATCTTTTGAGTAAAAATCGGAAACTCATTTTTTATATTTTTAATATCCATCAATTTGTCCTTTTAATTTTTCTGATAAAAAATTCTTAAGTTTGACGTTGTTTAGTGTTTGTAATACTTCACTCAAAAAACCATTAATAAGCATTTTAAATGCTTCTTCTTCTGGTATTCCTCTTGATTTTAAATAGTGAATAGTGTCAAGATCTATGCTTCCAGAAGTAGAGCCGTGAGAACATTTAACATCATCAGCGTATATTTCTAATTCGGGCTTTGCGTCAAATTCCGACTCATCATTTAAAATTAAAGCTTTGCTCAATTGGTATGCATCAGTTTTTTGAGCAATATTTTTTACAAATATTTTTCCTTGATAAACACCTTTGCTTTGATCATTTAATACATTTTTAATTTTTTGATAACTTTGACAATTAGGGGCATTATGATTTATTCGAGTTTTAACTTCTTGATGCTCTAGACCAATTAAATTTAGAGCTGAAAAAACACTGCTATTACTATTTTCTTCGCTATGATCTATTTCAATATCTAACTTATTAAATTTTATACCTGAAGAAAGCAGATAATTCTCATAACTAGATCCCTGTTTCAACTCACTCTTAATATATCTGTAAAAATATCCGTTACATCTAGATTTATTTATAAAAATATTTTTTAAAGAAGCATTTTTTTTTACTATAATGTTATCTATTGTATTAGTCATAAAATTGTCTTTAGTGTCATCATCTGTATAATTAATTAAAGTTAATTCAGTGTTATCATTTAAAATTATTGAATTTTTATTATTAATTACAGATTCTTTTAAGTTTTTTGAAAAATAATTATAAATAACTAAAGGTTTTATAAATTTATAGTTTTTAGAAACTTCTAGGGTAAAGCCGCCAGTTGCTAATGCATTATTAAGTAAAGTTAACGAACTTTGTATATCTAATTTAACTTCATTTTTATAATTATAGTCTTTTACAATAATATTATTTTTATCTTCGTAATCAAAACTATCAGAGATAAGTTTGCCATCTACTAAAAATATGAAATTATGCTCAAATTCCTCTATTATTTTTAATTTTTTATTCTCAGCTACAAAATCTTTATTAATAATATTATTAAAATTTTTTCCTAAAATATTATTAAGATCTGTAAATTTCCAATCTTCTTTTTTTTTGTTTGGAAATCCATTTTGAATAAAAAGATCTAAACTCTTTTTTCTTGAGTTTTTTTCCTCTAAAGTAAGGTTCTTTATATTGTCAATTTTAAAATCGTAAAAATTCTTCATTTAACCTAAATTTGAGTAACCTGTTTTTTCTAATTCAGTTCCAAGATCTGCATTTCCAGTCTTAACAATTTTACCATTAGAAAGTACGTGTATAAAATCTGGTTTAATATAATCTAAAAGTCTTTGATAGTGCGTTATGATTAAAAAGGCGTTATCTTTATTCTTGTAAGAATTTACACCATCAGCAACAATCCTTAGTGCATCAATATCTAAACCTGAGTCTGTTTCGTCTAAAATTGATAATCTTGGTTGAAGTAATTTCATTTGCAAAATTTCATTTTTTTTCTTTTCTCCACCTGAAAACCCAACATTTAATTGACGAGATAAAAATTTTTCATCTATTCCGAGTTCTGCAGCTTTTTCTTTTATTAATTTTAAAAAGGTTAATGTATCTAATTCTTTTTCACCTTTGGCCTTTCTAACTGCGTTTAGTGAAGTTTTTAGGAAAATATTTGTACTAACGCCGGGTATTTCTAGAGGGTATTGAAATGCTAGAAATATTCCTTTTTGTGCTCTTTCTTCTGTAGAAAGCTCACTGAGATTTTTACCATCAAAGTTAATATTACCTTTAATATTGTAACCATTTTTTCCTGATAAAATATTTGCTAAGGTGCTTTTACCGGATCCGTTAGGACCCATTATAGCGTGAACTTCACCTCGCTTGATATTAAGATTAAGGCCTCTTAAAATATGCTTATTGTCAATTTTAGCCTCTAAATTTTTAATATCTAGCATTATCCTACGCTTCCTTCCAAACTGATTGCCACAAGCTTTTGCGCTTCTACTGCAAATTCCATCGGTAACTGTTGTAAAACCTCTTTGCAAAATCCATTAACAATTAAACTTACCGCCTCTTCTTGATCCAAACCTCTTTGATTGCAATAATAAAGTTGTTCTTCATTTATTTTGGTTGTTGTTGCTTCGTGTTCTATTGTTGATGTTGAATTATTATTTTTAATGTAAGGAACTGTATGTGCTCCACATTTATTACCCATTAATAATGAGTCACACTGAGTGTAATTTCTAGAATTACTTGCCTTATTACTGATATCAACTAAACCTCTATACATGTTATCTGCGTTGCCTGCTGAAATTCCTTTTGAAATTATTTTACTTTTAGTATTTTTTCCAAGATGAATCATTTTGGTTCCAGTGTCGGCTTTTTGAAAATTATTAGTAATTGCTATAGAATAAAATTCTCCAATAGAATTATCACCCTGTAATATACAGCTTGGATATTTCCAAGTTATTGCTGATCCAGTTTCAACTTGTGTCCAAGAAATTTTTGAGTTTTTTCCTCTGCAAGCGCCCCTTTTAGTAACAAAATTATAAATACCACCTACGCCTTTTTCATCACCCGGGTACCAATTTTGAACCGTAGAATATTTTATTTCAGCGTCATCTAGAGCAACAAGTTCAACGTTAGCAGCATGAAGTTGATTTTCATCTCTCATTGGTGCCGTGCATCCTTCTAGATAACTTACATAACTTCCTTTATCTGCAATGATTAAAGTTCTTTCAAACTGTCCTGTTTCTGAAGCATTGATTCTAAAATATGTGGAAAGCTCCATTGGGCACTTTGTATTGGGAGGTATATAAACAAACGAACCATCAGTAAAAACAGCTGAATTTAACGTTGCAAAATAATGATCACTAATTGGAATTACAGAGCCTAAATATTTTTTCACTAGGTCTGGATGTTTCTGAATAGCCTCAGAAATAGAGCAAAAAATAATTCCTTTTTTTGTTAGTTCACCTTTAAATGTTGTTGCAACAGAAACAGAGTCAAATACTGCATCGACGGCAATTCCATTTAATCTTTTTTGTTCAACTAGAGGTATGCCTAATTTTTTATAAGTATCCAATATTTTTGGATCTATTTCATTTAAACTTTTAGGTTTTTCTGATGCACTCTTGGGTGCAGAATAATAATATAGATTTTGATAATCTATTTTAGGATATTTTGGTTTTTGCCAATTCGGTTCTTTTAAAACTTTTAGTCTATTGTAAGCCTTAAGTCTCCATTCTAACATCCATCTTGGTTCTTTTTTAATATTAGAGATAAATTTAATAGTATCTTCGTTAAGACCCTTGGGCGCTCTTATATTTTCCACATCTGTGGTAAAGCCATACTTGTACTCTTTTATATTTTTTAAATCTTCAGTTTTCATTTTTAAATATTTGTATTTCTTTTAACCAGATCTTGTAATTTAACTCTTTCAAAAAAATTATTTATATGTTGATCTAATTGATCCCATAAATTATGGGTTATGCATTTTGTAAGTTTATTGTTACACCCTTTTTTTGACTCTTTTTTACAGTTCAAAGTTTTTACTTCTTCATCTACAGCAAATATAATATTTGAGATTTTAATTTCATTAGCTGATTTTACTAAAATATATCCTCCTTTAGCCCCCCTAATACTTTTTACTAAATTTTTATCTTTTAACTTGATAAATATTTGCTCTAAATAAGGTAAAGAAATATTTTGTCTAAGAGAAATATCTGTCAGACTTATCGGGCCATTGTCTTTAAATAAAGCAAGATCTGCCATAGCCATTACTGCGTATCTTCCTTTTGTTGTTAATTTCATAAATTAACGTTGTAATATAATATTTTTTAAGCAATTCCTACTGATTTAGTAGGAATTAAAAAAAAACATTTGTCGCATAAAAACATGTTATAAAACATTACTTTTTTTTAAAACTAATAATCATTATCAATTATGAAACCTAAAAGTTTAGAAATTTTTATCCCAGGTCCTGCAGGAAGATTAGAAGCGAAGTACTATAAAAATCCTAAGTTTGGATCTCCAGTAGCTATCGTCCTGCATCCACACCCGCAATATGGAGGGACAATGAATAATAAAATAGTTCAGTTAATGTATAATATTTTTATGAAAAATGGTTTTTCAGTTATCAAAGTTAACTTTAGAGGTGTAGGTAAAAGTGAGGGCACATTCGATAACGGGCAAGGCGAGCTTTCTGATGCAGCTGCAACTCTTGATTGGATTGAAAGACAAAATATTGATTATAGCCAATGTTGGGTCTCTGGATTTTCGTTTGGTTCATTAATTTGCATGCAACTTATCATGAGAAGACCTGAAGTAAATAATTTTATAGCTGTGTCACCTCAACCAAATGTATATGATTTTTCTTTTCTAGCTCCCTGCCCTACTTCGGGCCAAGTTATTTATAGTGAAAATGATGAACTTGTTACTAAACAGAGTATTGATGATTTAGACAAAAGAATTAAAAGTCAAAAAGGAGTTGAAGTAATTTTTTCAAAGATCAAAAACGGAAATCATTTTTTTTCAGACAAAGAAAAAGAAGTGAGTACTGAAATTGAAAAATATATAAAAGCAAAACAACTTTAGATTAGTTACTTATTAATTGTCCACCAGTGCAAGGTTTTATACATCCGGTTGTTTTAGGAAATGATATTGGAAGATTTAAATAAGAACGAATTGCTAAAAAAGCAAAAGCTTGTGACTCAACAAAATCACCATCGATGCCATAATCGTCAATTAATTTCAAATTTATATTAATTGGAAGGTTTTCTTTAATCTGTTTAAGTAAAATTTTATTTTTTCTTCCTCCGCCACAAATTAATATAGTTTGCATATTTTCTTTATATTTTTTTAGTTCGTATGTTATTGCTTCGCTAATTATACTTGAGGTAAATGCTGTTATTGTCGCAGCTCCATCTTCAAGAGATAAGCCTCTTGCAAAAGAAATATCAAAATCACTTGTATCGAATGATAGTTTTTTTTTATTAGCTCTATTAGTGTACAGCTCTTGAGCATTTTCAAAAATAATTTCATTTTTTTTTCCACTTAAAGCAATATTTCCATCTTTGTCGAATTTTTCTCTTGAATTCTTTCTAACCCAAGTATCAATTAAACAATTACCAGGCCCAATATCCTTACTAAATAATTCCAAGGAACCCATTGGTTCTTTAACGACTGTAATATTTGAAATTCCCCCAATATTTAAAAAACACACTGGTAATTTCATTTTATTTTGAGTGGCTAATAATTGATGAAATATTGGTGATAAAGGTGCTCCCTCTCCACCATTTAAAATATCGTTTTCCCTAAAATTATTTATAATTTTTTTTTTTGTTAATTGCTGTAATAACTTTCCATCACCTAATTGACGGGAAATTTTCTCTTCAGAGTTGTGATAAATTGTTTGTCCGTGAAAGCCGATAATAAGGTCTTCGTTATTAAAATTAATCTCTTTTATAAGTTTTGCATGAAAAAGAGTTATTTTTCTCTCTAAATTCAAAATTTGTTTCGAAACCTTTTCTAAATCGTAAATATTTAGAATCTTTTCTTTTAAATTATGAATTTCTTTGTGAAGTTCACTATCATATTCAAAAAACTTATCTTTTTTTACTTTAAATTGATTAATTCCATTAGTGTTAACAATTGATGCATCAACGCCATCTCCCGATGTGCCACTCATTAAACCTAAAGAAGTATATTTTTTTTGCATATTTTTATTTATTTATAATAATTTTTGTATAATAGTGGTTCAAATCAAGAGTGCTATGAAAAATAAATTTTTGTTAGAGATGAAATCTCGAGGATATCTAAATCAATGCACTGACTTAGATAAACTTGATAAAATTTGCGATAAACAATCAATTTCTGGGTATATTGGGTTTGATTGTACAGCAAATAGTCTTCATGTTGGTAGTTTATTGCAAATAATGATTTTAAAGTTAATGCAAAAATACGGCCACAGACCAATTATACTTTTAGGGGGAGGAACCACGCTTATAGGTGATCCCTCTGGTAAAGAGTCTACAAGAAAAATTTTAGATGAAAAAGAAATAAGTAAAAATATACAAAATATAAAAAAAGTCTTCAATAAAATATTAGATACCTCAAACAATAAGACAAAACCCATTTTTGTAAATAATGCTGAGTGGCTAACAAAATTAAACTACATTCAATTTCTAAGAGATGTAGGCAAACATTTTACTATTAATAAAATGTTAACTTTTGATAGTGTAAAATTAAGACTAGAACGAGAGCAATCTTTAAGCTACATGGAATTTAACTACATGATTTTACAAGCTTATGACTTTTTTCAACTATTTAAAAATAATAATTGTATTTTACAAATTGGTGGGTCTGACCAATGGGGAAACATCGTAAATGGCGTTGAGTTGATAAGGAGAATGCTTCAAAAAGAATCTTATGGCCTTACGTCTCCACTAATAACCTTATCTTCAGGACAAAAAATGGGTAAAACTGAGAAAGGTGCCATTTGGTTAAATGAAGATTTATTATCTCCTTATGATTATTGGCAGTTTTGGAGAAATACTGACGATCGGGATGTAAAAAGATTTTTAAATTTCTTTACTAATATCGAAATTAATAAAATTAATAAAATTTTTGATGATGAAAAAAATATTAACAACTTAAAGATACTATTAGCAAATGAAGCAACAAAAATTCTTCATGGAGACTTGGCTTCAAAAAAGGCAGCAGAAACTGCAAAAGAAACATTTGAAGGTAAAGGTTTAGGTTCAGATCTTCCAGAAATAAAAGTAAATTTTAATGATATAAATAAAGGCATTAATCTTTTAAATTTTTTATCACATAATAAAATTTTATCTTCAAAAAGTGAGGCAAGGCGTGCTATAGCCAATAAAGGAATTAAAATTGATAATAATGTTATTGTAGATGAAGACAAAGTTCTCAAATTATCAGATTTTAAAGAAAATATTTTAAAACTATCTTACGGAAAAAAGAAACATTATTTAATAAAAATTATTTAGAGTTTTTATTCTTATTTTTATCAATAATTTTTTGTATAAATCTTGGTGTTAAAGTTTTTATTGGATTAATAGTTGTTTTGATATCACCTGACTGTCCCTTCATTTTAAAGCTAATACCAAAAAGTCCTTCACCAACCTCTTTTGGTATAATTATATCTCCTAAGACAGGTATTTTAGAAATCATTTTATTAAGATTTTTCGCTGGCACTAATGTACCTCTTAAGCTGGTCAATCCATTTTCATCTTGATAGCCTTCCATTAAAACAGAAATACTTGGGCCAAGTGCGAGAATTTCATCTAATTTTAAAATATTTTTATTTTTATTCATATTAATTTCAAGTAAATCAAAAGATAAGCCTTCTCCTTTAGCTAGATCAGCCAAACCGCCTAGGTCTGCTAAAGAAAGTAATTTTACCATACCAGGTGCATTGACTACTTTAAAATTTTCAATTTTTAATTTTGAGTTTGAGCTTGTTTCATCAATTATTGACGTGAATAAAAGCTTGCCTCCTGTGAGGCCTTTAAAAAAATTAAATTCCGTTAAAAGAGGTTTAGGTAAGTCTGAATATATTTCTAAGTATTTTTTTTTACTATTTTGATCGTTTTTCATTGTAATGTCTAAGAAATTATTATCTCCAAAATCTCCCTTCGAGGAGATTTTAGTAAATTTACCTTTTTTAATTTCTCCAATTAATTTAAAATTGTTAAGATTTTCTGATACAGGCGCTTCAACATTTTTAAAATCAACTTCAATTTTCTTACTAATTTGAGAGAGACTATTATTTTTAGTTTTTTGACTAAAAAATCTAGGTAAGTTGGTTGCATCAAACTTAGAGCCTTTAATTTTAATTTTTTTTCCGTACGAAATAGCAAAATCATTATTAATTTCACCATCTTTATTAGTTTTGATTGAAATTTTATCAAATGATAATAGTTGATCTTTATAGGCTTTTAAATTTTCAACAAGAATTAGATTTTTACCCTCAAGAAATTTAATTTTTTCTATTATAATATCTTTTTTTTTTTTTCTAATATTTATTTTAAGATTTGCTTGAGCATC
>Ga0233444_10004144_pt1 | contig 13994 bp, 14 predicted proteins | sample SI_124_October20_6_FD_182792 | JGI IMG/M metagenome (GOLD analysis project Ga0233444, IMG submission 182792) | Seawater microbial communities from Saanich Inlet, British Columbia, Canada - SI_124_October2016_10_MG | ecosystem: Environmental > Aquatic > Marine > Inlet | place: Canada: British...
TTAGGGATTTTAGTTGTATTAATGAATGTTGGGCTAATGTTCGTTCAAGAAGATTATTCAAAGAAAAAAATTGATGAGATAAATGAAACACAGCTTCAGTTATACAAAAAGATGGATAACTATATTAGTGGCTATAATAATTTTACTCTTCTCTGGACTAGAAAGATAATAGTTTGGATCTCATCTACAATTAGCGGACCAATAAATAGTTTTTTTAAAAAGAATGGATTTTCTATTGCTATTGGCATTTTAGGTTTTATTTTTTTATTTAAAATAGGTGAGGCTTTTCTAGGGCGAATGTCTATAATTTTTTACAAGGAAATAGGTTTTTCCAAAAGTGATATTGCGATTTATTCAAAAACTTTGGGATGGGTAACTACAGTAATCTTTACATTACTTGGGGGTCTTTTTGTAATTAGATCTGGTGTATTAAAAGCACTGTTTCTTGCTGGAATATTAATGGCTTTAACTAACCTCCTATTTACCGCTTTAGCTTGGAGTGAAAAATCGGAATTATTATTTGCAATAGCAGTAATCTTTGATGATATGGCAGCGGCTTTTGCTACAGTTGCATTTGTGGCTTTTATCTCAATGCTTGTTGATAGAACTTACACCGCCACACAATACGCTCTTTTAGCCTCTATTGGGACCGCTGGTCGAACAACCTTAGCGTCATCATCTGGTTCATTAGTGGATTGGCTTAATGGAGACTGGGGATTATTTTTTATTTTAACGGCCGCAATGGTAATTCCCTCACTTGTACTTCTTTATATAATAAGAAATAAACTTATAATTAATGACTAAATATTTTACTAATACTTTTTCATTTCTCAATGTTTATAAGAAGCCTTTAATAAAATCTGAGATAGTCACTCAAATGATTTATGGTGAAAGCTTCAAAATAGTAAAAAAAAATAAAAAATGGTTAAGCATAAAAATTAAAGAGGATAATTATAAAGGTTTTATAAAGAAAAGAAAATTTAAAGATTTCCAAAAACCAACACACAAAATATGTTCTCTTCAAGCAAACGTTTATCAAAGCTCAAATAATAAGAAAATAATTAATAAATTAACTTTTGGATCAAAAATTAAAATTACTGAAAAAAAGTCAAATTTAATGAGATTTGAGATGGGTTGGGTTAATAAAAAAGATGTACAATCAATTTTTTTTGTAGAAAAAAATTATTTTAAAAACATCCTCTTGTTCAAAAATATTAAGTATAAATGGGGCGGAAAGACATTTAAAGGAATAGACTGTTCAGGTCTAATTCAAGTATGCTTAAATTTTAACAATAAATACTGCCCAAGAGATACAAGTGAACAGATAAAATATTTCAAAAAAAATATCAAACTAGATAAAATAAAAACTAATGATGTCATATATTGGAAGGGTCATGTCGCTGTAGCTCTTAGTAATAAAAAACTAATTCATGCGTATGGGCCAAAGAAAAAAACAATTATAATGAATATAAATAAGACTATAAAAATAATAAATAACACAGCAAATTTGAAAGTTTTATCAATTAAAAGAATTTGAAAAAATTAACAATAATTTAAACTTATGAGTCTTATATACAACTTAGTAGATTTCTTATTGATGAATAATAATGAGAAAGATATCTTTAAAAAAATAAAAAATGAGAAAAAAAGAATAATATTTGATGTAGGCAGTTTTGAAGGAAAGTTTACAGAAAAACTTTTAAAATTAGAATCAAAAAGTTCAAAATCTAAATATTATTTATTTGACCCAAATCCTAATGGCCTAAAGTATATTGAGAGATTAATTAATAATAATAAAAATATTTTTTATAGCTGTATTGGTTTAAATGATAAAGTTGAGAAAAAAACTTTTTACCTAAATAATTTTTTTGAAGCAAGTGGATCTAGTTTCCAGACAGTTTCTAAAAACGATAAATTGTGGAATTTATCAAGAAAAATTTTAATATTTTTAATTAATATATTTAATTTTAAAATTCTTAATGACTATAAAATATTAAAAGTAAAAACTGATACAATAGATAATTTCTGTAGTTTAAATAAAATCAATAAAATAGATTTACTTAAAATTGACTCAGAAGGACATGAAGAGTTTATTTTAAAAGGTTCAATAAAAATGTTAAAAAAAAGAAAAATAAAAACAATTTACTTAGAAATACTTTCAAAAAAAAATAATTTTAATTTAAAGAAAAAAAGAATTATAAATTTTTTAAGAACTCATAAATTTATATGCCTAAAAGAATATCCAATAAGATCAGTAAGTATATTAAGTAATTTAAAATGTTCAGACTTATTATTTATCAATCAAAATTATAAAAATGAAAAATAATTTTTTTTCTTCTTCATTCAATCAAAGTTTTGTTTATTTATATTTTATAATTATATTTTTAATATGCTGGCTTCAAATAGGGGATTATGGGGCAACTTTAGATGACGAACTGTATTATCTTAATGGTGTCAATTCTTATGAATATATAAAAAATTTTTTTCTTAGTTTTTTTGATAACGAAATAAATTTATCGGAATACAAGTCCAAGGTCAAAGAATGGCCGATAGTCTTTGAATTATTTTTAGTTTTTGTTTGCAATTTATTTAATATCAGCCAAATAGAAGATATTTATTTAACCGCGCATAAAATTAATTTTATTATTTTTTTTTGCAGTTTAATAATATTTTATAAATTTATTAATAAAAGATTTGAAAATAATTTTATTTCTATTGTTGCAGTTTCATTTATTATTTTATCTCCAAGAATTTTTGCTGAGTCTTTTTATAACTCAAGAGACATTTTTTTTATGTCGCTATTTATATTTTATACTTATAGCGGATACAATTTCTTAGCCAAAAAAAATATTTTAAATACTATCATCTTTGCTTTTTTTACCGCCCTGCTAATTAATGCAAAAATTCTTGGACTAATACCATTCACTTTATTTTGTTTACTTTACCTTTATAATTATTTGAATACTAAAATAAAATTAATTAAGAATATAAAAATTTTTTTATTTTATTTGTTATTTTGCATAACTTTTATATACCTTTTGTGGCCATTTTTATGGTCAAGTCCATTTAATAATCTATTATTTGCTTTTAAAAACATTTTAAAAGATCATGAAAATATAATTATTATAAATAATTATTTTGGCAACTATATCCCTAGCAATATGATGCCTTGGCATTATAGATTGGTTTGGTTTTTTATAACGACTCCCGTTTCTATTGGACTTTTATTTATTGGTGGTTTAATTCTATCTTTTAAAAATAAACTCATATTAATTACAAAAAGTTTAAATGATAGTTTTGAATTTGAAAAAAAACAGTTTACTGATTTGTTCTTACTTTTGGTTTTTTTAGGAAGTTTTTTTATAGTTTTAGAATTTAATAAATCTAAATTTGGAGGATGGAGACATTTATATTTTTTATACCCAATAACAATATATTTTTGTATTTATTTTATTAATTTTTTACTTAGTTCATTTTTAAAAACTTACTATAGATTAATTATTTTTTGCCTTATTGCTCTTAACTTTGGATATAATTTTTTATGGTCAATAAATAATCACCCTCATCAATATATATTTTTTAATTTGCTTGTAAAAAAATATGCAATGAATAACTTTGACCTTGACTGGTGGGGCATTTCACATAAATCATCAATTAAATATATTTTAGATAACGATAAAAGTTCAAAAATTAAAATATATGCTATTGGTTTTACTAGTTTAAGAAATAGTTATTTATATCTAAATGAACAAGATAAATCTAGAGTCATAATTTCTGACTATAAAAATTCTAATTATATTATTGATACAAAAATGAAAAGGATTAGAGTAAACTATAATCTTGATAAAAATAATAACTTTAAACTAATTTATCAATTGAAATCAGAAAATTATCCGATCTCTTCAATTTATAAAAGAATTAACTAAAATTATTATGGATAATTTTTAAAAACTATTATAACTAAAACTAGATGAGACCGTTTATTTTAAAAACAACAATTGTAGTTATTGCCTTTTACATTCTGTTTCAAATAACTATTGGCTACAGATTAAATTATTTTTCTTCAAAAATTAAATCTTTATCAAGTCAACATTCAAGACTTGATATTAAAGAAAAAATTTTAAATGAAATGAAAAAAGGCACCGAAAAGGATAATATTTTTTCTAACGATGAAAGATTAATTTTATCAAATTTTATTAATAAGGTTTTTAAAGAGTTAAATATAAATACTCAAAATTAAATTTTAATTATTTTTTTATTATTCCAATCTTTATTAAAAATAAGTTTTTTAATGTTCTTAAAATTTCTATTTTTGGTATTTTTGATTTTCCTTTTGTTCTATCCTTAAACTCAATTGGTATTTGAACTATTTTATTTCCTGTATTTTGAAGCAAATTAATAGTACCCATAAAAAAACTATAGCCCTCTAAAGATACTTCGCTCATATTAAATCCCTTTAATAATTTTAAATTAAATCCTCTATATGATGTAGTGAATTCGTCTACTTGAATGTTAAGCAAAAATTTAATTAATTTATTTCCAAATAAGCTCATTACATTTCTGAAAAAACTCATTTCATTTTTTCCTCCTCGCATATATCTAGATCCTATTACAAAAGGATTCGTTTTTAATTCTTTTAGAAATTTTGGAATAATTAAAGGGTCGTGTGATAAATCTGCGTCTAAAGTTATGAGTATTTCATAGTCATTTTTTTTTGCATATTCAAAAGCGATTTTATGAGCAGTGTTAAGACCTTCTTTTTTTGGCCTTTTAATTAAATAAAGATTCTTATTTTCACTCCTTTTAAAATTTTCTATCAACTGTCCAGTTTGATCGGGAGAATTATCGTCAACTATTAAGATGTCTAAATTTTCTTGAAGGCTAAATACTTTATCTAAAAAATCTGTAATATTTTCAGATTCATTGTATGTCGCTGTAAATATTAATATTTTAGCCATTTAAAACTCTAAAACTTTTTACGAAATTTTTTTTATTAAATCGATAATCTCAAGAGTCTCTTTTTGCAGTACTTAGATTAAAGCGTCTAATAAAATTTATCAAACTCATAGATAATCGTGTGCTTCCTTCCATTTTAATCATATCTTTAATTAAAGTAAAAAATTTCTTTGGCTTAAATAAAAATCCACTTAGATAAAAAATTGAAAATATTAGATATTTAAAGAAAAATAACTCATATTGTGTGTAATGTTTTGAATAACACTCACTTAGGTTTAGGCTACCTTGATCTGTTAATGTTTCAAAATAATAATCGTCATACTTTATGTTTTTATCTTTTTTGATTTGTTCATGAATAGCGCTACCTGGGTATATTGATAAAGGAGTAACTAGCAAATCATCTGTTCCATAATAAGCACATCTAATAGCAAACCATAGTGTGTCCATAACATCCTTTCTAGTTTCTTCCGGGTATCCAAGAATTAAATTTACCTTAATTCTTAAACCAACTTGTTTCGCTGATTTTATTGAAGATAATAAATTTTCGATTGTAATTTGTTTTTTCATAATTGCTAAAATTTTTTTAGATCCACTTTCCGGAGCGTAATCAATATCGTTTAAACCCGCGTCGCTCAAAAGTTTTAAAATTGGAAAATCTAATACCTCTGACCTAGTACCGCTTGGTAAACCCCAGGTAATATCCATTTTAGCTTTGATCATTTGTTTACAAAAATCAATTAACCATTGTTTTTTTACAGCTAACGTTAAATCTGTAAAATCAAAATGATTAGCTCCATAGTTTTTGTTTAGATATCTGATTTCATCCACAACGTCTTCAGCTGGTCTTGCTCTCCATAATTTACCCCACATTTGAGGATTTGAGCAAAAAGTACATTTATAAGGGCAGCCTCTCGTGGCATTTAACGGCATCGGTCTGATATTATTTTTTTGATTTGAAGTATTTCCCAGACCGTTGTCGAGCATTTTATTTACATTAAAAAACTCCCAAGCAGGCCACGGCATATTTTTAAGACATCTTAATCGTTCTCTAGGTCCTGAGTTTAAAATTGTCTTTCCTGATCTTTTATATGTCCCTTTTATTTCTGATGTCCAAAAATTTCCTTCTAATATCTTGTCAATTATTTCTTTAATAGTTTCTTCACCTTCTCCTGTAACCACGCAATCAATTTTACTTTCATTTAAACAAAATTCTGGCATTGCAGAAAAGTGTTCTCCTCCACCGATAATTATACAATTAGGAAATTTTTCTTTTAGTTTATTAATTAAGTCTCTTAGTATTAGCCAATCTGGAGAAAACATTGAGGTTATCAAAACTATTTCAGGTTTAAAATTTTTTGTTTGTTCTAAAATTTCATCATTGTCTAAACCTAATATTAAATTTTTATTAGAAAACTTTTTGGCATCCTTCATAAAAGGTTTTTCACTAATTGCGTCAATAGCTTTGATTGTTAAATCCTTATTTTTAATTGCTCCTAAAATATAAGCCAAACCTATTGGTAAAGATGGAGAAACCATTGTGGTTAATTTATTTATTAAAGTTGCAGATCTTATTGCCAGTAAGTTTTTTTTATTTGAAATTTGACTATTCATCTACTCACTATAGCTATTTTGCAGCTGTATTCAAAGAAGTTTAATAATACATCTTTACAAACAGATAATTTTATATAAACAGAACTTGTGTTGAATAAGTGAGTGGGGAATCAATGTTAATTTCATTGGCTGTGCCTGCAACCGTAAAGTCGGAGTGCCACCCAACATAGTCCGCTGTTGAACAATGGCCAGGGGAAGTCTAGTTCTGCAATTAAAAATTGACATCGGCATATTGTTAATTGTGAAGATTAAAATCTTCATAAACTTTATGAGGTAGGTGTGAAAAAAACGTATCTAATTTTAATAATTTTTTTTAATTTAGTTTTTTATAATAAAACTCTCGCAAAAGATATTCCAATAATTGTAATAGCTCCGAGCAAGAAACCTCAATCCTTTTCTACAGTTGGAACTTCAGTAACTGTATATACTGAGAAAGATATAGAGAATTCTTCAGAAAGTTTTTTACATAATATTTTAAATTATGGTTCGCCAGGTATTAGCGCTTATCAAAGTGGGGGGGCAGGAACTCAATCAGGAGTTCAAGTCAGAAATCTTCCGAAAAGGTATACGACTATTTATATTGATGGTGTAAAAATGTCAGATCCATCTACTGTCAGTAATGATTATTATTTTGATGATCTTCTTAAAGGTTCAATTTCAAGAATTGAAATTTTAAGAGGTAATCAAAGTTCTGTTTATGGTAGTGGTGCGATGGGAGGGACAGTTAATATTACAACAAAAAAAGGTAAGCAAGGATTTCAAAAAGAATTGAACGCAATAACAGGTTATAATAAAACAATTAATTTTTCAGGTGCAATTTCAGGTGCAAATGAAAAAAATGATTTTTGGCTAGGTTATGAAACTTTCCACACAGATGGTGAGTCAGCTATGACAGATAATGGTGAAAAAGATTCATATCACAATGACACATTTGTAGGAAATTATGGTCATAAAATAAATAACAAACTTAAGTTTGAGTCTAACGCAAGATTAATTAAATCGTTTTTAAATTATGACTCTGAAGACTCATCAACTAACCCTAACAATGATGATAATAATCAAAATTGGAATAAAGAATGGAATGGATCTTTAGGTTTTGTTCACGAACCATTTAAAAGTTTTAATCATTCTTTAAAAAAAGTTAAAAGTGTAAATAATAGAACTTATGACGAATTTACAGCTTTTGGATCTAACAAGACTAAGTCGGAGTACAAAGGGTATAGAGATGCATATTATTACGTGGGAAATTATAATTATAATTTAGACCATAGTATTACTTTTGGGGCTGAATATGAAAACGATGAGGCAGATTTAAAAAGAACTTTATATAGAGGCACGGAGACAGTCGGAGCTTATTTTGATGTCCAAAATAGACTTACAGAAAAATTATATACGACATTTGGTATGAGATTTGATGACAATGAACATGCTGGAAATGAGGATAGTCATAGAATTTCATTTTCGTATTTAACCGGCAGTAATAACACCAAGATACATGGAACATATGGAACCAGTTACAGATATCCATCGCTATATGAAAATTTTTCAGTATGGAAGGAAGCTAAAGATGCAGGGAAGTTGACAGCTGAGGTTGGAAAGAGTCACGACATTGGCATAGGAAGTTCGTTTTTAGACAATAAATTAAATTTAGATTTAACTTATTTTCACCATAGGTACACGGATAACTTAGCCGGATGGAAAGACTCAGCAACAGATGTAAATTCATATTACCATAATCAGCCGGGTTTAATAAAATCTGAAGGTTTTGAACTAAATGGTAAATGGTTTGTAAAAGATAATTTAAATTTTAATTTAGCTTATACTTTATCTAGAACATTTGACGGAGAGGACGCTGATGATGCTAATAATAGTGATGGAAATACTGGAGGAACAGGCGGTGGAGCTTTTACTGACACACGAATAGTAAGAGTGCCGAGGCATATGCTTGGATTAAATACTTATTATAAAATTCCAAACAAACCTGTCTCAATGAATCTTCAAACTATAGGCGCAACTAATGTAAGAGACTACGGTAACTTTAACACACCTATATACGCAGGAAATTATGCAGATGTTAAATTGCCTGCCTATTTTGTTAATAACCTTACTATTAATTATGATTTTATACCAGGTTATGATGTTTTTTTTAAAATAACGAATTTAACCAATGAAGACTATCATACAGCATTACACTATTCTCAACCAAAAAGAGGTGCTAGTTTTGGAGTGAAAAGATCATTTCATTAATTTTTGTATATTTTATTAATTTAATATAAAGTTATATACATATATGAAATTCTTCCTTACTTCTATCGGTATATTTTTTGCTCTTGCTGCTAGTAGATTTATTCCTCATCCTCCAAATTTTACAAGTTTATTAGCTTTAAGTTTTTATGTTCCAGTTATATTCGGTATAAGGTTCATTCCAATTTTAATATTAAGTTTTGCGCTAACTGATTTTGTCATCGGCTATCATACCGGAACTCATTGGACTTGGGGAAGTGTGCTCTTGATTGGTCTAGCTTCACAATACTTTAACAAAAATTTTTATTGGCGTTTAAATGGTGCTTTGTTAGGATCTTTAATATACTTTATTGTCACAAACTTTGGTGTATGGGTTTCAGGAATGTATGGGTATACAGCCATAGGTTTGCTTACTTGCTTTGTTTTAGCCATACCTTTTTTTGGTTACAGTTTAATTTCAACATTAATATTTTCATCAATTATTGAAATATCCTACAAAATTTTTAAAAATCCAATAGATAAGGTTTTTAGATTTTCGGAAATTAAAATTAATAAATAATTAGAAAAGAAGACAAGAGGCAGCTTTAGTCTCCCTCCACTGCCTCTTACTCATATTATATAAGATTCGTTGATTTACTTTAAGACTCTTTTAGGTTGCATGTGGATATTAAATTAGAATTATTTTAATATTTTTCTGTATGCAAAAATTACTGCAAAAACTATGATCAGTGCAGCAATTCCTTGTTCACCTAGAGCATTAAGTAAATTAATTAAATTTTTAGTAACCTGTGAACCAAAAAAAGCTACATTAGGTCCAAAAACTATTTCAGCTATTACCGAAACTGCTAACAATACAATTCCAAGTTCTAAAAATTTATTTAAATATTTTGTTAGTGTAGAAATCCAATTAAGCATAATTTTCCTTTTTTATAGCCACTCTAATTATTGAAATTAGAGTGGCTAATTTTAAAAAAAGCTATTTCGAGGGAAGTAGCTTTATCTTATTGTTACTTAAACAAGTTTAGAATGATAATAGCCGCGATTAATCCAACTATTCCTGCATCACCTAAAGATTGTACTAAACCAATAATGTTTCCTGCTATTTCACCTACAAATGGAACGTTTCCACCTAGTAGACTTACAGCAATACCTAACGCAAGTAATGAAACCACTACTTTTGTTAAGCTATCAAACATTGAAGTTAATCCTGAGATTGCTTTCATGTTTTCCCCCTTATTTATTAATAAAAATCGAAACGAATCATATTTGTTTCGAATTACGTACTTTTATCACTCAAACAATCAGTAAACAGCAAAAAAGCACATATAGACTCATAATGGTCAATTTAATCAACATTTGGTGGTATTAAGTGCTCATTATGAGTCATTGCGATTGGCGGAGAGAGAGGGATTCGAACCCTCGAAACGGTTTCCCGTTTACACGCTTTCCAAGCGTGCGCCTTCAACCACTCGGCCACCTCTCCAGATTTATAAATTTTTAAAAGAGCTATTTTTATCTAAATATGACTTATGAAATTTTCGATACCAAGCTATTGTTAATTTTAATCCATCATCGAAGTTTATTTTCGGCTTCCATCCTTTTGATGAAAGAAATTTGTTGTTAGCCTGCATACGCCAAATTTCGTTTGGCCTATATTTTAGTGAACCTATTCGCAGTTTAGAATCGGATTTAGAATATTTATGTATCTTTTTTACTAAATTTTTAATTGTTATTGGCGTATTACTACCGACATTAATTGGTTCAATTGTATGTTTTACTTTTTTATTCAAAAATAAAATTCCATCGATTATATTTTCTATATAATTAAATTCTCTTGTTTGTTTTCCACCAGTTGTTTTTATTTCTTTATTCTGAAGACATTTAATAATCATTTCAGGTATTATTGCTTTTTCACTTTGAAAAGGTCCAAATGTATTAAATGGACGTACACAAATTAAATTCAAATTATTACTTTTCGATTTTAAAAGAGAAAATAATTCACTTGCATATTTTGTAACTGCATATGGTGACATTGGGTTTGGCATTTCTTTAACATTAAAAGGTAATTTAGTTTGTATTCCATATATTTCGGAGGTTCCCATATGTATTAATTTTTTTATCTTAGGTCCATTATTCAATAAATTTATTGTAGAAATAAAGTTTGAATTAACATTTTCTAAAACATGTTTAAAACTATCACCTACGTGATTGTAGGCTGCCAAATGAAAAACTAAATCAAAACTAATTTTTCTCATTTCATTAACTGAGTCTATATTTCTAAGATCTGCTTCAATCACATTGATCTTATCCCATACTTGTACTAACCGAGGGCAATCAATTATACTATTATATTTTACAATTACAGACACCTTAGCACCCTCATTTATAAGCCGCTTGACTAGGTGAGATCCAATAAATCCAGCTCCACCTGTTACTAAAATTTTTTTATTTTTAAGTATACTCATAATGTAAAATATTTTTTATAATTTAATCTTGCGTTTCTTAATTCATCTGGAGAATTTATTGTAATCTGTAAGTTTTCAAATTTATATATATTAACTTGTTTTTTTTTTATTAAATGTTTTATAGATTCAATAATTCCATTACCATCCTTAAGATTAATAATTTTTTGACCTACTTTATTGAAAAAATTTGGATTAATTACCGCATACCCAATAAAATGATTTAATATTGGTTTTTCATCAAAAATTGTAGCTTTATTTTTTGAATTCCATTGTACCAAACCAAAAGGATTTTGAATTGGTGCAACAACTATTGTCAATGGGCATCTAGATTTTTTATGATTGTGTATAAGATCTTTAAAATTAATTTTTGCTAATGTATCTCCGTAACTTATGATTGTGTCATCAGTTATGTATTTTTTTACTAAAAATATTCTTTTTAATATACCAGCTGATAAACCTCCGTTGCTATAAATACTATTAGAAGTTTTTTTTATTAAAAAATTCTTTAATTGTTTTGCTTTATATCCTAAACAAAAAATAATTTTATCAATACCTTCCTTATTATAATATTTTATTTTATGTTCTATAATCGGATTTTTCCCAACTTTAATTAATGGCTTGGGCATACTATTAGTTATTTTACCCATTCTTTTACCTCTTCCGCCACAAACAATTATCATCTTATTTTTTATTTTTTTAATTTTCATATTTCAATTAAATATAATTTTTTTTAATTCATTAATAAAATTTTTTTTGGTTGGCAGTTTATTTTTTTTTATTTTATCAATAATCACCTCATAATTATTGTTAATATATTGGATAGTCTCCTGTAACGATTTTAAATTTCTATCACAAGAAAATATACCTTCTCTATCTCTTTTTTCATGTTCTATATCTTTGAAGACTATAACAGGCCTTGAACGAGCAAGAGCTTCGTCTACGACTTGTGGATGTGCCTCTGTAAAAGAAGGTAAAATAAAAATACTGTGTTCATCATAAAATTTGATAATCGAGTCATTGTAATTTTCAAAACTAATTACTTTTATGTTTTGATTTCTTTCTTTAACTCTATCTTCTTTTTCTGCGGTAATAATTGTTAATTCAATTTCCGAATTTTTGAGCATATTTAAAAGTGAAAAGATTCCTTTTTCAACTCTAAGTCTACCCACGTAGAGCAACTTAACATTATTTGGGTTAATTTTAATTTCTCCTTTAAACCATTTTTCATTTAGTTGAGATGGGTTAACAACTGTACCTTTGTTGTCTCGCATTAAATGTTTTCTGCAACTAATTAATTGAGATCCTTTAATTCCTATCTTAAACATAAGATGATAAATAAATGGACCAATAAAACCTAATATTGATTTATATTCTTGATAACCATCACTTCTTAAATAAATAAAATGTTTTTTTGAAAAAATTTTGAGTAAAATACTAGCTAAAAAGGTATATGGGGACAGTGAAACAATTAAATAGTAAATATTTTCACTTTTAAAACTTTTATAGATAAAAATTAGGTAAGAAAATATACTTCTTGAAATATTTATTTGTTTTAAGTTAATTTTTTTTGATCTTTGTTTTGTTGACCTTCTTCCGACAATTGTTACTTGTGAATACTTATTTAACTCTTCGGGAATAGATTTAAGGTCTATATTATCACATAAATAATTTTTATTTTTATCGTAATATATACTTTCATTTGTTATTATAAATAAGTTATTTTTCATATCTAATTAAACTATTAATACCTTTTTCAATAGAAATTCTAGGAACCCAATTAATATATCTTTTTGTTTTTTTTATAGATGCTTGGCTTAAAATAACTTCTGCTTTTTTTAATGCTTTTGCACCAAAAATTGGTTTTCCTCCATTTGTTTTTTTTTGAATGATTTTCACAAGTTTTTTGATTGTAATGGATTTGCCGGTTCCTATATTAAAAATTTCACCGAATACTCTTTCATTTTTAGTTTTTAAAAATAATATGATTGCTTTAACTACATCATCTACATTGCAAAAATCTCTAGTTTGCAATCCTTCTGTTAAATTAAATTTATTATTCTTTAGACAATTTTTTAAAACGTATGGTAAAATTTTATTTTTATTATCCTTGAGTCCATAAACTTGAAATAATCTTAAAATAGTAACTGGAAAAAAATTTTTTTTATACTTTTTTAATATAAAATTTGTAATTTCAAGCTTTTGTTTTCCATAAATTGAATTGGGTGCGCATTTTAAATTTTCTGTATGCGGTAACTTTGTTATATTTCCATACTCTGCACTACTTCCAATATGAATAAATTTACTTATTGATTTTTTTGAAATAAAATTTATTAAACTTTTTATATAAGAGTTGTTTCCCTTTCCAGAATTTCCAGAAAGATTTACGATATAGTCGTATTTTTCATTTAATTTATTATTTATATTATTACATTTTTTTAAATTTATTTTTATATACTTTACTTTTTTTACTTTTCGATATTTTTGTGGTTTATTTCTAGAGACGCTAATTGAAGTCCATCCTAGTTTTGTAGTTTTTTTTAACAGATGATATCCTATAAAACCCGTTCCTCCGATAACTAAAATAATTTTTTTTTTCACTTATGACTCTTTGTTTATTTTTAGCACACCTATAAATGCTTCTTGAGGAATTTCTACTTTTCCAAATTGTTTTGACCGAGCTTTTCCTTTTTTTTGTTTCTTTAGTAGTTTTTTTTTTCT